>Ga0214921_10006974_pt1 | contig 15229 bp, 13 predicted proteins | sample LL1505_MetaG_FD_177992 | JGI IMG/M metagenome (GOLD analysis project Ga0214921, IMG submission 177992) | Freshwater microbial communities from Lake Lanier, Atlanta, Georgia, United States - LL-1505 | ecosystem: Environmental > Aquatic > Freshwater > Lake | place: USA: Georgia | collected... | reverse complement strand
ACCTGGGTCAAACGCACCCGGGCTTCCGCTCCTTTTCCATCGAAGACAGCGGCGGAATCTCCCGTGCGGAGACGAAGAACATCCACGGCGTGGTGGGACTCCTCGGGGGAAAGTTTTCCGGAAGAAAGCTCGGGATTGTAGAAGCGGTGGCCTGGCATGGGTTAAGCCTTGAAAATCTTTTTTGCTTTTTCGAAGAACGAATGTCTTTCCGGATGGGTGTGCTCGTCGCAAAGCTTGGCAAAATGTTCCAAAGCCTCTTTTTGGGCGGAGTTGAGGTGTTTGGGGACCTCGACCCGGGTGCGGATATGGAGATCTCCACGTCCACGACCTGAAACGGACGGAACACCCTGTCCCCGGATGCGGAAGACCTTGTTGGAAGAAGTTCCGGCCGGGATTTTGAGGGTCATTTCACCGTCGAGGCTGGGGATACTGATCTCGGCGCCCAGTGCGAGTTGGGAAAAGGCGACGGGGACATCGCAAAAGAGGTCATGTTCCTCCCTTTCAAAAACGGGGTGAGATTTCACGGTGAGGACCACATAGAGATCCCCCGATGAGCCGCCCCTTGAACCGGCCTCGCCCTGTCCCACGGAGCGAAGACGCGAACCGGTGTCGACCCCGGCGGGAATCTTGAGTTTGATCCGTGCATTTTCCTCGACTCGTCCCTCCCCATGGCACGATTTGCAGGGATTCTGGATCGATTGCCCAGTTCCGCCGCACTTTGGACAGGTCTGGGCAATGGAGAAGAAGCCACGACTAACAGCAACCTGACCTTGGCCGCGGCAGGTGGTACAGGTGACGGCTTTGGAGCCTGGGGCCGCACCTGAGCCTTGGCAGGGGGTACAGCTGACCGGACGACGGATCGTGACCTCCTTTTCGCAGCCACGGACGGCTTCCATAAACTCAATCTCCAGATCATAACGCAGGTCGGATCCTTGGTTGGAGCGATTACCCCGACGACCGCCCCCGGATCCTCCAAAGGCGCCTTCAAAAATATCACCGAAGATGCCCGCGCCTGCTCCGCCCGAATTGAAGACTTCACGAAAGACTTCGAATGGATCGTGGAACCCGCCGGCACCGCCCATGCCCGCTCCCGGAGCAAAGGCCCGATGGCCGTACCGGTCGTAGGCGTCGCGTTTCTGTTGGTCGGAAAGAACTTCGTAGGCTTCGCCGATCTCCTTGAACTTCTCCTCGGCTTTTTTGTCCCCCTTATGTTTGTCGGGATGATGTTGGAGGGCGAGTTTCCGGTAGGCTTTCTTGATCTCGTCCGCAGTTGAAGAACGGGGGACGCCCAGAACCTCGTAATAATCTTTTTTTGTAGACACGGCTTAAGAGGTGGGGGGCGCTACCGTGACAACGCTGGCTGGACGAAGAAGACGATCGCCCAGTTTAAATCCACGGCGGCGGAGATGGAGAACAGTGCCTTCGGGCTTGCCCGGCGCGGGTTCTTGGCCAAGGGCTTCGTGCCAATTCGGGTCAAACGGTTTGCCCAAGGCATCGATCGGAGTGACGCCGTGTTCGGTGAGGAATCGTTCAAACTGGCTTTGGATTAGTTTTACCCCGGCGACCACAGAGGCGGCATCGGTGGCGGAAGAAGCCGCCTGCAAACCCAGTTCCAAGTGATCCAGCAAGGGTAAAAGGTCGCCCAAGATGGCTTGATTGGCATAACGGACGGAATCTTCTTTTTCCCGGACCAAGCGCTTCCGGCTGTTTTCAAAGTCCGCGCGCGCCCGAAGTAGTTGATCCTTGAGGGAAGCAATTTCAGTTAATGGATCGACCGGGGCAGGGTTTGATGCCGGATGAGGGGAAGAATCGCTAGGGGCTTCGGCTTCACTCTTTTGTTCCTTTGCCGTGGGGGTCTCAGGGGTTGGATTGTGATGGGAGTGCTTGGATTTCATGAAGTTAGATTTGAATCAACCGGATTCTAGGATGCAGAAGATATTTATCCAAGGACGGATGTCAATGGAGTGTGCAGAGAAAGGCCGGAATGAAAACTACTGTTCAGACCAGAGAAAGTGACGATTGCGCAGGTCCTCAATTTTTCGGGTGAAAGCCGCCTGATTGGGGCCGCCGGAATTTTCCAGGATCCGGTAGATTGCGAGGGCACCACGGAAATCCCCCCGTTTTTCCTGGATGCGTGCAGCTTCGGCGCCAGCCCGGGCAAACCAGAGATATTCCGGCTGGGTGGTTCCATCCGTGGCAGACTTTTGCTTTGCATAAAGAACATCGAGATAAGACTGTAAGGCATCTTCTTCCCGCCCAAGTTGTTCGAGACTTTTTCCACGGACGAATCCTGCCTCGTTTTTATCTGCTGCATCCGCAGCCGGACTGGCAAGGAGGGAGGTGGCTGTTGAAACAGCCCGCTCAAGGCTGGCCCGATCGTTTCCGCCTAAGGCAAACTCACAGGCAAGGCGCCGTTTTGTGATTTCCACCCAAGGGCGCTGATCCGGTGTTTTATTTCCGAGTAGGGAATTTGCGATTTGCAGGCCGCCGGCATAATCGTTGGCCGCACGGCAGGCATCGATTTCCGCAAGACGGGCATCCAGTCGCAAGGGGGACGTTTCCGAAAGAGAGCGAAAAAGTTTCACAGCTTCCTCAGGATTCCCGAGGGCAAGGGCACTTAGCCCGGCGTAATATAGGGCATCATCGGCAAGAGGGTCCTTGGGGAACTTGGCAGCCATCTCCCGGAATGCGGCCAGGGATTCGGCATGATTCTTTTCTTCGTAGTGTGTCTGGGCGATTTGAAATGCCAGCGCGGGGGAGAGGGGGCTGTTCGGGAATCGGGAAAGGATCTTGGCGAATTCCGTGCGGGCTTGGGCACGGCTCAGTTCATGATTTCGCAGTCGGGCTTCAATACCCGAAGCCATAGCCTGAGGCAGGAGGTTAGATTTCGGGAAGTTCTTTTCGAAATCAGTAAAAGCTGAGATGGCGGCAGGGTAATCCCCTGTACGGAGAAGGGAGTTTGCACGGCGCAAGGCTGCTTCGTCTTTGAGGGTATCGGCACCAGGAAGCTTGGCGACTTCGGCCAAGGCCGATCGGCTGGCCGACGAATCTCCCTTCGTTTCGAGCATTCGCCCGCGCTCCAAAGCTATCGATGCCCGACGTTTGCTCTCGGGATACCTTTGGGTAAAGAGTTCTTCCAATCGGGCAAAATTGGGAGGATCGGGCTGTCGGGCTGTTGCCAAAGTGGCGTTGTAAAGTGACTGTTCGGCGAGAGCAGAATCAGGTGCCGTCCGGGCTGCTTCCTCCCAAAGGTTGGCGGCTTCCCCCATTTTCCCGTCCTTGAGAAAAAGATCGGCCAAAAGCACACGGGCTTGATAAACGGTTTGGGCTGTGAGGTTTTCGCGCTTCAAAAGATTTTTTAACTGATTCCGGGCTAGGGGCTCCTGTCCTTGTTGTATGAGAGCCTGCGCCATGAGGAGTTCGGCTTCCGGAACGGCCTGGGAGAGGGGGTAAGACTTGATCAGGTTATCCAGATCCGCGATCGCAGCCTCTGCGTTTCCGGAATCCAGAGTGCTTGATGCGAGCAATAAAAGGGCAGGAGAAAACCGACCCTTCTTTTCGTCATCCTCTTCATGTTCCCGAACCGAGTCACGAAGCCGAAGGGAGGCGGCAGGAAGCGACTGGATGGCTTTTGCGGAGGCAAGATACTCCCGGACCGCAGCTAGATAGATTTCGGGAGTGCCCGCACGGTCGAGCGCTTTCTCAAAGGCGGATGCTGCGTCCGCGGGTTTTTCGCGACTGCGGTCAATTTGCCCAATTGCGATCCAAGCCTGAGCAACGAGGTCACGGGAGCTTTTTCCTTCATCGACGACTTTTTCAAAAAGAGATCTGGCCTCCTCGCTTTTTTCACGAAGTAAAAGTACTCTGGCTTTCCAGTATTTCGCTTCGGCCTGAACTGAGGCTGCACTTTCTGCCGTGATTTGTGAGAGGACTGAATCCGCTTCATCGGTTTTACCTTCGGAAATCAATGCCTTTACCAGAAGTAAGCGGGCAGAGTCCTGGGCTGGATTTGTGGGTTGTTGGATGATGTCCCTTAATTCACGGATGGCAGCGGCATATTCATTTTGGTTGAGGAGTACGGTGGCTAGACCCAGTTGTGCCTGAACACCGGCCCCGTTGGGGAGATTCTTGCTTTTTGCCTCTTTCCAGGCCGTTGCAGCTTCTTTCCATCTTCCGATTTCGGTCAGAGAGGAGGCGCGGACCAGCAGGACACGGGACTCGATCTCCGGGCCGTAACTTTTGGGCAGGGCTACGAGGGATTCTTCCGGGCGGTGATCCAGTAGGAGGGCTTGGGCGAGAAGAAGCTGGGCTTCAGGTTGGGGGGAAGAAGCGTTTTTTTGGAGCCAGGAACGAATGCGGTTGGCGGCATCCCGTCCAAGACCGTCTTGGATCATTTCCTCCGCCGTCCGCAAATCTTTGGGAAGTTCCGACGAGGCCAGAACCTTCCATGCCGGGAATAAAACGAGGAATGCGAAAAGGATTTTCACGGTAGCTTCAGGATCTTTCCGGTCAGGCTTCGTGGATTCTTTGTGACTTGGGAGGGAGTTCCCATGGCTACCACCTCGCCGCCGTTTTTCCCGCCACCCGGGCCAAGATCGATCAGATAATCGGCATTTCGCATGATATCGGGGTGATGTTCCACGACCACCAGAGTATGCCCTGATTCGCATAAATCGAAGAAAACTGAAAGGAGTCTTTCCACCTCTGCCAAATGCAGACCTGTTGTCGGTTCATCCAAAAGGTAGAGGGTGGGTCCCCGTGATCGCTGAACCAAAGCCGCAGCCAAGCGGATTCGTTGGGCTTCGCCACCGGAGAGGCGGTCGGTCGATTGGCCCACTGGCAGGTATCCCAGCCCGACTTTTTGCAGAGCGGTTAAAGCTTCGGCCAAGGGTGGGATCGACCGAAGGAGTTCGAGGGCCCGATCTACCGGCAGGTTTAGAATATCGGCGATCGAATGACCACGGTAAGTGATGCCGAGAGTTTCGCGATTGTAGCGGAGCCCGTGACACGCGGGGCATGGGGCAACGGCATCCGGCAGAAGTTGAAGTTGAACGGTGATTTCGCCCTGGCCTGCGCATGTTTCACATCGCCCTCCCCGAACGTTGAAACTGAACCGGGAAGAGCCGAACCCCCGGGCCTTGGCAGAAGGCAAAGATGCAAAAAGTTCCCGGAGATCGTCAAACACACCCAGAACAGTCAGGGGATTAGAGCGGGACATGCGGGATAAGGGGGATTGGTCGATGACCACAGTCCGGGAAACAAGATTACTCCCTTCCAAGGAGGTGAAGGCTCCTTCCGAGGACGGGGCAGGAGCCGCACCCCTCTGCTGGAGCATCGCAGGTGCGAGGGTGTCGAAGATCAGCGTGCTTTTTCCTGAACCGCTAATTCCTGTGACACAGGTCAACGATCCAATGGGAATCGAAATATCGACGTTTTTCAGGTTATGAGCAGAAGCGCCACGTAGATTAATCCATTGGTTCGGCGAACGTTTTCGTGCGGAAGATGCAATCTTTCTCCTGCCGGATAAAAACGATCCGGTCAGGGAGGCCGTATTGGCGGCAATTTCACGCGGGGTGCCTTGGGCGGTGATGTGGCCTCCTTCTGAACCCGCTCCCGGGCCGAATTCAATAAGGTGATCCGCTCTTCGCAGAGTTTCCTCGTCATGCTCCACAACAATCAGGGAATTTCCCATATCCCGGAGATGAAAAAGAAGATCAAGCAATCTGGAATGATCGGTTGGATGAAGTCCGATGCTGGGTTCGTCGAGGACATAAAGAACCCCGGTCAGTCCCCCACCGACCTGAGTCGCAAGCCGAGCCCGGCGGGCTTCACCGCCCGACAAGGTATCCATTTTGCGGTCGAGAGAGAGGTAACCGAGGCCAAGTTTTTCAAGAATCCCCAACCGATGAATCACAGACTTGCGGAGTGGTTCAAAAGCATGGGAGGAGGGGCCCGCAGTGGGTGGAAGCATTGTCAGCCAATCCAACGATTCGGAGATCGGAAGGGCACAGAGAGATGCAATGTGCAGACCGGTTCCCGGGGGGCCTCCTAACATGACTGAAAGGGCGGCCGTATTGAGGCGTTGGCCTTGGCAGGTAGCGCAGGTCCCAGGACTGAAAAAGCGCCGGAGTCGACGAAGGGATGCTTCAGATTTTTCTTCTCTCATTTGCCGGTCGAGTTCGGGGATGAGGCCCTCCCAAGGCTTTCCTTTGAGAACCGGCACGCCTTGAGAGCCATAAAGTAGAAACGACCGACTTACGGGGGGCCAATCCGACAAGGGTGTGGAGGGAGGGATTTTAATGTGCCGGGCCAGTTCACGACCGAGGGTACGATAGTATGCGCGCATTTTCGGGTGAGATCGGTTCCATGTAGCGACGGCTCCTTGATCCAAAGAGAGGGATAGGTCGGGTATAATCTTGCCGAAATCGGGAGAAAGGCGGCTTCCTAAGCCCTCACAATCGGGACAAGCACCCTCCGGGTTGTTGAACGAAAAGTGACGGGGGGTTAATCGGGGGGCACGATAGCCGGTCTCCGGATCCTCGGGCTCGGTTGAGAAAGCCAAGTCGGGGGTTTTCAGGATTTGAGAGAAATCGGGGTTGGTGAAGGCCACTTTCATCCGGCCTTGCCCAAGTCGAAGGGCAAGCTCGACGGAATCAGCAAGTCGACCGCGTGCGGAGGGTTGCAGGATGATTCGATCGATCACGAGTTCAAGGAATTCGGAGCGGGAGGGGGCATCTGCCATATCGACAATTCGTTTTTTTTGGCGAATTCGCAGGAAGCCCTCTTTTTTCAACCGGGCGGGGTCAGCTCCCTGGATGGGGGCGATCAGGACGGCGGGGGATCCGATCCCTGCTTTCAGAATCTGATCCACGATTTTCTCGGAAGAGAAGGCGATCAGGGCGTGCCCAGTTTTTGGATGATACAGGGTCCCGTGAATCGCAAAAAGGACGCGGAGGTGGTCATGAATTTCGGTGGCTGTTGCGAGTGTTGAGCGTGCGGAGCCTCCGGAGTGGTGCTGTTCGACGGCGAGTGTGGGGGAGAGTCCTTCGATGGTATCGACGGCGGGGGCGGGCAACCGTTCAAGATGGAGACGTGCGTGGGTGGAGAGGCTTTCGAGATAACGCCTCTGGCCCTCCGCGTAGATTGTGTCGAACGCCAGGGAAGATTTTCCGGAACCCGAGGGTCCCGTGAAAACGACAAGCTGGTGACGCGGAATATCGACGGAGAGGTTCGCGAGATTGTGCTGACGGGCACCGCGGATGCGGAGGGGATCGCCGGAACGGGTCACAAGAGGGCCGGATCGGGCCCAGGGCCGGGCTTAGGAAGCCGCGGCAGGGGTCGGATCGACGTGAATGCGACGATTGCTGCGGTCGAAACGAACCTGCCCGTTGGAAAGGGCAAAGAGGGTGTGATCACGTCCCATGCCGACATTCTGCCCTGCATGAAATTTGGTGCCCCGTTGGCGGATGATGATGGAACCGGCGGGGATGGTTTGGCCGCCAAAGCATTTCACTCCGAGACGTTGGCTACGGCTATCGCGACCGTTTCGTGTCGATCCCTGACCTTTTTTATGTGCCATGATGGAGTCCTCGGTTATTTGCCGGCTTGGATCTTTTGGATTTTGATCCGAGTCCGAGCCTGACGATGGCCGACGGTGCGGTGATATCCCTCGCGGCGGCGATATTTGAAAGCAACAACTTTGGGGGCACGGTCGTGGGCAACAACTTCGGCCACGACCTTGGCTCCGGAAACAGTAGGCTTGCCAACCTGAACTTTGGCGTCCTGCACAAGGAGGAGGACGTCCGAAAACTCGGCCGAGGAGCCCGGGGCAACGGTAAGGCGTTCAATCTCAAGGATCTCGCCTTCGCTGACCTTGTACTGTTTGCCTCCTGTGCGGATGACGGCGACATTTGCCATAAGAGGGAAAGAGTACCGGAAAACTGCGGGTTCGGCAAGAGCAGGATTATGCAGGGGGCATTTTGGGGGCGTTCTTGAAGGCGGATCGGACAAGAAGGACATCCTCATGACGGGCCCGCCGTCTCTGGTAGCGCTTGTCGACCTCTTCAAGAAGGCGCTCCCAAACTTCCGTCGGGATGAGTTTGGGCGTTTCCCAAGTTTCCGAATCCTTTTCTTTTCTCTGCCAACGGACACTTCCGGCAAAGAGGGAGACGCGGTAGGTGGTTTCGGGGCGGTCGCCTTCCGCTTTATCGGTCCACTCCATCGACCGGCGCATGGCGGGCGTTTAAAGTTCGCCGCGGGCGACGGATTCGCGGGCGAGACGTTCGGATTCTTTGACGCGTTCTTTTTCCGCCTTGGTGGTCCAATCATCCCACGATTTTCCGAAGGCGGGGTCTTCCCCGGTGAAGTGGACGGCAGTCACCTGATCGGCAGGAAAGATTTGGGGAACGGAATCTTTTCCTTGGGGGATGAAGAGGTGGACCTGAGCCGGGCTCTCATCGTAACGGAAAACAAATCCGGTGATTTTGTTTCCGTTCTTGAAATCCAGAGTGACGTCCCCCCGATAGTCGAATGCAGTCTGAAGGGCGTTCTGGAGTGAAGCCGCATCGGTGCAGGCGAGGGTTGTGCCTTCGATCGATCCGGGTTTGTGCGTTGGGAGGGCGTGTTTTTCGGCTTGGGGCATGGAAAAGAGTCTGACGAGTCGTCAGGTTCCGTAGGCGATGGCGGCTTTGACCGTACGGGCAAAGCCGGGGATAGAACCAAAGGTGTCATCAACCGAACTGGCTTCGTATCCGCAGTGAACCATGCAATCCCGGCACTTTTCGTTGCCGCTTTTCTGTCCGTAATTTTCCCAGGCAGTATCTTCGATAAGTTCCTTGAAGGTCGGGACGTAACCATCCTGGAGGAGGTAGCAGGGTTTTTGCCAGCCGAAGACATTGTAGGTGGGATTTCCCCAAGGGGTGCAGTCGTAATCCACGTTTCCTTGGAGGAACTCGAGAAAATTAGGGGAAAGATTGAATTTCCAGGACTTCTTCCGATTTTCGAGGATCTGTTGAAAGAGTTTTTTTGTCCGGTCGCGACCGAGGAAATGCTCCTGATCGGGGGCTTTTTGATAGCTGTAGCCGGGGGAGAGCATCATGCCCTCGACCTTGAGCTTCATCATTTCATCGAAAAATTCCCGGACTCGGTTGGGATTGGCGCCTTCGAAAAGGGTGGTGTTGGTGGTGACGCGGAATCCACGTGCGACCGCCTCCTTGATTCCCTCGAGGGCGATTTTGTAGGTTCCGTCGCGGCAGACGGCAGCGTCGTGTTCCGGTTCGAGACCGTCCATGTGAACGCTGAAGGTGAGGTATTTGGTCGGTTTGAAGAGATCGATTTTTCGCTTGAGAAGAAGGGCGTTCGTGCAGAGATAAATGTATTTTTTGCGTGCGACGAGGCCTTCGACGATCTTGTCGATTTCCGGATGGATCAGTGGTTCGCCACCGGGGATCGAAACCATGGGGGCTCCGCACTCATCGGCGGCGGCCCAGCACTGTTCGGGGGTCAGCCGTTTATTGAGAATGTGGTCCGGGTACTGGATTTTGCCACAGCCCGCACAGGCGAGGTTGCAACGGAAGAGGGGCTCGAGCATGAGGACGAGCGGGTATCTTTTGTTGCCGCGCAATTTCTGCCCGAGAACATAGGAAGCGACCGTCCAAGCTTGACTGATAGGGACTGGCATAGAAGAAAGAGTGAGGCTACAAACACATTCTAAGATGTCAACGGAACCCGAAATTTGATGAAACCAATAAAAACCATTCATAATCAATCATTTGAGAAAATCGGGATTCTTCAGTTGAATTTTACGATCGGTAATTTCCTCGAAAATGCCCAACGGGTTGCAGAAGCATATGAGCAAGCCGTTCGTGAGGGGGCCGATTTTATCGTCGCTCCTGAACTTGGAATTTGCGGGTATCCGCCCCGAGACCTTTTGAACCGGGCGGATTTTTTGCAGTCCCATGATCGTGCGATCCAGGAGTTGACCAAACGCATCAAGGATGTGCCTCTCTTGATCGGCGGAATTGAAAAGTCGACCCAGAAGAATGGTCGACCTCTCCACAACTCGGCTTTTCTTCTCCAGAAGGGAAGATCGAAGGTGGTCGCTAGGAAATGCCTGCTTCCCACTTATGACGTTTTCGATGAGGACCGTTACTTTCAACCTGGGGACGGGGTGCAAGCGCCGTTACGGTTTGGGGGGAAGCGCATCGGGGTAACCATTTGTGAGGATATCTGGAATGATGAGGATGTTTGGCCGGAAAGACGCTACCGCCGGGATCCCGTGAGGGATTTGGCCAAAAAAGGGATGGATATCCTGATCAATCTTTCGGCTTCCCCATGGAATCTTGAAAAAGAAAAAACCCGCTATCGATTGCTGCGCGAAGTCGCACGGCGGGAAAAAATTCCTGTTATCCAGGTCAATGCCGTGGGAGGAAATGACGAGCTTGTTTTTGACGGGCAAAGTCTGGTTCTTGGAGCCAAAGGAGGTGTTCTGGCCATGGGGGCGGCATTCAGGGAAGAGGTCAAGGTGGTGGATCTCCATGGAAAAGAGGAGAAGCCGGTCTGGGCAGTTGAGGAAGAACAGGTTTTTCATGCCTTGGTTTTGGGGACAAAAGATTATCTGCAGAAATGCGGGTTTCGGGAGGTGGTGTTGGGGTTGAGCGGGGGAATCGACAGTGCGCTGACCGCGGTGATTGCGTCCGAGGCGCTGGGAGGCGACAAGGTTCTCGGGGTGGCGATGCCGAGCCGTTTTTCGAGTCCCGGAAGCGTGGCGGATGCTGAGGCCATCGCAAAGAATCTGGGGATCCGTTACGCCAAGATTCCGATTGAGGATTCCTTTGAAACCATGGTCCGCTCGATTGCTCCGGTGCGGGGTGGAAAGCAGGGAGGATTGACGGAGGAGAATCTGCAGTCTCGTCTCCGCGGGGTGATCCTGATGGGGATTTCGAATGATTCAGGGCGACTGCTCCTCACCACAGGCAACAAGAGTGAAATGGCGGTAGGGTACTGCACGCTCTACGGAGACATGTGTGGAGCCTTGGCCGTGATCGCCGATGTGCCGAAGACAATGGTCTATCGTATCTCCAGATGGCTGAATCGAAACGGGGAGGTTATTCCCAGGGACTCGATCGAAAAGGCGCCCAGTGCGGAGCTTCGGCCGGATCAAAAAGACCAGGACAGCCTTCCTCCCTATGAGGAGTTGGACCGGATTTTGGAAAGTTATGTTGTCGATGAAGGTTCGATCCAGGCGATGGTCAAAAAGGGGATCAATCAAAAGGTCGCAGAGGAGATTGTCAGGAAGATTGATCTATCCGAATACAAACGCAGACAGGCAGCTCCAGGTCTAAAAGTGACGACCAAGGCGTTCGGGGTGGGGCGGCGGGTGCCGATTGCTCAGCGTTTTGATCCGCGACGCCTGGGATGAGGTTTGCGGGGGGATTTCTTGGCCGTCGCGTTGAAGCCATGTCGTTTCATGAGTCCGCCGACTTCCCGTTTCAACCATTCCGAAGAAAGGCCATATTCCTGCATTGTGTACCGATGGGAGCTTTTGTAGTCCAATGCCCGGCGGGCATCGGATGAAATCTTGCGGGCCGCATCTGCGCTGAGGGGGATGCCAAAATGCCGATAGATCGATTTGGCTGTTTCCGCTGTCTTGTGAACGAGGTCTTGATAGGAAATCCGGAGGTAGGAATCCTCTTTGGATGAGATGTCATATTTCTCCAAATGGAGAAACCATGCGGCGGCGAGTTCGGCATATTCCCTCGATTCCGGGCCATCCTTCCGGATGGCAGGGTCGAGCCACTGCCAAACCGTGTAAAAGACGCTGATATGCGAGGGGATCGACTCGACCGGATTTCGGAGGATGTTGATGATGCGTGCGTCGGGGAACTCCTGCCGTAAGGACAGGATCGATCCCGAAAGCTGGGTCGCCTTGGAGAGAAGAATCTTGTCCGATCCGTTGAGGTAGAGGTGGCGTTGAAGGCAGGAGCGATAATACCGCATCAACCTGCGCCTTTGCCGGGGAGGAAGATCGTCGGCAAAGCCGGCTCCCCAAAGAGCCTGAACATAAGGGAAGAGGAGGTAGATGGCTTCGGTCACAAAGGTGTAAACAAAAAAGCCGTCGTCCTCCTCGGGTTCGGTAAAACGCATTTTATGCATCCCATCCCACCCCCCGAAACAGTGGCGTTCGATCCAGGAGGATAGATCGGCAAGGAGGCCTCTTTCCTGCTGGCTTGTCTCGGCGACGGCGTGGATCAGTTTTTGGATCGTGATGCTGGGGAAGATGGTTTGGTACATCAAAACGGGGGCGAACACATCCCGGTTTCTGGCTAGGATTTTCTGGAGAAAGGTGGTGCCACTCCTCGGAGGGGCAATGATAAAGACGGGCTGGCGGATTTCCTGCCGGCGAAAGCCCGGATAAAGGAGGTGATCGAGCGCCCGTCCGATGGCCACGACGATCCAAAACAGGGTCAGGAGGAATAGGAAAAATGTGACAATCACCCAACGACGCAACTGAAAGGGTTTGCCGAAATAGGAAAGATACAGGGCTTTTGTGAAGAGGTTGAGATTGAGGTACATGAGGGGATGTTTGTTTTTTTTTAGTGGAAATTCATGTGGCATCAATGCAAACCCTGTGAAGGACTTATTGCATGTTCACCCTCGATTTTCTGATTCAGGCAATCTCCGACTACCGTTATGCGGCCATGTTTGGGATTCTTTTTGTTTCGGCCATGGGGGTGCCCATTCCGGAGGAACCTCTGTTGATCGCGAGTGGACTTACCGTGGGATGGGGGGCTTCCTCCTTCGGACTGACCTGTCTGGCTTGCTTGGTGGGGATCCTTTCGGGGGATCTTTGGGTTTATTTCCTGGGGCGACGGGGGGGGAAATGGTTTCTCCAGACCCGATTGGGTTCGGTTGTCTTTTCTGAGCCCCGGCAGAAGAGAATCGAGCATCTGTTCGAAAAGCACGGCATGAAGACTGTCTTTTTGGGGAGGTTCATTCCGGCAGTCCGATTCGGCGTCTTCTTCTTTGCGGGTCGGCACCGGATGGACCTGAGAAAATTCATCGGGCTGAATGCCTTGGGGGCGGTGGTCTATGCGCCGTTGTGGATCTGGTTAAGTAGTGTGGCTGGAAAAAGATTCTCCCGCTCGCCCGAGGCGGTTGCCCACGCCAAGGAATGGGTGGGGAACGGGAACACCATCGTTCTCGTGACGGTTTTGATTGTGGTGGGGGTGATGATTTGGGGGTTTGGACGAAAATCAAAACAAACGTGAGGAAAGAAGTGGGGCGACGGGAGCTTCCTACTTGTATTCGATCAGCCTGAAAAAAGCACGCGGGTGGGCGAGGGGAACGGATAAATCAACCAGGGCGCCACTTCCGTCGATCGAAACGTGCGGTTGAATGTTGCTCCATCTGTTCAGGGCAAGATCGGTGCAAATCTGGAGGTCGTAAACGAGGTTGAGCCTGGAATTAAATGTGAGCTTGGCGCTTCCGTTTTCTGTTCGAATCGAAAGGGCGGGCGGGGTCTGAGCCTGAAATTTCATCGAGAAATCTCTGCTGGGGGAGAAGAGATTGTTTTTGTCCCGAGCTCGAAAGACGATTTGATAATTTCCGGGTCGATCGAACGTGAAGATTCGTCCGTGGGCATGAGTTTCTCCGCCCATAATTACGGTAAAGGATGGGCGATCGAGTTCAGTTTGGCTCCATCCGGACGAACGACTCCAGGTTGGAGAGGTGGCCCCGGATTCCCAAAATGAGAAAAAGGCACCGGCCGGCCCGGCCATGGAAACCAGTTCGATGACAGGGTCGGAACCTTCGGCTAGATTTAATGCGGAGACTTCTGTGGTGAACGTAAGTTCGTCTGTAAAGTATCCCCCGGGAAAATTCGGGGCATAGCCACTGAAGGGTTCGCCTTGGGGAACAAAAACGGCGAGCTGATAACCCGGCCCATCCAGACCAAGTTGGCTGGGGTTTTGTGAGGATTGCCCTACTTCAACATGGTCGTGGGCATGTGCCAACGCAGCGAAGATAAGGGCGGGAATGAGGATTTTCTTCATGGAACTAAGAATGAGGAGTTGGGTTCGGTCAATCGCGACTGGATCTCGGTCCAGGTGAGGTTTTCGGCGTGACCATCAGCAAAAAGATAGTTGGCTGACGAACCGTGGCAGGTGACGTTTACTTCGCCACGAAACTGGTTCGGTGTAATCCGGGAAGCACCCCCACGGGTGCCTGAAAAGTGAAAATGCTCCCCGATGAGATTCGTAGCCAGCTCAGTGATGACCATGGTGCTGGAGGGACTTCGAAATGAGGGTGCCGTCACTCCAAAGCCTTGGGTATCTGCCAAAGCATCGTTCCATGCGTAGGTGAGTTTTGAACGGTGTTTTGGGACGGAGCAGCAACGACCAAGAAAGTTTGTTCTCAAATAATCAGCGAGGGTGTTGGTCCATGAGGCGGCAACCCCCTGATGCGAAGTGTTGGGAAAGCGTCCTGAATTATCTCCGACGTAGAGTTGAACCGCAACGCCGACCTGTCTCAAATCGTTCAAACATTGGGACGTTTTTGTTTTTTCGGTTACCCCGCGTGTAGCCGCAAGGCCAAGGGTGGAGAGGGTCGCGATAATGGTCACAACGGTCAATAATTCGACCAGAGTGAAGGCCGGCTGTTTTGCTAAAGATCGGTTCATAAAAAGTAGAAAGCCCTGCCTTCCTGGAAAGGAAGGCAGGGTTTTCATGGGTAGTTAGCCTTTCCGCCTCCGGAGCATGGTTAGGATGGCCGCTCCGCAGACCAATAGGGAGCCGGTGGAAGGCTCCGGAACCAGGGATGCGCTGACGGTTACCCCGTAGGTGGGGAACGTGGTAGGACCTGTTTCGACCGACTGGAGGGCATAGTTCGCTCCCCCAACCCACAGGGAGTAGTCGCCCGCTGCCAGGCCCGTGAAGGTGGCGGTGAGATAACCATCCGCAGTGCCATCTCCGAAAATACCGGCGGCGGTGCCGTAGTTTGCCGAGTTTCCGTCAGCGGCGTTACCGACATAGGTGAAGTAAGCCAACCGTGGAGCATATTTGATCCCGCTGGTGGGGTCTCCGGCAATGTTGTAGGTCGGATCGTTACCGATCGACCAGTTGCCCAAGGCACTTAGGGATCCTTCTGTTCCGGTCGGCCGATTGTCGATGGAGTACTGGGCAGAGTCGTGGCCTCCCTGTTCGGGCGATAGTTGACCGAGGCCTGAATAGAG
>Ga0214921_10006973_pt1 | contig 15229 bp, 18 predicted proteins | sample LL1505_MetaG_FD_177992 | JGI IMG/M metagenome (GOLD analysis project Ga0214921, IMG submission 177992) | Freshwater microbial communities from Lake Lanier, Atlanta, Georgia, United States - LL-1505 | ecosystem: Environmental > Aquatic > Freshwater > Lake | place: USA: Georgia | collected... | reverse complement strand
ATCCGTTTTGATTTGGTTCTCTCCGCAAGAAATGTACGACCTGGTAGTGGGCGTGGAGCACTACCCCGAGTTTCTGCCATGGTGCGACCATGCCCAAGTCAAGGAGCAGCATACAGATGGTGTCACAGCCGAAATTGGTTTGTCCTTGAGCGGTATCAAACAAAGTTTCACCACCAGAAACCATCATGAGCCAGGTGCCTCTGTCCACCTTAAACTGGTGCGTGGTCCTTTTTCAAATTTGCATGGGCATTGGAAGTTTTTGGCCGTAGGAGACGGCTCGCAGCGGGCTTGTAAAGTGGAGCTGGATCTGAGCTACAGTTTTTCCAGCGTGGTCTTGGCCAATTTGGTGGGACCAATTTTTGACCGGATTGCCAACAGCTTGGTGGAGGCGTTTGTCAAAAGAGCAGAGTATGTCTACAGCTGAGAAAGATCTTTTGTCCGTGGTGCTGGTGTATGCCCACAAGCCGAGATCTGCAGTAGAACTGTCAATTCAAGTCCCCCCTCGGTGCACGGTGGCACAGGCTTTGGAGTTATCTAGCATCGCCCAAACATACCCTGAAGTCGAAGACTTATTAGGGCAGGGCCCAGGGAATCAACTTTCTTGTGGCATTTGGGGCCGTAAGGTGACGTTGCAGCAAGCTCTGAGCATGAATGACCGCATTGAAATTTACCGAGGACTGTTGGTGGACCCTAAAACGGCTCGCAGGGAACGCTTCAAAAAGCAAGGTGCTCGAGTGGCCGGTTTGTTTGCAAAACGCCGCACGGGTGCTAAGGCCGGTTACTAAAAGTACAATTCGACTTTTGGAGCTATTACATGCGCCTGTTAGGTAAAGCGCTCACCTTCGACGATGTGTTGCTGGTGCCAGCCTTATCCCAAGTCCTGCCCAAGGACACCTCGCTTTCTACTCAGTTTTCGCGAAACATCCGTCTGAACCTGCCCCTGGTCTCCGCCGCTATGGATACGGTCACCGAGGCCCGCTTGGCAATTGCCATCGCCCAGGAGGGGGGCATGGGCATTGTTCACAAAAACTTGAGTATTGCTGACCAAGCCGCTCAGGTGGCCAAGGTCAAACGCTATGAATCGGGTGTTCTGCGTGACCCGGTGGTAATTACCCCTGACACCAAGGTGCGTCAAGTCATGGCGCTGTCTGATGAGCTAGGCGTATCTGGCTTTCCAGTGGTGGAACACGGCAAGGTGGTGGGCATTGTCACTGGGCGCGATTTGCGTTTTGAAACCCGTTATGACCAAGAGGTGCGTGAGATCATGACCCCGCGTGAGCGGCTGGTGACCGTACCAGAGGGCACCACACCCCAAGAAGCCAAGGCCTTGCTCAACAAATCCAAGCTGGAACGTTTGTTAGTGGTCAACGAGGCTTTTGAACTCAAAGGGCTCATCACGGTTAAAGACATCACCAAACAGTTGAACTTTCCGAATGCAGCTCGCGATACCGCAGGTCATTTGCGTGTGGGTGCTGCGGTCGGTGTGGGCGAGGGCACCGAGGCACGGGTGGAGGCCTTGGTCAAAGCCGGGGTAGACGCTGTTGTGGTGGACACTGCACACGGCCACAGTCAGGGCGTGATCGACCGCGTGCGTTGGGTCAAGCAAAACTTTCCCCAAATTGATGTGGTGGGAGGCAATATTGCCACCAGCGCAGCTGCCAAAGCGTTGCTCGATGCCGGTGCGGACGCGGTCAAGGTGGGCATTGGCCCCGGCAGTATTTGCACCACCCGCATTGTCGCGGGTGTAGGCGTTCCACAGGTGACGGCAATTGATAACGTGGCCACCGCTTTGGCGGGAACCGGTGTGCCACTGATTGCTGATGGGGGCGTGCGCTACAGCGGTGACATTGCCAAAGCCATTGCCGCTGGCGCCAGCACCGTGATGATGGGGGGCATGTTTGCCGGAACCGAAGAGGCGCCAGGTGAAGTCATTTTGTTTCAAGGTCGCAGCTACAAAAGCTACCGAGGCATGGGCTCCATTGGGGCAATGCAGCAAGGCAGTGCAGACCGGTATTTTCAGGAGTCCACCGCTGGCAACCCCAATGCTGACAAGCTCGTGCCTGAAGGCATAGAAGGACGCGTGCCCTACAAAGGTTCGGTGGTCAACATTATTTTTCAAATGTCGGGTGGTTTGCGTGCCAGTATGGGCTACTGCGGTTGCCCCACCATTGAAGACATGCGCAACCAAGCTGAGTTTGTGGAAATTACCACCGCAGGCATACGCGAAAGTCACGTTCATGACGTTCAAATTACCAAAGAAGCTCCGAATTACCGTGCGGATTGATGCCTGACATGCATCACAAAATTCTGATCCTTGACTTTGGTTCCCAAGTCACCCAGCTCATTGCTCGACGTGTGCGCGAATCGCATGTGTTTTGCGAGGTGCATCCTTGTGATGTGACAAGCGACTGGGTTCGTCAGTACGCACAAGACGGTAACCTAAAGGGCATCATTTTGTCGGGAAGCCACGCCAGCGTGTACGAGGTAGACGAGCGCGCACCGGACGCGGTGTTTGAGCTAGGCCTCCCGGTGCTTGGCATTTGCTATGGCATGCAAACCATGGCCACTCAGCTGGGGGGCAAGGTTGAAGCAGGGCGCACACGCGAATTTGGCTACGCAGAGGTTCGAGCCCATGGTCATACGGAATTACTTAAGGGGATTGAAGACTTTGCTACGCCAGAAGGTTTTGGCATGCTCAAGGTCTGGATGAGCCATGGTGATAAGGTCACTCAGCTGCCTGAAGGCTTTAAGGTCATGGCGTCTACGCCAGCATGCCCTATTGCAGGGATGGCCGATGAGGACCGCCGTTTTTATGCTGTGCAGTTTCACCCTGAAGTCACCCACACCATCCAAGGTCAGGCATTGCTGAACCGTTTTGTTCTCAACATTTGTGGCGCCCGACCTGACTGGATCATGGGCAACTACATTGAAGAAGCTGTTGCCAAAATTCGGGAGCAGGTGGGTGATGAGGAAGTCATTTTGGGGCTTTCAGGTGGTGTGGACTCCTCAGTAGCAGCGGCCCTGATTCACCGCGCCATTGGCGACCAACTGACCTGTGTATTTGTGGATCATGGATTGCTGCGCTTGAATGAAGGCGATTTGGTGATGGAGATGTTTGCAGGCAAGCTGCACGCCAAAGTCATACGTGTAGATGCCAGCGACCTGTTTCTGGACAAGCTCGCAGGTGTGAGCGAGCCCGAGACCAAGCGCAAAATCATCGGTGGGTTGTTTGTCGATGTGTTTAAGGAGCAGGCCGCCAAACTCAAGGCGGGCACCGATGTTCAAAATGGGAAACACGGCCATCCAGCCGTCAGGGGTGCGACCTTTCTGGCGCAAGGAACGATTTATCCCGATGTGATCGAGTCTGGTGGCGCCAAAAACAAAAAAGCCGTCACTATCAAAAGTCACCACAACGTGGGTGGTTTGCCCGAGCAGTTAGGACTCAAGTTGTTGGAGCCGCTGCGAGAGCTTTTTAAAGATGAGGTACGGGAATTGGGGGTGGCCCTGGGCTTGCCTCACGCTATGGTCTACCGCCATCCATTTCCCGGGCCGGGTTTGGGGGTAAGAATTTTGGGAGAAGTCAAAAAAGAATATGCCGATTTGCTACGCCGTGCTGACGCCATTTTTATTGAGGAGCTGCATAACTTTACCGATGCAGTTTCTGGCAAAACATGGTACGACCTCACCAGCCAGGCTTTTGCGGTGTTTTTGCCTGTAAAAAGTGTGGGCGTTATGGGCGACGGGCGCACATATGACTATGTGGTGGCATTACGAGCCGTTCAAACCAGCGACTTCATGACGGCAGACTGGGCAGAGCTGCCCTATGCCTTGTTGAAAAAAGTTTCCAACAGAATCATCAACGAAATACGTGGCATCAACCGCGTCACGTATGATGTCAGCAGCAAACCACCGGCTACGATTGAGTGGGAATAACTTAATTTTTACGGATCAACTATGGCAGAAGCTAACCAACAAGGTTCTATTCACATCGGTGAAGGTGTCAGTGTTACAGGATCTTTGGTCGTCCCGGACATCATTTCTATTTCTGGCCGTGTAGAGGGCTCTGTGACTGCGCGGCAAGTGATTGTTGAAGCCACTGGCAATGTTCAGGGCAAGGTTCAGGCTGAATTGGTAGACGTTAAAGGCACCATTTCTGAGTACTTGGCGGCGTCCAAGTCGCTCATCATTCGCAGTACCGGTGATGTCAAAGGCACCGTGCACTATTCTGAAATCGAAATTGAAAAGGGCGGCCAGTTGCAGGGCGACCTGTACCTCAACACCTAACCAGCGCCCCCATAGATTTGAGCTATGTTCCAGAAAAAACCCCCAACCCCTCTAAATACACAACCGGTTCAAGATTTGCCGGTCAAGTTTCCTATGGCCACCAACCCAACCCAATCCGTCAAACCCACCGAAACTGCCGTTGCCACGATCATGGACCCCTTTGTGAACGAAAGTCGGGGCGAAACTGGTTTGGCAGTTAGCTCTGCTTCCAAGCCTTCCATTCTGAGCCATGGCTTTGAATTTGAAGGCATTTTGAAGTCTGAAGGTGTATTGAATATCTCTTCGAGAATCATTGGAAAGGTATATGCCAAATCCATATTTTTGGATGTAGACGGTGAAATGGATGGTGAAATTGAGTCTGAGATACTGACTGTTAAAGGCAAAATCTCCGGAGAAATTCGCTGCCATGACCTCACCATTGGCCCTAAAGCTGTGATTTCAGGTAACTGCTATTACCGCACCATCAATATTCAAAGGGGTGGTAAGGTATTCGGTAAATTATCGAAAGTTGACTGACCCATCTTATGGGATTGTTCAGCCGAAAAAAGCCCAAATTCCCACCAGCCAACAATCTAGAAACCTTTCACTCATTTGTAGATGCGGGTTCCACGGTGAGAGGCAGATTTATTACTGACGTCAGTTTACGTGTTGACGGCACGATTGAGGGTGATATTGAAGCCGCCAGCGCCAGAGAGGCCAGCCTTGGTCATCAAGCCTGCGTAGCGATTAGCGAATCAGGAACAGTGATTGGTGACATCCACGCCTATAGGGTAATGGTGGCAGGCAAGGTGGAGGGTCATATATACGCCACTGAAATGGTGGTGCTTAGTGCCGGATCCGTCGTCAAAGGGGATGTGACTTACGGTCAAATCAAGTTAGAACATCCCATTAAGCACGTAGGTATGTTGATATCCCGTGGTAACGGGGTGGAAGCGATCAATCTTTGAGATCGGGCGCTTTTTCCTTTGCGGTGACCAAAACACGCAACGGGTCGATAAACGACTTGGAGCGTATCACTTCAAAATGCAGATGTGGGCCGGTAGATCTACCGGTGCTACCCACCACGCCGATCTTTTGACCTCGTAGAACTTTTTGCCCTTCTTGCACCACAAATCCTGAGGCGTGTGCATATTTGGATACTACATCGTCAAGATGCAGTACCTCAACGTAGTTGCCATAACTGTCGTTATGGTCAACCTTAAGAACTACTCCATCGCCCGCAGCCAATATTGGGGTGCCTGGGGCGGCATTGAAGTCGACACCAGAGTGGAAAGCCAAACCCTTATGAAAAGGGTCTATCCGCATACCGTATGTGCTTGAAACTTCTTTTTTCCCAACCAAAGGCTCACCGGTAGGCAAAGTTTTGAGGAGTTTGTATTCCTCATCCCATTGGTCATTAAGACTTTCTACAAGTTTCAATATGTCGTGTGAAGCTTGAACAATATTTGGAGCTTCCACAGAAAATTGATGGCGCCCGGAGGAAATATTGGGCAAGGTCTGAGAAGGACCACCTTGGTTGTTGAAATCATTGGGTTTGATTTTAAAAATCACAGGAGTTGCCAACTCGGAGAATTGGTCCTTGATTTTTTTTAGCCGATCAATTTGACCTGTAAGTGCTGAGAGATTCTTAGCCAAATTGTGAAGTTTTTGGTTGTATTCAGCCTCTACACGCAACTGCTCGGATTCAGAAATGACACCACCCATGGCCCGCACCAATTCGGGTTTTACGTCAATCGCAATCCGAATGCCCATAAAGTACAAGACGGCACCCAGAATCAAAAAACCAAGGCAGATGGACAAAAAAATAGTCAGAAGCTTCTGCCCCGTAATAGCGACTTTAGTGAGTTTGCTCGTTGGTCCAGAAATCCAAATCAGTTGCATTATTTAAATTGGATATTTTTTTGAATGAGAAAAGAACTCAGAAGTGGCCGACTTAAATCAATCTTCATTTTAATGTGACTCTAATTTTACATGGTTTTTATTTGAATCCAGCTTTTAACCATCTCAAATGATGAAATGAGGCTTCAGAGAACAGAGATTTTGATTCTTTTATGCCACACTGAGCCACGATAAAGTGGTTCTCAGCTTGCAAGTATCCTATATTTACAAACATAAACTCTGGAGCGACACATGATCGGTTACACCACTGTTGGCACCAATAATCTTCAACGTGCCGAGGCTTTTTACAACGACCTGCTGGCCCTTCTAGGTGCTCGCGTTATGTTCAGAACCCATCGTGGCGTCGGTTGGGGAGCGGTGGGCGCGCATCCCATGTTCAGCGTGATGTTGCCATTCGATGGGGCTCCCGCCACAGTGGGAAATGGTGCCATGGTCGCGTTGCAAGCTGACAACGAAGAGTTGGTTCAGCGTGTGCACGCCAAAGCCTTAGAGCTTGGTGGTCAAGATGAAGGAGCACCAGGCTCCCGCAATGGCAGCTTTTACGGTGCCTATTTTCGTGATTTGGACGGCAATAAGTTGGCCATTTACTGCATGACAGGCAGTAACTGAGCTTTGAGGTCTGACGAAACCTTCATGCGCCTGGCCATAGAGCAGGCGAGGAGGGCAGCATCACTTGGTGAGGTTCCCGTAGGCTGCGTGGTGGTCAGGGATGGCGACGTTATCTCTATGGGCCACAACCACTCTATTGGCTTGCTTGACCCCACCGCCCATGCCGAAATTTTGGCGCTGAGATCCGCGGCGCTGTATGTCAACAATTACCGCTTAGAAGGTTGTGATATTTTTGTAACGCTAGAGCCCTGTGCCATGTGTGCGGGTGCCATGCTCCATGCCCGTGTTCGCCGCGTCGTCTTTGGAGCCTTAGAGCCCAAAACTGGCGCAGCTGGCTCCATGATCAATTTATTTGAACACCCAAGTCTCAACCACCATGCCACCTGTACAAGTGGCATCTTGGCATCAGAATGTTTGGAGTTGATACAAGCTTTTTTTAAGACCAGACGCCATCTTTCTAATTCAAGATCTTCTCTTCAACCATGAATTCACACGTTTACGTCATATCTCCCTCGGGCGCAGTTCGTGACAAAGCAGGTCTGAGACGTGGGGTTCGTTATTTAGAAGGTTTGGGCTTACAAGTAGAAATGGATTCCGGCGCTTTGAGCTCCCATTTGCGATTTGCCGGTGACGATGCCAGCCGACTTGCTTGTCTGGATCGGGCCATTGCCAGCGGGGCAGATTGGGTGATGCTGTCTCGCGGGGGCTATGGACTCACGCGTTTGTTACAGCAAATCTCTTTTAAACGTATGGCCAAAGCGGTCGCTCGTGGCACTCAGTTCATGGGTTTTAGCGACTTTACATCCGTACAAATGGCACTGCTGGCCCAAACTGGAGCTTGCACATGGGCTGGCCCATCAGTTGTGGAGAGTTTTGGGCCAGTTGATGGCCCCGACGATGTTCTGGAATCTTGTTTTATCGACGTATTGAACCATCGTTTTGAGGGCACTGGCTGGCGTCAGCCTTTTGAAAAACTGCCTTCAGGCCTAAGGTACGAGCAGTTCCATTCCAAACGGCTTGGAGCGGATGCCTCTTTTCATCTTAAAGACGGCGTAGTTTGGGGCGGCAACTTGTCTGTGCTCTGTTCCATGTTGGGAACGCCTTATTTTCCTCAAGTGGAAGGTGGATTTTTGTTTTTAGAGGATGTGGGTGAGCATCCGTATCGGGTGGAGCGTTTGTTGACACAATTGATGCATGCTGGAGTTTTGGCCAATCAACAAGCTGTTTTGATGGGTCAATTTTCTGACTACCGGCTCACGCCGCATGATCGTGGTTACAACTTAAAAACCGTTATAAACTGGTTGCGCAGTCAACTAAAAGTGCCGGTGATCTCGGGTTTGCCTTTTGGTCATGTGCCTAGAAAAGTACTTTTGCCGGTGGGTTGCCTCGCTGATTTGGTGGTTCAGGGCAGAGAAGTGTTGTTGCTTTGGGGTAATGACGTCGATTAAGGGTTGTGCCGATTGGTGGGGAAGATTGCTTGGTTTGATGTTTTGGTTGGCTTGCTGTTTCCAAACTCATGATCACAAGCTAAGATCTGAATCTTATACTTAACATAATATACATCGTATGATGTTAGTAATGGGTTCAACCAAAGCATCTCCTGGGTCACTTAGACCTAGCCTGCAAAAAAGCCTGAATCAGTGCTGCAGATTCCTGATTGCTCTCCCTAAGCGCGAAATCAATTGCCGACAAACCCAAATCATTTTTTATGGTGGGGTCAGCTCCTGCTTCAAGTAGCAGCTTCACAGCCGATGGCGTACCGTACATGGCCGCCATCATCAAAGGTGTGGTGCCATTAGGTGAAGGCGCATCAATATAAGCATGATGGTCAAGCAACAAATTCATCACAACCAGTCGGCCGCTTGTGGCCGCATAATGAAGCGGCGTCCAAGCTGTCTTGTTGACATCTGCGTTTCGATCTATCAAAAGCTTAGCCAAGACATCCATGCCTCTGATGGAGGCCATCATCAATGGTGTTTCATCATGTGCGTTGCGCAAGTCAATTTTGGTGGCGGGTGCTTGGGCCAAAGTTTGAGCAACCCTGGGGGCAGGAACGTTGATGGCCGCAAACAAGGGATGCAGGCCCTGTGGACTCGGGGTGTTGGTGTCAAAGCCAAGCCTAATCAGTCGAGCTACTGTGGGGGCATCGTCGCGCTCAATGGCACTGAAAAAATCTTCATATGAGCCTGCGGACACAGGGCCATAAAAGATAAAAAATACATATAAAACAATGTACTTTATAGCTTTATTAAAGTAAATCATTAGAGAAAGCAAAGTCGAATAATCTAGATTAGCCAAACTCAGTTTGGCATAAACAGCTTGTCAAAGTTGCGGCTGGTGGTTTCGGCAATGTCCGAAACATCTCTTGACTTCAGCTCAGCGATACATTTCGCCACGAGTGGCACATACGAAGGATTGTTGGTTTTACCGCGGTGGGGCGCAGGTGCCAAATAGGGACTGTCGGTTTCAATCAGCAGGCGGTCCAATGGCACAAATTGGGCCGTGCCCCTTAAATCCGCAGCGTTTTTAAAGGTCAGAATGCCCGAAAACGAAATGTAAAATCCTAAGTCCAAAGCGGCACGGGCCACGGCTTGGCTTTCGGTAAAACAATGAAACACCCCGCCCGCGCTATCCAAAGACCCGTCTTCACCCTCTTCCCGCAAGATGGCCAACGTGTCATCTGAAGCTTGGCGGGTGTGTATCACCAGAGGCTTCTGCAGTTGTCTCGCCGCCCTGATGTGCACCCTAAACCGCTCACGCTGCCAGTTCATGTCATGCACCGAGCGATCTCCAAGTCGGTAGTAGTCCAACCCCGTTTCCCCTATCCCAAGCACTTTGGGCAGGGTCGCTAGGCGAGTTAAATCTTCTAAGCTGGGCTCCAACAGGTTTTCATAGTCAGGATGAACGCCCGCTGTGGCCCAGAAATTGTCGTATTGGGTAGCCAGCGCATGCACTTGGGGAAATTCTTCTAAGGTGGTGCAAATGCACAAAGCGCGAGTCACTTGAGCTTCGGCCATTTTGTGTCTGATTGCAGTAAGATCCGACAAAAGCGACGGATCGTTCAAATGACAGTGCGAGTCCGTGAACACGGCCAATCAATCCAAAACCAATTAAAGCGTCTGGGTGGGTCGATCAGAACCCAATTGAATCCCCAACAACGTTTCAATTTTGATTTTGAGCTGCCGGGCATCGTCGGAATCATTAAACCGCACACCCACCCCCTGCAACCTTTGATGGGCAGATCGAGGGGGGGTGACCCAAACCACTTTACCCACAAAAGGGTGCATTTGAGGGTCATCGGGCAACTTCAACAACACATACACATCGTCACCCAGACGATGCGGGCGTTCAGTTGGCACAAACACGCCGCCTTCTGACATCCAATCCATATAAGCGGCGTAAAGCTCTGAGTTGTCCTTAAAGACAAGTTGGCTCACGCTGGGTTTGGCAGGATTCATGTTCAAGAGTTTAAAACGACCCGTGCTCGAGACAGGAGGTGCTCCAAAAATAAACCTTGGTTAAAAGCATGTTCGGCGACGGCGCGGTCAGACATCAGCTCCTTGGACCATGGCGCCAACACCTCCAGTGGTGGGGAGGGCGTGAGGCTACTGGGCTCAAAAAACCGCCCCGCCACGCCGCAGCGACTCACCAAATGGTCGTGGCAAACCTTTTGCAGCACGTCTATCACTTGCAATATGGGCCAATCTTTGAAGCAGTCTCCCTGGCCTTTGGCTACCGCCTTGGGCAGTTGCGCCCAAAACGCAGCATCTAGTCCACCTTGCGCCATTTGTAGAGCCTGCTCAGCAGGTGGCCATTTCAGGGCATAACTCAGGCAGCGGCTGCGAATTGTGGGCAGCAGTTGGTGCGGTGCAAGACTGGCCAACACAAATCGCACTTCACCAGGCGGCTCTTCTAGTGTTTTGAGAAGCGAATTGGCCGTGTAATGGTTCATATGCTCCGCTGGAAACACCAAAATCACCTTACCTTGGCCACGGGAGCTGGTGCGCTGGGCGAACTCTATGGCGTGCTTCATGTCGTCCACGCGGATTTCTTTGCTGGGCTTACGCTTTTTGTCGTCCAGGTCAGATTGGCTTTTTTCGTCCAATGGCCAGCCCAGCTCTAACATGGCCAGCTCGGGCATCAACACACACAGGTCTGCATGGGTGCGCACCTCAATGGCATGGCAACTCGCACAAGTGCCACAAACCAAGCCCTCATTTGGCGATTCACACAGCCAGGTTGCCGCCAAGGCCAACGCCAGGTCGTATTGGCCCAAACCCGCAGGACCATGAATCAACCATGCGTGCCCTCTCCTAGTGGCCAAGTCTTTTAGCTGCGGTCGCAGCCAAGGCGCTAGGTTCATTTACAGGTACCCCCTGGATTGAACTGCAAGCAACACCCTAGCCCATACCTCGTCCCGTTGGCCTAAAGCGTCCACCCGCACCATGCGCTTTGGTTCGGCCTGTTCGCGTTTGGCGTATCCAGCCACCACTTGCTCAAAAAATGCCACCGGTTGTGACTCAAACTTGTCAGGTACACGTGCACCGGCCAAGCGCTTGGCCGCTATTTGGGGGCTTAATTCAAACCACAGGGTCATGTCGGGGGCCCGGGTCTGCACCCACGTTTCCAGCTGAGTCAGCACCGCCCAGTCAAAACTGCGCCCGCCGCCTTGGTAGGCAAAAGTGGCATCGGTAAAGCGGTCGCACAGCACCACTTGCCCTTTTGCCAGGGCTGGTTCTATGCAGTGCTGAATGTGGTCGCGCCGCGCGGCAAACACCAACAGGGCTTCCGTCATGGCGTCCATGGGGTCGTTGAGCACTATGTGCCTGATTTTTTCAGCCAAGTCGGTACCGCCAGGTTCACGCGTGGTCAGCACCTGACGCCCAGCAGCCTTAAAAGCTTGGGCCAAAGACTCAATGTGAGAGGACTTGCCCGCCCCGTCTATGCCCTCAAAGCTTATAAACAGCCCGGCGCTTTTGGATGCAGCTTCTGTGGTGCTCATCATCTTAGGGCCTTCCGCGTTGATACCGGTTGACGGCTCGGTTGTGTTCATCCAGTGAAGTGCTAAAGGCACTGCTGCCGTCTCCTCGTGCCACAAAATACAAAGCTGTGCTTGCCTTAGGCTGAACTGCCGCCAAAAGGGACGCCTTGCCGGGCATGGCTATGGGGGTGGGCGGCAAGCCCACGCGGGTGTAGGTGTTCCAAGGGGTGTCTTGCCGCAAATCGTTTTTGCGCAAATTGCCGTCAAAGCTGGCGCCCATGCCGTAGATCACGGTAGGGTCGGTTTGCAACATCATGCCCAAGCGCAACCGATTGTGAAAAACCGCTGAAATTTCAGCTCGGTCTGAGGCTTGGCCGGTTTCTTTTTCCACAATGCTGGCCAAAATCAAGGCTTCTTCTGGGGTTTTCAGGGCAATAGCGGGGTTTCGCGCCTGCCAAACCGTGTCTAGACGTCTATCCATGGCATTCATGGCGCGGCGTAGCACTTCCAGGTCACTGCTGCCTTTGGCATAGGCGTAGGTGTCGGGAAAAAACCGACCCTCGGGGTGTACCTGCGGTCTGCCCAAGCGCACCATGATGTCTTCGTCCTCAAGGGTCTGGGTGTCGGGCTTGAGCTGCTCTGCCTTAGCCAAGGCTTGCCGCACTTGCCTAAAGCTCCAACCCTCTACCAAGGTGATGGTGCGCAACGACTCTTCGCCCCGTACCAGCTTTTGCAACAAGCTCTGGGGCGTTGCCCCCAAAGCCAACTCGTAACTGCCCGCCTTTAAGGCCCGTGCATGGCCAGACAGCCGAAACCATGCATACAAAAGAGTGGGGTTCACCTGCACGCCTGCTTGCACTAAGGTTTGGGCCACCTCTTTGGCCGAAGACCCCGGGTCTATGGATACCTCTAAGGTAGGGGCGCTCAAGCTTACGGCGTGCTGAGTCCAAGCCCAAAAGCCGACTCCAGTAACTAAAACCAACGCCAGCGTCGCCGAAATAAGCCACCCGACGAACTGAAACGGTGTGGGCTTAGATGTTGATTTTGGGCGAACTTTTTTAACCAAAATGTGATCACGGGTCACCCCGCCTGATTTAGAAACTTGATGGGCATGATAATTCAGCCATGTCTCAAGAGCCCACCCCCGCATCCCAACTTCAAGGCCGCTGCCACTTGACCCATCTAGGAGTCATCCAGGCCCAAGGCCCGGACGCGGCCCAGTTTTTGCACAACCAGCTCTCGCAAGACTTTTTGTTGCTGGGCTCCTCTTACCCGACTGCGGCCCGTCTGGCAGCCTTTTGTTCGGCTAAAGGGAGGGTTCAAGCCAGTTTTATTGCTTGGAAGCCTGCGCCTGATACCGTTTATTTGCTGTGCAGCCAAGACCTCTTGGCCAACACCCTCAAGCGTTTGTCCATGTTTGTTCTGCGCTCTAAGGTCAAACTTTCTGATGCCAGCAGTCAGTTCCAAGTTTGGGGTTGGGCCGGAGATGCGCTTGAGGCTGCCTGCCCAGCCGCCATACCTTGGAGCACTTTCTGTCTGCAAAACAAAAGCTCCATGCAAGTTCAGGGCGTAAAGCTTTACCCGGCATTGGGCGCGCCCCGTGCCCTCTTGTTGTTACCAGCAGAGTTACTTTCTTCAGACCCACCTTTACCTGAGCTTTTGAACCAAGTCCCGCTGTTGCCAAACGACCTGTGGTTGTGGTCTGAGGTTCAGAGTGGTGTGGCCACCGTTTCAGCGCCCTTGATTGACGCTTTGGTGCCCCAAATGCTCAATTACGAATCTGTGGGCGGTGTCAACTTCAAAAAAGGTTGTTACCCAGGGCAAGAAGTGGTGGCACGCAGCCAATTCAGAGGCACCCTTAAGCGCCGCACCTATTTGGCGCACCTTGATGCACAAGACCTTCCCTTATCCATCAAAGCCGGGGATGAAGTATTTGACGCACAAGACCCCTCGCAACCGTGCGGTGTGGTGGTTCAGGCGAGCCTTACTCCAATCGGTATCGCTGCACCTGGGTGGGATGTATTGGTGTCCATGCAGAACTCGGCCCTCAATGGGCCTGGCGTGCACTTGGGATCGGCAACAGAGGGCGCAATGGGTCCGCAATTGCACTTCATGCCTCTGCCCTACAGGTTGCTGGAAGATATTTAATCTGACTTGCAGCTCAACTAGTCCAAATTCACGCCAGTCGTGGCGACAATTTTGGACCACATATTGACCTCTTTGCGAACGTAGTCATTAAATTCTGAAGCTGAACTTGTTTGCGGCTCCATACCCATCGCCACAAGCCGCTCTCTCACTTCAGGCAAGGCAACCACTTGGCTGATTTCAGCGTTCAAACGGTTGACGATGGCTGCTGGCGTATTTGCTGGGGCAAAAAATCCCACCCACGAGCGCTCTTCAAAATCCAAATATCCCGATTCGCCCAAAGTTTTAATGTTGGGCAAGGTGTCCACCCTTTTCAGACTTGAAACTCCAAGCGCTTTCAAAGTTCCATTTTTGATAAAGGGGGATGCTGGGGGCAATGAAATACTGAGTACTTCTACCTGACCAGAAATGACTGAGGTTATGGCTTGGGCGCCCCCTTGAAAAGGAATATGCGTTGCCTGTAAGCCTGACAGCGTGTTGAAAAGATATTCGGCCGCCAAATGAGATGAAGTTCCTGCCCCTGCTGTGGAATAAGTAAGCCTGCCGCCGCTGGCTTTAGTCATTCGGATAAGCTCTTCCAAACTACCCGCTTTATGGCTTGCATTGACCGCAAAAATGCCAGGCGATGACCCCACATTCGCAATTGGGACAAGGTCAGTTAACATATTGAAACCAATATTTTTATAGAGGCTGTTATTAATGGTGCTGGCAGCTGTGTGTGCCAACAAGGTGTAGCCGTCGGGCGCTGCACCCACCACAAACTTCGCGCCTATATTTCCGCCTGCCCCGGCACGGTTCTCAATCACTACTGGCTGTCCAAGCCGTTCACTGAGTTTTTGACCCACTAACCTCGACACACTATCCGCAAAGCCACCAGAGGCAAAAGCGACCACTATGCGAATATTTTTGTTGGGATAAGCACTTTGCGCTTGGGCATATGCAATGGTCATACTCACCCATATGCCCATTGAAAACCAAATAGCTTTGGGTATTGCAACAACCCAACGTGAGCTTGTCATTCGATACATCCTTTAATTTGAAATGGTCTGACCTAGCGGTATGCTTGACATATCAGCTTACTCATTGGTGTCAAATGGACTAGAGGGAATTCCCTGAACTTGGTCTATTCCATCAAAACATTTATTTAGGAAGAAGCTACATGTTTTCGTATGCAATTAGGTCCGAGGGTCATCAAACGGTTGTTGAACTCTGCGAGCGGGAGCAGCCTGTGCCTGGTCCGCGCCAGCTGTTGGTTGAAATTCATGCCGCGGGTTTAAACCGGGGCGAATTCATCTTGGGCCACGGCTTGCA
>Ga0214921_10006972_pt1 | contig 15230 bp, 25 predicted proteins | sample LL1505_MetaG_FD_177992 | JGI IMG/M metagenome (GOLD analysis project Ga0214921, IMG submission 177992) | Freshwater microbial communities from Lake Lanier, Atlanta, Georgia, United States - LL-1505 | ecosystem: Environmental > Aquatic > Freshwater > Lake | place: USA: Georgia | collected... | reverse complement strand
TGGCGTTAAGGCTGCAATCGAAGATGAAGCGGCTCAATTACGACTAGCCACATCTTTGAAGAATGTAACTGGGGCAACCGATGACCAAGTTAAAGCCACGGAAGCCTATATAACCAAGGCTCAGTTAGCCTATGGAATCAACGACAATGATCTTCGTCCATCGCTAAATCGTTTGGTCAGAAGCACCAAGGATGTAGAAGAAGCGCAGAAGTTACAAACTCTTGCAATCAATATTGCTGCCGGTACTGGTAAATCACTCCAATCAGTCTCAGAAGCCCTAGCCAAAGCCCACGATGGCAACTTTACAGCTCTTAAGAAGCTGGGCGGTGGTATCGATGAGAACATCATCAAGACCAAAGACTTCGATGCTGCAACTGCTTCGCTCGCCAATACCTTTGACGGTCAGGCTTCTAAGCAAGCCGAGACTTTCGATGGCAAGATGCGCAGACTCAAAGAAGCAATCGGAGAAGGCAAAGAATCAATCGGTGGCTTTATCCTCGATGCAGTTACTCCAATGGTTTCAACTATTGTCGATAAAGTAGTCCCAGCAGTTCAAGGGTTCATCGATTCAATCGGTGGAGAAAAGGGAATCGGCAACGCAATAACAAGTTTTATCAATGGCGCTAAAGCAATCTTCATTCCCATCTTTAAAGGTATCAAATCAGCATTTGACGATATCAAAGGCGCAGTCGAAGATAACAAAGAATCATTCCAAGCCTTATTTATATTCCTTTCAAAATATGTAGCACCTTTTCTAGGTGAAACCTTGCGCATCGCTATTACTGGAATCGGCAAAGCCGTAAGCATCGTGGTGGATTTCGTTGGCGATCTAATCGATGGCTTTAGAACTCTGATCAATCTTGGATCAAAGATCGGTGGAGCAATCGGTGGCATGTTCGGCGGCGGTAAAGCCACAGGCGGCTCTGTCGCAGCTGGTACGACTTATCTTGTAGGCGAGAAAGGCCCGGAACTCTTTACACCTTCTGGCTCAGGATCGATCATCCCTAATGGCTCATTCGGCGGCGGTGGCTCAAATGTCATCAATATAACCGTCAATGGCGCAATCGATCCAATTTCTACTGCTCGTCAGATCACTCAGATTCTCAATCGTGAGGCAACTCTTTCAGGCACATTCAACAAGGTTGGAGCATCGCTTCTGGTGGGTGCGTAATGACTTGGAGTCCACAACCAACGATTTCAATAAACGGAACTGATCGCAAGTCGATTACTCTTTCGGATGTACAGATTTCCTATGGTCGATCCTCAGTCTGGGAACAGGCTCGATCTTCTTATGCTCGAATCTCGATCTTAAATACAAATGGAACTGACTACGGTTTCGACATGAATCAGACGGTTTCAATCAAGGTTAAGAATGTTGCTGGAACGGATGTAACAATCTTCACAGGTCAGATCACTAGCGTAGATAACGCCTTGGCTGGATCAGGCACAATCGGAACGAATGCAATCCAGACGATCACAGCAGTAGGTCCATTTTCACAAATGTCTCGAAAAATTATCGGAACTTCCTCATGGTCCAGGGAGATGGATACTGCTCGAATGACTCGCATCTTCAACGATGCCGGACAGACAATCGATGTAGTAGATAGTCCAGCAATCTATGAGTTCGCCATGCGTTCAGCTGAGGCTGGCGATGCTTACTCTTTGGCTGCCTCTTATGCTACTCAAGCCAATGGCTACATCTATGAGACTTCTACTGGAAAAGTCGGCTTCGCCAATGAATCAAGGCGCTTCATCGATCAGCGAGATAATGGCTACACAGTCATTCCTAACGATTACATTCTTTGGGGTAATGCCTCAAGCCAGAAGACTCTAGCCGATATTGTGAATCAAATTACCGTAGGCTATAACGCTGGAACTCAATCGGCGCTGGATTCAACATCTCAAGCAACCTATGGCGTAGTCGCTGGATCAATCTCTACTGAATTGCATAACTCAGCAGATGCCCTCATCCAAGCCGAACGCTATGTAACCCTTCGAGCCTATCCAAGAACTTCTCTCAGCTCTTTTACAATCCCAATCAACTCTACAAATATCAGCGATGCCAATCGTGACTTCCTGATCTCAATGGCAGTAGGCGAACCAATCGAAATCACAGCCTTGCCAATCGCTTTGAAGAACACTTTATATCGCGGATTCGTTGAAGGCTATACATTCTCAATCAATCAATACGAAATGATCGTGACTCTCAATACAACTGACTTTACTTACTCAATCACTCCTACGCGCTGGCAAGATGTCTCAGCCTCGCTTACATGGGCTGGAGTAGGTTCTACGGTACAATGGAACACCTATGATGACTAGGAGAACAAGTGGCAACTAGCACTTACTATGGATGGACTGAGCCGGACAATACGGCTTATGTTAAGGATGGCGCTCTTGCCATGCGCACTCTTGGAAATGCCATCGATACCAGTCTAAATAAGATCGAAAACTTTCAAGGCAATATCATTCATCCATTCCTACTCATGGGAGCATAATCAATGGCAACTTCAACCTATAAAATCCTTGGGCAATCTGCTCCAACTTCTACATCTAACGCTGACTTAATCACAGTAGGCGCTTCTAAGTCTCAGATCGTCTCAACGCTCAATGTGGCTAATGTGACTGGAACTGCTGCCACAACTCGCGTGTTCGCTCGCATAGCAGGAGCAGCAGCAGCGGCAGGTAACGCGCTTCTTTATGATGTTTCGATCCCTGCTAACTCGTCAGCTTCTTTCACTCTCGGAATCACACTAGCTGCGACAGATGTCATCACAGTTCAAACTGGTACTGCTAATGCTCTTACATTCACAGCATTCGGAACGGAACTTGCATAATGACATCAAGTGTATTTCCACCAGTCTTCCAAAAAAGAAAAGTAGTAACGCTAACATCGGGAACTTCATGGACCGTTCCTGCTAATGTATTTAACATCAATGTAAGTCTAATTGGCGGCGGCGGCGCTGGATCGGGTTCAGGCGGAACTTCTCCTTACCCAACAGGTGTTGAAGGTCGCGGCGGTCAAATAGTTGAATCAAACCTAGCAACCACTCCGGGCGCTTCTATTGCTTATGCAATCGGCGCTGGTGGAACTGCTGCTGCAACTAGCAACTCAGGTGGCGGCAACGGTGGAACAACAACTTTTACTGGTGCTACATCTGCATCAGGTGGCAATGGCGCAACCAACAATGGCGGTGGAGTAGGAACAGCAGGTCAATCAGCCAATAACGGTTCTGGTGGTGGCTTACAAAATTACGGCAGCGCAGCTGGTGGCGCTGGTGCTATCTATATTGAATATTGGGTGTAATCATGTACGCAATCATTGAAAACAATAAAGTAATAAACATCGTTGTAGATGTAGATGCAAAGGATTTGAAAAAGAATCCTGACAAGTACATTGATTATTCAAGCGGCTGGGATTACAGCAATGGCATCGATGGTGGAGACTTCTTCCCAAAGGCAGTAGATGAAGCCTCGACTCTGTAAATCAGGAGTAATCCTTCGTGAGCAGATCAACCGATCATTCATCGATCGTGATAAAACTAGCGACGGGTGGCTCGGGGACTCAAGACATAGTTCTCGCAAGTCTGATCATAATCCAGATGCTAACGGTGTCGTATTTGCCATCGACATTGACCGCGATTTATCCGGTAAAGCCAAGCCCGACCTTATGCCCGATCTGGTTGATCAGATTCGAGTCTATGCAAAATCTGACAAGCTCAAAAGATTTTCTTACATCATTTTCGATGGCAAGATCGCATCGGCTAAGTCGCTTTGGAAATGGCGTACTTACTCTGGAATCAATAAGCACAATCATCACGCTCATATTTCTTTCAGCCCCGTTGGTGATCTTCATGATCTTGAGTTCGATATTCCATTGATCGGAGTTAAATAATGGGTCGCGTAACGATCAGCTCTAATAACCTATTCCCCGGTCCTAAAGGCGATACAGGTGCTACAGGTCCAGCAGGTGGCCCAACAGGTGCTACAGGTCCAGCAGGGCCTACAGGGCCTCAAGGAGTATCTGGTCCACAAGGATTACAGGGAATTCAAGGCAACCCGGGCGCACAAGGCGCAAGCGGTCCAGCAGGTGAAACAGGTTTAAGAGGATTACAAGGCGCAACTGGCCCAGCAGGTGCGGCAGGTTCGGCAGGTGCAACTGGCGCAGCTGGTGCAACTGGCCTGACAGGTTTAACAGGAGCTACTGGAACTGCTGGGACTGCTGGAGCACAAGGAGCATCTGGTTTAACAGGTGCAACAGGAGCAGATTCTACAGTTGCAGGACCAACTGGACCGACTGGCTTGACGGGCGCTACTGGTACTGCTGGTACTGCTGGTTCAGCAGGTGCTAGTGGCTTAACAGGAGCTACTGGACCAGCAGGCGGTGTTGGTGCTACAGGAGTTACTGGAGCAACAGGAGCAGCTTCAAGTGTTGCAGGTCCTACAGGACCTACTGGCGCAACTGGACCAGTTGGTGCAACTGGTGCAGGTTCAGCAACAGACTCAGACCAAAACATATTAGCCAATCAAGTATTCGGATAGGACTAGACAATGGCAACTTTTACTAAGGTATTACTTTCAGGTTCATCGCAAGGCAAAGCCATCAAAATTTCTGCCACTACTTCAGGCAGCAATGGAACTACCCTTCACGCAACTGGTACATCATCTTCCATTATTGATGAATTATGGCTTTATGCTTACAACTCATCATCGACTGCTGTTGTTTTAACTATCCAATGGGGCGGAATTACTGCTGTTGATAATGAATATAAGTTATCCATTCCTGCAACTTCAGGTTTGACTTTGGTTGTTCCCGGACTTATCTTGACTGGTGATGGAACAACTGCAACAACAACTCGCGCTTATGCTGGAACAACAAATGTCGTAAGTGTTTCAGGTTATGTAAATAGGATTTCATAATGGCAAATCCATTACGCAGAATGGTTTCATCAAGCCAAGTATCTGACTGGTTAGGTCAAGGTAGTGGTAATCTAAAAGTTCCATCTCGAAATGTTCCTTTAAATATTGAATATCTAGTTATCGCTGGCGGCGGCGGCGGCGGCGCAGCATTTCCTGGTAACTCTAAAGGTGCTGGGGCTGGTGCTGGTGGATATAGATGCTCAGTTTCAGGTGAATCTTCAGGCGGCGGAGCAAGTGCGGAATCTATAATTTCTCTTGCCCTTGCGACACTTTACACAGTAACAGTAGGTGCTGGTGGAGCAGGTGGAACAAGCATTAGTACGGCTGGAGCCAAGGGCAGCGATTCCGTATTTTTTTCAGTCACTTCAACTGGCGGTGGTCGAGGTGGTCAATATGATGGCGCTGCACAAACAGGTGGTTCTGGTGGGGCTCAAAGCAATAATACAGGTAGCGCAGGCTCGGGAACGGCAAATCAAGGTTATGCAGGGGGTACATCTTTAAGTTATACCAACAATGCTAGCGGCGGTGGTGGTGGTGGCGGCGGAGCAGGTTCAGTTGGCCAAAACGCAAGCGGTACTACAACTGCTGGAAATGGTGGTTCAGGTGTTTCATCTTCAATAACTGGCACAAGTACCGCGCGCGCTGGCGGCGGCGGCGGTGGAGCTACTGGAACTGCTGGGACTGCAACCGCTGGGGGTGGAGCAGGTGCATTAAATAGTGCCGCTGGAACTGCTGGGACTGCAAATACAGGCGGCGGCGGTGGGGGCGCTGCTATATCTTTGAACGGAAGTGGCAATTTTGCTGGTGGCAATGGCGGTTCTGGAGTTGTAATTCTTCGGTATCCAGAATCATACACAATAACAATAGGTTCAGGTTTAGCAGGTTCAACACCTGCTCCATCGGGCGGTTTCAAGGTAACAACATTGACTTCAGGCACTGGAAATGTGAGTTGGAACTAATGGCACATTATGCATTTCTAAATGGGAATATTGTTACAGAGGTCATTGTCGGAATTGACGAAACAGAACTCATTGAAGGTTTATCTGCCGAAGAATGGTATAGCAATTTTAGAGGGCAACCTTGCAAACGTACTTCCTACAACGGCAATATCCGTGGCAAGTACGCAGCCATTGGCGATTACTACGATGAAGCCACAGACACATTTATTTCACCAACATACCTAAAGGAGCAAGATGAAGAATCCACTAGTACTAGCCGCCGGAGCATTCTTAGCCGCTTGGTCGGCAACTAACTTCGACCTTGACTATCGGGCAATCTTATTCGCAATCCTTTCCGGCGTATTTGGATATGCCACTCCTAAAAAATGACAGCACAAGACTATGCTGCTCTTGCAGTGGCGATCGTGACGGTTCTGGGTGGTGTCACTGCGATGCTCCAGTTTATGATGAAACACTATTTGGCGGAGTTGAAGCCCAATAGCGGCTCATCAATCAAAGATCAAGTTAATCGACTCGAAGCGCGTGTCGATACTATTATCGAGATGTTGCGTAAGTAACACTTATCCCATGGCTCGCAAAAAGGTCATCGACCTAGACACTTACTCGGCGCTCGATGCTTGGGCTATTAGCTTGCAGGAAATGTATCGCGCACTTCGCCGGGCTGGCTTTGACGTTGATCTAGCCCTTGGAATCATAACTGAGCCATCAGCCTATCCTGACTGGATACTTCCTAAGCCCGATCTAATCCCACACACCTATGAAGATGATGATGATGAGGACTAATGAAGCGAACCGTAGTCATTCCAGACCTGCAATGTCCCGGAGAAGATTCCCATGTTGTACGCAATCTCAGTTTATTTATTAAAGCGTTTCGGCCCGATGCTGTCCTTACTATCGGAGATGAAATCGATCTCCCACAAATCAGCCGATGGACAGAAAACACACCGGGCTGGTACGAACAAACACTAGCTGAGGATCGCGATCGGACAGTCGATGTCCTTTGGTCGTTATTTGAGTATTCCAAGGAAGCCCACATGGTTCGCAGCAATCATACGGATCGGCTTTACAAAGTAATCATGAAGAAGATCCCAGCATTCCTATCCTTGCCTGAATTGAAATTCGAAAAGTTTCTAAAACTTGATGAAATGGGAGTCAAGTTCTGGACTACCCCGATGCCTATTGCCAAGGGTTGGATCGCCATTCATGGTGACTTAGGCAGCCTTAATCCTAACCCGGGTTTATCTGCCTTGAATCAGGCTAAACGCCATGGTCAGAATGTAATTATGGGGCACACCCATAGAGCAGGTAGAAGTGCCCATTCTGAGGCTTCTAACGGGGTTTTAAGACGAGTTCTCCATGGAGTTGAAGTAGGACATGCAATGGACTTAAAAGCCGCCAAATACATCTCTACTCCTAATTGGCAGCAAGCCTTTGCTATCGTGACAGAGAACGGTAAAAACGTCCAAGTCGATCTGATCTACATCGAGAAGGATGGCACATTCCAAGTTTACGGGCGTAGGTATGGACGATCTCGATAACGATATAAAGCGCACGATCGATACAGCCATTGATGAGGCAGAATCGTTACCGTTTCGTTATACAAAGAATGCTCAATCTGTCTGCTAGTCATGCTGTACTTCTCTCAAGAGGCAGAAAGTCTGCCGAAAGGGAGCAAGATGAGCATATTACAGCTGATCATTCTGGCCTCATGGGTTGGGATTTTCTTTTACGGTTACAAAATAGGCCATAGAGATGGCTACATTGTAGGTCGCAAGGCAGTTCGCAAGCACTATCAGCAGTTCGATCAGGTTAGATAATGAACGCGCGTGATTTCCTCAACGAAGCCAGAGCGACTATCCAAGATCGTGGTCTCGACTACGGACACCCAAGTGACAATATGGCTAGAACAGCAGCCCTCTGGTCGTCTTATCTTGAAATGCCAATTACTGACTATCAAGTCGCAACGTGTATGGCACTCGTCAAAATAGCCAGAAGCATGGAATCATCGAAGGTCGATACTTATGTCGATGCCGTTGCCTATCTAGGTATTGCCGGACAATTACATACTGAGGAGAATGAACTTTATGTTTAACCAAGAAGATTATGAGACGGTTGCTCAGTTAAATTTATGGTTTGTAGAAAACTACCCGATGGGAAGATCAGATATAGATATCAAATCTCACGATCCAGAAAAAGGTTTGATAACAATTAAAGCATCAGTTTGGCGAGATGCAAATGATCCCTATCCTGCTGCGACAAATATAGCCAATGGAGTTCGCGATCTTTACATAAAAAATATGCAGCGATTTTATGCTGAGGATGTGGCAACTTCTGCCCTCGGTAGGGCAATCTTATTGCTTAAAGGTGGAAAGACTGCAACAGCCGATGATATGGCTAAAACTATTCCACAAACCTTTTCAGAGAAGCTTGCAGGGAAGGTAATTATGCCAGTTGAGGATGATCCATGGACAGTCAAAGCGGTTGAACCTGCTGGATCAGCAGCTCAGGCCGTAGCGTTAGTTCAAGAAGTATTAGGCGCTAGTAAGATTGATAAAGATATTCCTCATTGCAAGCATGGTCAGCGAATATGGCGAACTGGCAATAAGAATGGCAAAGCGTGGGCGAATATGTCTTGCCCGGTAACGCCGCAACGTCAAGAGACATGGGCGCAAGTAGATAAGTGCGATCCGATTTGGTATGTCATTGATGCCAATGGAGCATGGAAACCACAGGAGGCTAGAGTATGAGCAGCTTACAATTTATGAATCAAGATGGTGAATGGGAGTCATTTCCAACAGATGACGTACTTTATGAGAAGGCTCGCCAGCGTGAAATGCTCGCTGCGCTGCAAGTGCGAGTAATATGTCACCTATGCAACGAACCGATTCCAACAACCGAGATAGCAGTATGGCGACAAGGACAAGCGATCACATGGTCATGCAAGAAATGTCACGCAGTCAATGAGTCAAAGCCGTAAGCATAGGGGCTTTCGCACCGAGCGTGTAGTGGCAGAGTATCTACGGCGCTGGTGGGAAGGCGCTGTGGTGGGACGAGGAGCTGGGCGAGACATACTCAATGTCCCGTTCGACTGCGAGGTTAAGGCTCGCTCAGCCCTCGATATACGGGGAACGCTGCGCCAGATTGAAACTAGAACAGCTGAAAGCGGCTTATTGGGGTTCGCTTGCTTTCGACTGAATGGGCAAGGAGAAACACCGGACGATTATGTTGCGATGCTTCGACTTGGCGATCTGGTGCAGCTACTTCGTGATGCTGGCTATGAGAATCGAAAAGATAGTGTTAAAGACTCAGATATTAGACGATGCAATCAATGTGGAGAATGGACAATAAATGACCCATGCAGTTGGTGTGAGGCTCAGTAATGCCGATTTATGAGTGGGAATGCACTAACACCGAGCGTTGCGAAAGTAATACTCGTTATGAAAAGGAGTTTCCAATAAATGCAGAACAAGAACTTGAATGTCCAATATGCCATGAGCCAATGCGAAAGATTTACAGCTCTGTCCCAGTCATATTTAAATCAGGTGGATTCTATTCTACCGATTCTAGATAATTCGACTCGCAGTCTGAGCAGGACTTATGTTTAAATGCAGAGTTCATTCGGTACACTCTACGGCTAGAGCCCCTCAAGGGCTCAGAGCAAGCCTGAAAGGCTTAGCTTGCTCGGTAGCAGTCGTTAGTGGGATCACTATGCCTATTGCTGGAGCAAGTAGTCCAGAGGCTCAAAGCATGCCAATTAAAAGACTTGCTAATTACCAATTAAATGACAAACAATACAAATGTCATAATGAGATTATCTACAGAGAATCAAGATTTAATATCAATGCAATAGGTAACAAATCAGGTAAGAAGCAAGCATATGGGTATTATCAATTAAAAATCGATGCTATTAAGGGCAAGCCTTATGATTATCAATTTAGTGTATATTGGTATTATGTAGCTTCTCGATATGGATTTGATAAGCAATACCCAGATATACCGGACTATTGCAATGCACTTAAACATCTTAAAACTAGAGGCTGGCAATGAGTAGGAAGTCAGCACTTAGCAATGGATCATCTACCAGATGGCGCAAGCTGCGTGAGATAGTAATACGCAGAGATGGTGTGTGTCAGATGTGTGGCATGGAAGGCAATCATGTGGATCACATAGTGCCTCGCAAGTTAGGTGGAAATGATTCACTTAGTAATCTTCAACTATTATGTCAGCAATGTAATCTACGCAAAGGGGGTAGGTTTTTTGATGAACTTAAAACACCCATGACCCCCCTTGGTTCTTTTTACCCGAAAAATGACTCAATCAGCCACTATCAGGATGATTCCGAGTGATAACACCTGAACAGGCTCAAACAGGCTCAGAAGGGCCTCAAACGGCTTACCGTGGTGTTGTGGAACCTCGTATATGGACTAAAAGCCCTGATTTACCTAGTTATGGCATCGATTTTATCGAGTTCTGCGAGTCAATTGGGTTCACCTTGCTCCCTTGGCAACAATTCCTAGCTTATGAAATCTGTAAAGTAACTGAAGATGACAAGTGGTTTTTCAAAGAAGTGGGCGTAATTATCTCCCGGCAAAATGGTAAATCTACCTTCATGCAGCTGATGATTCTATGGCGAATGTTTGCTTTGGGGCAGAAGTTACAGGTTCACACAGCTCACAAACTCACTACATCATCTGAAATCTTTTGGAAGATCGATGACACTATCCAAAGCCATGCCAAATTGGTAGATGACTTTGGCAAAAAGTACGAATCCAAAGGTTCGCAGGAAATCAAACTAAAGTCCGGTGGGCGTTACTTGGTCCGAGCCAATAACTCAGCATCTCGCGGTATTGCTGCACCTGACACGATCTACATGGATGAGGTTCGAGAGTTCCACGATGATGAAGTCTGGTCATCGCTTCGATATACCCAGATGGCTACCCCTAATCCTCAAACTTTGATCTTCTCAAATGCCGGGGATCAGCATTCGATAGTTCTCAATCGATTGAGGGAGAGAGGACTAGCTGCTGCTGCTGGATCGGATGATCGCATAGGTTGGTTCGAATGGTCGGCCGAACCTGGTTGCGATATTCGTGATCGTAATGCTTGGGCGCAAGCGAATCCATCGCTAGGCCACACAATCTCGATCGATAACCTTGAAGCCGCTATGTCGGATGAAGAATCTATCGTCAGAACTGAATTACTTTGCCAATGGGTATCGGTAGTCAATCCGGCGATCAATCCAAGTAACTGGGCTGCTGGTATTAAGAAGGATTTGAAGTTAGATCGAGAAGCTCTAACTTGGATGGCAATCGATCTTAGTCCGAATAGGCAAGAAGGCAGTTTAGTCGCAGCTCAACAAGAAGGGGATAACATCAATGTCGTTCTACTCCAAACGTGGACCAATCCAATCAACCTCGACGCTAAACAAATTGCTAATGACGTTGCAGATTGGGTACGCAAGTATCAGACGGAAACCGTTGCTTATAGTCGTCAGACATCCGGGGCTGTTGCCGCTTTACTTTCGCCAGCAGGTATTTCAACTACGCCTATCGATGGCGCTCTCTATGGTCAGGCTTGCGACGAGATGCTTTCCGCAATCACATCCGGGCGCTTATTCCATGGAGATCAAGACGAGTTCACTAGACAAGTACTCTCAGCAGTAAAACTTCCATTCAAAGATGGCGGTTGGTATCTAGGGCGTAAGGTTTCTAATGCCACAATTTGCGCAGCTGTCTCAATGGCCATGGTCTGCCATTTTGCGACTCGCGGTGAAGCGGAATATGATATCGTAGTAGGTTAAATCGGACATAGTGTACAATATGCACTAATGGGACTTAAAGAATTTTTTTTGGGAGCTGCACCTGTCGCTGAAAAGCAGACAGATGTAGAAGCTTCTCTACAACCGTTCAATCTTTCGACTTCGGTCTATGGCTTGCTTAATGCACCGACAACAGTCGATCGCGCATCGGCCATGTCTGTACCAGCTGTCGCTCGCGCAAGAAATATCATTTGCGGAACTATCGGCTCACTTCCACTTGATCAATATAATCGCATGAATGGCGCACACATCGAGCCACTTCGCGTAATCAATCAGCCAGACCCACGCGTATCTGGATTTGTAGTTTACAACTGGCTTGCAGAAGATATTTGGCTATACGGCGTTGGCTTTGGATTAGTTTTAGATGCTTATGCAGAAGATGGGCGCGTTCGCTCATGGACTCGCATCGATCCAAAGCGCGTTAATCCTAAATACAACGTAGCAATGAACGAAATTGAAGGCTATGAAGTCGATGGCCGCCTTGCTCCTATCGCTGGAGTCGGTTCAGTAATTCGCTTCGATGGTGCAGATGAAGGATTCATCAATCGTGCTGGGCGAACAGTTATCGCAGCAATCGAATTAGAAAAGGCTGCACTTTCCTACGCCAAAGAGCCAGTCCCATCAATGGTTCTAAAGAGCAACGGTACAAACTTAACTTCAGAACGCATCGCTAAACTTCTCGAAGCATGGCGCAATTCTCGCGCCACTCGATCAACAGCTTTTCTTAATGCAGACGTTGAAATGCAATCAGTCGGATTCGATCCTAAGAGCCTTCAGCTTGTTGAGGCTCGTCAATATGTGGCGTTGGAAATAGCACGTGCTTCCGGCATTCCTGCTTACTTCCTTTCAGCAGAAACAACATCGATGACTTATTCCAACGCCACTTCTGAACGTCGCTCACTCGTGGACTTCTCGCTTCGCCCAATTTTGGCTGCAATCGAAAGCCGTTTATCTCTTCCAGATATTTGCCCTAGCACTTCTGAGATTCGCTTCTCACTCGATGACTTCCTTCGCGGAAATCCTTTGGAACGCGCTCAGGTTTATCAGATACTCAACTCGATCGGCGCGATGAGCGTTGAACAAATCCAAGAAGAGGAGGACTTAATTAAATGAAAATTGAAGTCCCAATCACACTCACAGCGGCAGATTCACAATCTCGCACAATCTCAGGCCAGATAGTTACTTGGGGAGAGCAGGGCAATACTTCTGCTGGCCCAACTATCTTCGCAGCTGATTCAATCAAATTTAACAAGGGCATCAAGCTGCTTTTAGAGCATGATCGCACTCGTCCAATCGGCAAACTGATCGCACACGAAGTCACAGATACCGGCATCGTCGCAACTTTCAAAATTGCTGAAACAACTGCTGGTAACGATGCGCTAGTTGAAGCATCAACTGGTATGCGCGACGGATTCTCAGTCGGCGTAAAGGTCGATGCTTGGGATAATCAAGATGGCGTAATGGTCATCAGTAAATCATCGATCGTTGAGACATCACTCGTCACCGATCCAGCAATCGACTCAGCGCGTGTCGCTCAAGTCGCTGCATCAGAAGATTCTGCACCTTCGGAAGAAGTAGCAGATGCAACCCAACAATCAGAAGGAGAACAAGTGTCAGACACTACCGTTCCAGAAGCTCCTGCCGTAACTGAAGCGGTAGAAGCGACCAAAGTAGAAACAGCGGCATCAAAGCCAGCGTTCTACGCAACTCCACGCATCAACACTAACCTCACAGCAGGTCAGTTCCTTGAGGCAAACATCAAGGCATCAATGGGCGATGACGAAGCAAAGACTCTCGTCAAGGCTACAAACGATACTTCAACAAACACAGGCTTAACACTCGCTCCACACATGAACGAGTTCATCACTACTTCAATCGATGGCCGTCCAGCCGTAGATGCAGTATCTCGCGGCGTATTGCCAAACACAGGAATGTCATTCACAATTCCTAAGCTTGGAACTGCTCCAACAATCGACGGTGATTCAACAGAAGGCGAAGCACTTGGCGGAACTGAAATGGCTTCAACATACATCACAGTAGATGTAAAGAAGGCTGCCGGACTTCAAACAATTTCATGGGAACTTCTAGATCGTTCATCACCTGCTTTCTACGATGAACTCATCAAGGAACTCAACTACGCTTACGCAAAGGCAACAGATCGCGCACTTGTAGCAAAACTAGCAGCTGACGGAACACAAGGTTCAACACAGGCTGCAACAATCGCAGGTCTAAAGGCGTACATCGCCAAGGAAACTCCAGCAGCTTATCTCGCAGCTGGTAAGTTCGCCAAAAACATCATTGCTAACACAGCATGGTGGGAGACCATCATTACAGCGGAAGACACAACTAACCGTCCACTATTTATCGCTGCACAGCCAGCAAATGCTCCGGGAAACGTTGGAGTTCAATCACTTACAGGCACAGTCATGGGTCAGAACCTTTATGTCGATCCACATATGACAGTAACAACTCTCATCGATGATTCTGCTTATTTGGTAGTACCAGAAGCAGTTACATTCTATGAAGCACCTAAGACCCAAATTCAGGTCCAAACCTTAGCCAATGGTCGCTTGCAAGTGGCCGTCTATGGCTACTACGCAATCGCAACAAAGGTCGGCGCAGGAATTCGTCGCTTCAACCTTACTTAATAAATAACTAATCATGGGGGAGTGGTTGCTCCCGATCGCTCCCCCAGTCGTTTACCGAGAGGAAAGAAATGCCAACGATTATCACGGCTTCAGAGCTACGAACAACCCTTGGCGTTTCTTCCTCTTTGTATTCGGACGCAGTTTTATCAGACATAATCGATTCAGCAGAATCAATCATTCTGCCAATGCTAAACACTTACTCAGTAGCGATTGATGCAGTATCTCTAAACAATAACATCGCCTACTTCTCAACCGTTCAATTAAATCCTTTCGGAGAATCCCAATCGGTAGTAATTAGCGGATGCGGAACTCCATTCAACGGAACTCGCACAATCACTACAGACTTGCTCGATGACAACTCATTCTCAGCAGCCATTACAAATGCTGACGTTATCTCAAAGAATGTTATCCCTTCAGGGTTGGCTACCCTTACTGGTGCTTCGACTTATGTCGGAAACAGCGCAGTAGAATCAGCCGTATTAGTGGTCTCTGTTGAAATCTTCCAGAGCCGCACCGCAGCTGGTGGACAGATCGAAGGCGTGGACTTCAGTCCTAGCCCATTCCGTATGGGCCGCTCGCTTTACAATCGCTGCGTAGGCTTGCTTGGCAGTCTGGTCGATGTAGGAACGATCGCTCAATAATGCCAACCTCTACTATCCTTTCGGCCGTTCGCGGCCCACTCGCTACTGCACTCTCAACAGTCTCAGCCAATGTGTTTTCTTATGTGCCAGAGAATGTTCCAGTCCCAGCAGTAGTCCTAGTTCCATCTTCACCGTATCTTGAATTCGACACAATCGGATCATCAACATTCCGGTGCAAGATCAACTTCACAATATCTTGCTGCGTTACTTACTCAAGCAATCCAGCATCGCTCGACAATATCGA
>Ga0214921_10006971_pt1 | contig 15231 bp, 19 predicted proteins | sample LL1505_MetaG_FD_177992 | JGI IMG/M metagenome (GOLD analysis project Ga0214921, IMG submission 177992) | Freshwater microbial communities from Lake Lanier, Atlanta, Georgia, United States - LL-1505 | ecosystem: Environmental > Aquatic > Freshwater > Lake | place: USA: Georgia | collected... | reverse complement strand
AAGTCGTGCAATGAAAGAGCGTGGCAAGTATCAGATCCAGTGTATGAAGTCTCGAAGCTCGACCGGCGTTGGTCAAAAGATTGATTTGGAGTACAACATTGAAACCATGCGTATTACTGACGAAGGCGGGGATGACAACGAAAACGGGTTCAGCAAAAAGCCCAGTACAAGTATCATGGACTCGATCAAAGCAAAAAGCCAAGTTAGTGCAGCCGCGGCAGATGATGCCAAATCTGTACCTTGGGAACGACCTCAAGCTCGAGAAGGTTTTGATTTAGAAGCACCCAAAGTTACAGCAGATGTACAAAGCGCCAAACTCAAGCAGTTGTTGGGCAAAATCAAAACATCATGACTGACGCCTATTGCTCCATGATTCATGGGGGATTACATTTAGACTTTAAACGTACACCAGTTACTGCTCAGCATTGTTGTTTGAGAAAAACGCAATTTCCCATTGACACTCAAACTGATTTTTGGAATCATATTAATTTTGTAGATCTGCGGGAAAAAAATAAAACTAATGCTTGGGATCCAGGCTGCAACAATTGTGAGCGACTTGAACAATCAGGACATTCCAGCATGCGTTCAGGTATGAATCAAGGGCTTGATGTGCATGGACAAACTGGTCTATCTGGGCCTGCCAGAATTGACTTGATGTTTGATATCAGTTGTAATCTAGCTTGTAGAACATGTGGCACACACTCTAGCACATTTTGGCAAAAACATCTCAAAGAGCATGACCTTTGGCAGTTACCAATTTTCAATCCACGGCGTGTTGATGAAGTAATACACAGTTTACAACAATTGGATTTGTCAAATCTACGGCAAATAGTGTTTTGTGGCGGCGAAACCATGTTAGGGCAAGCCTATTGGAATGTTGCCAACTGGCTTGCTGACAATGTGCCTAATGCAAAAAATCAACTGACAGTGTGTTTTCAGACCAATGGAACACAGCCCATTCTCAAACAAAATGTAGAAACAATTCAAAAACTGTATCTTGTCAAGCTGCACATAAGTTTAGATGGAGTTGGGGAAAAATTTGAATATCTGCGCTGGCCTGCCGATTGGGCTCAGGTTACTGACAACATTCTACACATAAAACAAACGGCTCCTAGCAACGTAATGTTTTTAGTTGAAGAAACTATTAGCATATTCAATTTGTTGTACACCAAAGAATTAACACAGTGGGTTCAAAATCATTTTGTTATCAGCAGAGAAGGCGATGTGATCGACCATACCAAACATCTGGCAATTGGTGATTTTTCATTAGCAAACTGTTCTGCAGAATACGTTGCGGCAATGTCAGCTCACAGTGACAATACACTTATACCACCAGACTGGATTGAAGACGAGAAAAAAATTAAACGTATGATTGCGTCGATTAAAACTGCTGATCAGCTTAGGGCACAGTCATTTGAAAAAACGTTTCCTGAACTAGCTGAGTTCTACTGTAGATTTTTGTAAGAAGTTTACAGGTAGGTATTGGTCAATGCTGATATCTTTCAATGCATCTTGACGTTGAATTTCTTCACAGCATTTTGAAAACATAAACGTGCTATAACTACCAATGCTAAGAAAACTTTTGATCTGATCAGCATATCTAGGATTGTGATCTAACACCTGCTGCTTGAACCAGTCTGGGAGATTGCCGGGTGCAAAATACAATGGTTCATCAACTTGTTTGCACAAATATTTTAAATTTTGTTCGTGGAAAAAATCCATTAGCTCAGTATAGTACAACACATTGAGATTTGATATCATTGCACTTACACTAATGTTAGATGTGATTGTTCTAAGCAATCTAAGATTTTTGCACAGCAGATCCCAACTCAGTGGATATCTGAGGTATTCAAATCTTGACCCTACTCCGTCAATGCTTAGACAAATATTTAAATTTTTAAATTGACTTAACAATTGTGTCTGGAAAGGAGTAAGCTCACAACTACCATTGGTCACAACAGATATAAAACAATCAGTATTGTCACATTCAACAAGACGACTTAAAATTTCAAAATTGAGTTTTTCCAACAGTGGCTCGCCACCTACAAATGACAGTTGTTTGATATCTGCCCAATCAATGGCATCAATGGCATCAACTGATATTTTGTTGTAGTTTATTTTTTTGTTTTCTAACGCAGCCCAGGCAGAACTGGAATGACTTCCGCATGTGACACATGTTCCATTACATAAGTTGCTGGTATGCAATTTTACAATCTGTGGACGATTGAGTTGGTTTATTGCATCCTGTTCAATGTTTTTCAAGCCCCGATCAAGGTAATAATCAAAAGCAGTATTATGCAGTTGTCGTTCGCTTAACAGGCCCTGGTCTTCTAGTTTCCAACAGGCAGAACAAGACGAAGATCTTTGTTGATCAAACATTGATTGCTGAATTTTGTTAATGTCGGCTAATGGCGGAAGTCTACAACAATAAATGTTTTTGGGAAAATTGTGTCCAACCTCAACGCCATAAAATGGCAGCACACAAAAATAATTATTCATCAATGATATATGATTAAGAAGTCACACCCTTGATAACAGCAAAGTTAATCACGATGGCTTCAGACAGGGGACCAGCTGAAAAGTTAGTGATGCTAATTCTACAACTGCCCGCAGCAATAGCATCAACGTGAGTGTTGTATGCACCAGCTGTGGCACCAGAACTGATAGCAGTAACAACTACGTCAGTGGCTGCAATAGTACTATTAGTAAAGGTAAAACTAACTTCAGCTGCTGCTGCCAATGAAGCATTGTTCATGGTAATTTGTCCACAACGTTTGTTGAGTGTTACGCCAGTTGATTTACTAGTGGCCTGTGTCACAGTGCCGCCAGCGCCGGTGCCGTATCCCACAGCAGATCCTGCGCTGCCTAACAATGGGCGATTTAGATCGTAAACAGTTACAGTAGTACCGCCGTCTGTAGTTGTGAATTGAAATTGATAAGTTCCTGTGGCGGCAAATGTGATCACGTTTGAACTAATGCCTTGAATACCAACAATGCCCAATGTCACAGCCGCTGGCAATGTAACAGTGTAAGATGTGTTGGTAATGTTAATGGCCAACTGCACTATACCAGCATTGCCGCTGGCAGGCCAGTTGCTGAAGTTTAAACTGATACTGTCAGTGGTGCTGACGTATTGATATTGACCTGCAGAATAGTCCACGCTGACTGAACCAGAAGTTGTGGTAATTGGCACATAAGTGTAGCTAACATCTTGCAATTTTACAGCATAAATGAGATTGTCATTCATGTTGTTGTCAAGTGTGGTACCGGTTAGTGCAGATTTAAAAACTGCATTGGTTTGAAGTGCAGTTATTTCGTCCGCTGCATATTGAAAATTAGTGGAAGTGTTTGTGAAATTGTCCCGGAACCCTTGTGTGTTGTTGGGAACGCCGGCTACTGGATAGTTTCCGTCGATGTTATTAGGGTTGATTTGACTGGTCATAGCGAATCCTTGATTGTTATAGATATTTATTGCTAACCAGATTTCGCTAAATAATCCAAAGGTCCCCGAGCAAATGCAAAAGAAAACTCGTAGCTTGTTAGAAGAATTGGATTCCATGTATGTGGAACGCGATCGCCGTCTAATAATTGAAAACAGAGCCAACAATGTGATAGAATCTGCTATTCGTTTGCTTGAGCAAATTGAATCAGAATACACTGCGGATCAGGCTGAAAATCTCACTAGAAAATTGCTCAATGCTATACGTCTTAAAGATTCCACAAAGTTTGCTAGATCTGTAAGGAGAACTCATGCAGATCTATGAAATTACCAAACGCCGCAACATGCAAGAAGCTTTTGCTCCTGGCAGCGCCGGTGCACAGACCAGTTCTTTTTTGGGCGGTGTTGGCAAAAATCTAGCCAAGGCCATGATTCCTGCTGGTGGTAATACAGACGCCGCACCTGGCGCCAGCGTTGTTCCAGGACAAGCAAGCGGCGCAGCCGCTGCTGCTTCGGCACCTGCTGTGGCTGCGCTAGCCAAAACTCTGCAGGCACAATGGTCAGACACAGTGACACAAATGATGCAACAGGCTCGAAACCCTACAACTGGCCGTGCTGGAGTTCAAAGCATCAAGGACATTCAGCCAATTGAAATGCAACGAGCATTGATCAGTTTGGTAAATGGTAATCTTCAAAGAATGAGCGGTCGATCAGTCAGTAACTATCAAAATGCTGCCAGCTTGGTGGACAACGACGCCAATCAAGGTCAGTTGCGAAACATGGTCGGAGACATGAGTGCCAATATTGACAAAGCCATTGACGCACTGTTGATAACTGAACCCACCAGAGCCAATGCAAACAAATTGGCTGGCTTTTGGAACACCATTGCCAAAATGAGTTATGGCATTGCTAACGAAGTTGAATTTAACCCAGTAACTGGCACAGCCAGCACACATAAAAATGCAGCTGAACCGCAGCTGACGCAGGCAGCGCAGAAAGCTGGCCTCACAGCACAACAACTGGGGATTACTGCCAAAGTTCCTCAGCAACGTGACCCAGCACTAAACAAGGTGCTGGCTAGCATGGGTCTATTGCAAGGCGCAACACAGCAACCGCAAAAACAAATGGCCGTGGCCGAGGCAAAAAAATGAGACTATTAGAAGGCGGTAACGTATTCAAAGATGCCGATGGTAAACCACTTACCGGGCGTATTAACCAAAGTGATGTAGCAGCCACAGTGCAATGGCTGGAAGCCCTAACAGGCCTGCAATTCCCACGCGAGCGTTGGTTGGGCTCAACTGGTCGTAAACCTACATCAGGCGACATGGACATGGCAGTGGATCTCAATGAAATATCTAAAGAACAACTGGCAGCCAAACTAACACAGTGGGCAACCAGCCATGGTCAAGACCCTAAAAACTGGGTAAAGAAGGGCGGCGAAGTACACCTGCGTACCCCAATCAACGGCAACCCTCAAAACGGATATGTGCAAACAGACTTTATGTTCTTCCCTAATTTGGATTGGGGACAGTTCTACTATGGCGGTTCAGAAGATTCAGCCTACAAAGGCATGAACCGCAATGTGCTAATGAGTTCAATTGCCAAACAACTAGGGCTCAAAGTGGGCGCCAATGGCATGTTCAGCCGAACCACAAATCAATTGGTAGATGGTGGCATGGATCCCGACTACGTGGCCAAAACACTGTTAGGGCCCAAGGCCACTAGAGAAAATCTCAAAAACGTAGAAAGCATTTATGCTGCTCTAGCACGAGATCAAGATCGAGAAGCCAAGTTATCTGACTTTCGTGAATACCTAGGCCGTGAAGGTTTACAAGAACCTGATCTAGTTCGAGAGAATAGTGATGTAAATTTCTTGGCCAAACTACGTGACAGAATTGTCAATCAAGGCATGCAGCCGCTAATTGAAACAGAAGCAGCCAACCCCTATCAAATCTACGAAGCAGAAGAATCAAACGTAGGCGGCCGAGCCAAAGGTATTGAGCACCTAGAAGATCTAGTGTTCCGCAAAGGCTCACGTGGCGTGGATGAAGCATTGGCCATTATCCAACATGCCGCAGAAGCACCACAAAAGACCACCAGTGTGAAGTGGGACGGTAAACCTGCTGTGATATTTGGTCGCAAGCCAGCCACAGGCGAGTTTGTGCTGACAGATGGATCAGGGTTTGACGCCAAAGGCTACGATGGCCTTGCTACTTCACCCCGAATGATGGCACAGATTCAAAGCACACGCAAAGGTGAGCGTGGCGATTTGGTTCAATTGTACGCAGATCTTTGGCCACAGCTAGAAGCTGCCACTCCTACAAACTTCCGTGGCTATGTTAAAGGTGACTTGTTGTACTACCCTGAACAACCGTGGACGGAAGAAGCTGGCAATCTTGTGTTCAAGCCCAACACAGTGCAATATCGTATACCTGTCAAGAGTGCGCTGGGTCAACGAATTCGCAACAGCACCACTGGCATTGCCATGCACACCATGTACGCTGATCAAGGCGAACCCAAACAGCCACTCAGCAGAGTGTCATTTAACGAAGTTCCTGGCTTGTTGCTGATTGAACCCATTTATGGCAAAGGTATCACACCTCAAGATCCGGCACAATCCAAAGGCCAGGCTGCACTGATCAAACAAATCAAACAAATGCGCCGAAGCAAAGGTGCCGCTATAGATACCTTGTTTAACCCAGGTGAACTGCGAGCCATGCAGATCACAGACTTGGCCAAACTGTGTGTGGACTACATTAATTTTAGAATTGGATCAGGCAATTTTAACAACCTGTTGTCAGGATTTGGAGCATGGCTGCAAAATAATCCCAAAGTCACACCAAGAAAATTTGCCAACATCATTGAATATCTAAAATCGCCTGCATCAAACACAGAAGGCCTAGCCGCTGCATTTACCCTGTTTATTCTGTTACACGATCTAAAGCTAGACATACTACGTAACTTGGATTTAAAAGATCCCGGGCACGAAGGCTGGGTAATGGCCACTCCTGCAGGCTATGCCAAAGCAGTAAATCGCTTTGATTTTACTGCTAGAAATCGTGCCCAAAACAATCCGCAACAGGCATAATTTTTGCCAAAAGACTAAATAAAAGCAGGTCCACTAGGACCACTAACTTTAAAGGAAATTTATCATGGCTTATATTACCCCCGTAAATGGTGATGCACAACCGGTATTTGCACTAGACGTACAAAACGGTCCAATCGCTGCTTCTACAAGCACCACTGGCGCTACTGCTACAGTTCAACCAGCTGGTCCAAAGCTGGACTTTGTTCGTTTTGTTGCCAACAACAGCATGGCCACACAGTCAGGCGTGCAAGAATACGTTGCTAACGTTATTCAAGCTCTGCAACAAACTTGCACAGTGGCTATGTATCAAGTTGACACAACTGCTTTGTCAATTGCTTACTACCCAACTGGCGCATTTGCTAACGCTGCTACAGCATTGTCTGCTGCCAACATTACCTTCACTGGTTATCAGTTGGACAGCGCAACAGCAAACGGCTTCAAGTTGTCTGCATAATTTTTAGACTTGTTCTAACCCACCCCGGAATTAAAAACTCCGGGGTATTTTTTTGCCGTAAATATCACACGATGAAGTATATGTGCAAAACCCTCTTTGACTGCTCGCCTACTGGGATTACTGGGCATTTTCGCATAGGTCAAATTCCCTTTGAAGATCAAGTTGGACAAGCAATCAACAACGTCAATGACTGGAACAGAGCAAGAAATCAACAGCGAAACTTTGAAACACTGATTCAAATAATCAGTCTGCGCAGCCAACCAGAGCGCATTCAGGCACCGCGCTGTGACAAAGGTGTGTGGAGTTTTAGCTTTGAAGTTGAAGCAGAAAGCACATTTGGTATTTCGGGAAATCATGATCCTTTTGCGGCACTGCATCAAGACTGCAACGGAGTGCCCATGTTAACTGGGCTAGACGAGCAGGAAGTTGTAGAAACAGTACTGCGTCCTGACCAGAACATTTGGTTTGAAACGGTAAATAACTGATTATGGTAGACACCACCGACATCGAAAAGAAAAGTCTTGAAGCCCACGTTGAACTGTGTGCTGAAAGATACAAAGCACTGGAACTGCAAATTAGCACAGTGCAAAAAGACATCGACGATGTTAAAGTAGTGGTCAAAGAAGTGCATGAAATTGTGCATGCCATGTCTGAAAAACGCAACAATCAACTGATATCGTGGGGCCTGGGAATCATAACATTTTTAGCTGGCATAGTTGGCTGGCTGGTCACGCACTACGTACTCAAATGACCCGAGAACAAAAACTTGAACGCTGGGCTGAGCGCGAATTGCGCCACAGCATTGACAAAATGATTCTGGATGATAATTCAGGTGGTTGGGTTGTGTTTGGAAGATATCACATCACACCAGAAAAACAAGTGTTCAATGTTTGGCATTATGCAAACTTTATAGGATCCTTCAGTAGCAAACGATCTGCAATTTCTTGGTGCATAGCTGATAAAAACAACCAAGCTTCATTGTCGCAACAGATCAAAGTGTTGGACTTTAAAAAACAATTCTTAGACAATGACATTGCTTGCCGCAGCGGTCTAAGCAAACTCAGTAGATCTGCTGAATTTAGAGAAATGGTCAAAACCAAACTTGAACCTAAGATTTCTCTAAATTCTGCTGTCACAGCCGAACTTGAAAAATGTATATCTTCGGCTAAATATATACAACTTAGAGGATTCTCAAATGAAACTGCAAGAACTAGCCACACCTAAAAAAACTCGTCTGATCACCAAGACGTTTGAAAGTTATTTTGGCTCACGCATCAGCGTTGAACGTCTTGACGCTGGACAAACACGTCAAATGCTTCGCAAGGTACGCGGCCTGCTTGGTGAGCATAAAGGCTCAATGGCACGCCACACCAGCGAACGCAATCCAACTTATCTCAAACTCATGATGATGGAACAGGCTCTGGCCACACGTCTCAAAGAGATGGACGTTCCAGTACCAGGTGCCCAACCAACTGCTGGTGCTGCTCAACCAGCCGCACAAGTAAAAGATCCTAAGTTGGCTGCTGCTTTGAAAAAGAGTGCCGCAGGTCAAACATTGAATCCCGATGAACAAAAACTTGTTGCTGGTGCAGCATTGATGAAAGCCGAAAGCCGCTTGCGCAATGCTTATCGCATGCTAAAAGAATCTGAAGTGCAACAAGCTCAAGTGGTGTTGGCTGCACAAGACATGGTTGACAAGATGCAATCAATGTTAGAAGATGCCAGCGAAATGCAATTTAAAGAACTGCCTGCTCTGGTTGACTCAATCAAGAATCAAGTGGGTATTGACCAAGCTTCGCAATTTAACGCAGATGCCACAGCCGCACTTACTGGTCTGGTGCAAAACCTCCAAGGTGCCAAACAACAACTTGATCAAGCACTTGGCGTGGTAACTGGCCAAGCCGCACCCAGTACAGCTGGTGCAGACTTAGGTGCCGAACTTGGCGCTGACATGGGTGCTGACATGGCTGCTGGCGCTGACATGGGTGCCGACGTAGGTGCTGATCTTGATGCTGCCGCTACTGACGCAGGTGCTGACATGGCTGCTCCTGCTGAAGAACCAGCTGGCACGGCAGGCGCACTGGGTCGTGGCCGTAGATAATGAAAATCTTTGAAGTTGATACCTTTGATGGTGCAACGCCTGACCCAGACAAACTTCTGGGTTTGGTAGATTTTCTCAATGGTCGTGCAGACGACACCAACAGCCAAAAACAAATCAGTCAAGACGCTTTTATTTCTATTGCTCAAAGTCTTGACGTGCCTGTCAATCAAAGAAACATTGTGGATCTAGTTGGACAACCTCCATTGAGCAATGTGTTAGAACCCATCCAACCAGGCTCAACTGATCCCATAGTATTCAAAGGCGGCGCTGAGCAAACGGTACAGCCCAAAATGACAGTTCCTCAAGCACAACAAGTGGTAGATAAAATGGCCAAATCGGCCATGAAACGTCCAATGTAACAGTCAACCAATGGTTGACACAAGGCGTTAAATACAGTATACTGCTTACATAAGGAGGCTGCTATGAAACGACTTCTAACCATTTTAACTTTCGTTACCACCAGCGCATTTGCTGGACCTAACGGGTATCACGGATCTGCATTACACAACCCACATCATCGCCATCATGGCGGTGGATGGGGATGGGTGGCCCCAGCTGTGGTTGGCGGCGTTGTAGTTTATGCTATCACCAGACCCTTGGTAGTACAACAACCTCCAGTGATGTCTCAGAGCCCTAGTGATGTTGTTTATATCGACGGCGTGCCTTATCGCAAGCAGTTGGTGTTGCACAACGGATACTATCAAGAAGTATTGGTAAGAATGTAATATGGCATACTCAGATAAAGTTATTGATCATTATGAGAATCCCAGGAACGTCGGCTCTTTTGATAAGAGTGATACTGATATTGGTACTGGTATGGTCGGCGCACCTGCCTGCGGCGATGTAATGAAACTGCAAATCAAGGTACAAGATGGCATCATCACGGACGCAAGGTTCAAAACATACGGATGCGGCAGTGCGATTGCCTCATCCTCTCTTGTTACCGAGTGGGTTAAAGGACGAACGCTTGACCAAGCGGCAGCTCTTAAAAATTCAGAGATTGCTCAAGAACTCGCACTGCCACCAGTCAAGATTCATTGTTCTATTCTTGCTGAAGATGCTATAAAAGCCGCTGTAGAGGACTACAGAAAGAAGCATGATCTCCATAACTGATCAGGCATACAACAAAGTAAAACGATTACTGCAAGCCAAAAACTATGCTGGCATTCGACTTGGGGTAAAAACTACCGGTTGTTCGGGTCTAGCGTATGTGTTAGAATATGTACAAGAATACAAGCCTTCTGACTCGGACATCAACTATGCTCAAGCAGACTTTGTGGTACTGGTTGATAAGAAAAATGAAGTGTATCTAAGAGGTGTCACTGTAGACTATGTGCGCCAAGGCCTTAATGAAGGGTTTGAATTCATCAATCCCAATGAACGTGATCGCTGCGGGTGCGGAGAAAGTTTTAGAGTATGAGATCGTTTTACTATCAAAAATTGCCCAATGTCAGTTTGTCAAATGACATTATAAATGCAATAAAAAATTTACCTTGGCAAACTATGGCCAAAAGAGATATCTATGAAAATTTAAATTGGTATGACCTTGGAAAAAGCACAAGCACAGTAGTTCCTGACAATCTACGGTCTGAGTATCAGTCCTTTTATGGTGTAGAAAATAAATTAGTGGGAACCATGTTTAACTTTGAATTGCCAATTGAGATCGAGCAAGAAATTCAATCTCAATGGAAATTTCTGTCACACTTTTCAGACCAGCCAACACTTAGGCTTCAAATTGTTTGTGGTGGTAGCATGATTCCAGTGCATGTGGATGTAACAAAGGCAACCAGTTTAATTTTCCCATTGGCCAATCACGAAAATTGCTTTACTCAATTCTATGAATTCCCAGAAGATATAACACTCTGGCAAGAACACTATAAGAACATCAAAGATCCATCCTGGCCGCTGTGCGAAACTCCAGCAGACATTGTTAACCTGCCAGACTATTGTCAAGAAGAATTAGCAGCCAGTAACGGCAATGAGGATTTCTTTTCGATATTTAGAATACGGCGGAATGGTGTTAAAAGTGGAAGCAGTTATACACCATCACCTAATTCATTTTCTTACGTTGATCAAGTTGAAATTTATCCAAACCCAGTTTTGTTGAACATAAACAAATTGCACGGCATAAGGTACACCGAAAATAGCCTCACTGAAGACCGTCCACGAATGTCATTATTTGCAAAATGGCCAAGTTCTCTTTTTAAAGATGTTTCTACAATTTTTTAATGTACAATCCAAAATTTGATTATCGACCCATACCCAGGGTCACAGTAGACGGTAAACGATTCTACGCCACTCCGGACGGCAAAAACTTACCGTCAGTAACTACAATTCTAGACCGAACCAAAAGTGAAGAAAGCAAGGCAGCTTTACACAACTGGCGGCGTGCGGTGGGCGCAGAACGGGCACAAGCTATTACCACCGAAGCTGCCAATCGTGGCACCAGAATGCACACCTATCTCGAAAAGTACATTCGTGAAGGTGCCATACCTACTCGTGGATCTAATCCGTTTAGTTGGCCCAGTCATATTATGGCAGAAGAAGTGATTAACAAGGGCTTGATTAATGTAAACGAATTTTGGGGAATTGAAGTACCACTATACTTTCCTGGTGTGTATGCAGGCACAACAGATGGTGCAGGTATTCATTTAAATGAAGAATCAATCCTGGATTACAAGCAAACCAACAAACCCAAAAAACGCGAATGGATTGACGATTACTTTGTCCAGCTGTGTGCATACGCAGAAGCACACAATGAATTGCATGGCACACGCATCAAAAAAGGTGTAGTTTTGATGTGCGTAAAACCCGACTTAGACGCTAATCACAACATCATAGGTCAGCCCAAATACCAGGAATTTGTGCTGGAAGGTGGGGAATTTGAAAAGTATCGCACCATGTGGTGGAAAAAGGTTGAACAGTACTACATGCTAAATATGTGATAGTCGAGGACCATCACTGTGGCAATAGTACAAGTATCTAGAATAACCCAACGAACCGGGCTTGAGCAAGACCTGCCTCAACCCTTAGCCGGAGCCGAATTCGGCTGGGCAATTGACCAGCGCAAACTCTACATTGGTAACGGCACAATTGCTGACGGTGCTCCAATAGTAGGAAATACTGAAGTTCTCACAGAGTTCTCAGACATTCTCAGTTTTGCTACAGCATACACCTATCAAGGTGCAGCCGCTGGTTACACTGTACAAACAGGTGCCACGTCTGGTGACCCTGTCAGTCAAAGCATACAAAGCAGACTGGACAGTTATGCTGTTGTAACAGACTTTGGCGCCACAGGCGACGGCAGCACTGATGACACTGATGCCATCAATCGAGCACTGTTCCAATTGTTCTGTGTGCAAAACAACACACAAATACGCAGAAGCTTGTTTTTCCCAGCTGGCACCTACATTGTAACAGATACCATACTAATTCCGCCTTGGGCCAAATTGTACGGCGAAGGCAGCGATTCCAGTATCATTTATTTTACTGTACAAACCTGGGCAGCCAACACTGCCTATGCAGCCGGTGTATTGGTCAAGAGTTCGGGCAGCTATTATCGCAGTATTGCAACGGTGCCAGCCACTGGCATTTTGCTATCCAATGCCAGCTATTGGGAATCAACCACACTGCCAGAACTGGTTGTTAGAACTGCTGACAGTCAACAACAAACTGGCGTCAACATCGGAGTGGGAGGTGCAAGTCCCCCACAAAATATTGAAGTGTCAAGCATGTCATTTCAGACCACAGAGTCAGGCAGCCACAATGTTTGTTTGATTGAAAAAGCAAAAAAGATCAGTATTGACAACGTGACTTTTGCCAGCAATCTTACCACAGTGGAATTGCAAGATGCTGTGGAAGACGTTAGTGGGGTTACATTCAGTTCGACCACTGCATTGCCTTGCACAGAAATTACCATTGACAAATGTAAATTCACTGGCATGACATATGGTATCAACACTGACCACCAAACTGCCGGAGTTACTGTTAGCAATGGTTGGTTTGACGTGCTATATCAGGGTGTGGTGTTGGGCAGTGCTACACCAGTGGACGGCGGACCAAGTGGTTTCAAGGTGTTGCATAATGTGTTTGACAACATCTACAGCGAAGGTATTATCATCCAAGAGTGTAGTTTGAATGCTACTGGTTACAATATTTTCTATGATGTGGCCAATCATTTCAATGGCGCTACCTTACCAGCGGCAGCTATCATCAGCATTGATACCAACAACAATATTTCTGTTGGTGATTTGTTTGAGCGCAACGACAGCCAAAGCGGCACTCATCCTAGAATTAGTCTTTCCACCACAAACTCCATTGCAATGAGTCAAAACACTAGAGACATTGTGTTTTATCAATCTCAAGCAACCACTACTGACGTTGGAATGAGCCTGGATCTTGGAACGCTGAAACGATCATCAGGCATATCAGACACATTAGTAGACAATGGCAGCGGCAATCTTGTGGTAATTGACAAGACTGCCATCAGCTCATTTAGTTTTGATTACGTGATCACTAGATCTGACACCAGACGCAGAGGCACAATCACAGTAACAGGTGGACAAGCTGCTACTACCACTGGTTTCAGTTACGTTGATAACTTTACAGAAAACGGGTCAACTGGTGTAACACTTACACCAGCAGACAGCGGCACTGAACTTTCAGTGGGTTACACTTGTACCAGTACTGGTACAAATGCTTCAATTAGGTATTCCGTAGCAAACTTTGGCATTTGATGTGGCCTAGAACTTTTGCTGATAGGCTTGAATCTTGGAACGCTCTGAGAAATCAAGCTGCCACTGCTGATGTTGAATCAGCCCTGACCACCATTAACCAATGGTGGTTTTCTACCCCTTGGATTCCTTATCATTTACACTGGGATGATCGTGACAAATGGCCTGATCCCTGGCAGCTATTGGATGACAATTTGTTCTGTGGGCTTGCTCGCGGGCTGGGAATCCTGTATACTATAACATTGATTGATCGTGAAGACTTGCAAAAATGCTGGTTGTCCGATCATGGCAGTGACAATTTAGTCCATGTGCCTCAGAAGAAATATATACTGAATTGGGACAAGGACACAATCGTAAATATCACTCCAGGACCAGAAAATCCTCGGCACCGTGTTAGTCAGCAACAAATACAACAACAAATTGGTTAAAAAATGAAAATAATTACAGTTCTTAAAAGAGATGGCACCCGAGAGCCATTGGCTTTGGAAAAATGGCAAACTCAAATTGCCAAAGTGTGTTCTGGCATAGCAGATGTAAGTCAGAGCATGATTGAGATACGCACCCAGCTACACTTTTATGATGGTATAACTACCAAAGAAATTGATGGCATCACACTTAGAGCCATTGTGGATCTCATTGACGTAGAACAAAATCCTGATGTGGGTCACACCAATTATCAGTATGTGGCAGGCAAACAACGTCTATCCATGTTGCGCAAAGACGTATATGGTTCTTATCAGCCTCCGCACTTGTATGAGATTGTGAAGAAAAACGTGGCTACCGGCTTGTACACTCCTGAACTGTTGGAATGGTACTCAGAGGACGACTGGAACCGCATGAACGACATGCTTGACCATGCCAAAGATGAACAATATTCATATGCAGCCATTGAGCAGTTGATTGAAAAATATTTGGTACGCAATCGTAGCACAAAGGAAATTTATGAAACTCCGCAGGTCAGATACATGGTCGCCGCTGCCACAGTATTCCACAAAGAAGAACCAAACAGCGCGAGAATGCGCTACATCAAAGAATACTACAACGCAGCAAGTGATGGTCTTTTTACTTTGGCTACTCCTGTGTTGGCTGGGCTGGGGACTCCTACTAAACAATTTTCAAGTTGCGTTCTCATTCGCAGTGATGACGATCTTGATAGTATATTCGCTTCAGGAGAAATGATGGCCAAGTATGCCAGCAAACGTGCTGGCATTGGCTTAGAGATAGGACGTCTGCGTCCGTTGGGCTCACCCATTCGTGGCGGAGAGATCATGCACACAGGTATGATTCCTTTCCTAAAGAAATGGTTTGGAGATTTACGTTCATGTTCACAAGGCGGTATCCGTAATGCAAGTGCCACTGTTTTTTATCCCATCTGGCATCATCAATTCGATGATCTTATTGTGCTCAAGAACAATC
>Ga0214921_10006970_pt1 | contig 15233 bp, 12 predicted proteins | sample LL1505_MetaG_FD_177992 | JGI IMG/M metagenome (GOLD analysis project Ga0214921, IMG submission 177992) | Freshwater microbial communities from Lake Lanier, Atlanta, Georgia, United States - LL-1505 | ecosystem: Environmental > Aquatic > Freshwater > Lake | place: USA: Georgia | collected... | reverse complement strand
GTTCGTTACGAAGTCGGTATTTTCAAACCCAATGATTCCCACGCATCAGCGGCGGGACACTTTGTTCACGTCTATGTCGACCGGGACAGCCGCCGTCCCGTTCCGTTGTCGGCGCCGCTCAGGGCACTACTCGAGCCTTTGGTCGTCCCGCCAACGACCTCAGAACCTGGGGTAACACTTGAACAGGATCAGGCCGTGGTCGACCGAATCATGGTCGGGCGTCGATCTGTACGTGCTTTTTTGCCGAAGGCAGTCTCTCAGGCAACCGTCCACGAAATCCTGGACGCCGCGAGTCGGGCCCCATCAGGCGTCAATACACAGCCTTGGCAGGTCCGAGTGCTGGCTGGCGAGCCCCTCCGGAAATTTTGCGACCAACTTTGTGAGGTGGTCGACGACCCTGTGCAGTCCTCTCAACATCAGTATGAGTACGCCTACTATCCGAGCGAATGGGTCTCGCCCTATTTGGACCGACGGCGTCAGGTTGGTTGGGCGCTTTATGGGTTGTTGGGGATTCAGCGTGGGGACCATGCGCGGATGCATGCCCAAACCCGGCGTAATTTTCGCTTTTTCGATGCGCCCATCGGGTTGATATTTACCATCGATCGGGTGCTGCAGCAGGGCAGCTGGCTTGATTACGGCATGTTCTTACAGAACGTGATGCTGGCAGCCCGCGCACGAGGTCTCGAAACCTGTCCTCAGGCTGCGTTTGCGCAGTTTCATCGCGTGATCACCGAGGCGCTCGATATACCGGAACACCAAATGCTTGTCTGCGGAATGGCACTCGGTTATGCCGATCCTGTAGCCGTTGAAAATACGCTGGTTACGCCACGCGAGGCCGTCGATCAATTTGCTTTTTTCCAGGGATTTTGAGTGCTGTTCTCGGTTTGAGTTTCACAGAATTTGATAAACTCTTGTTTTGGATGATTTTAGAGTGTTGAGATGCGAGCCCTAGCTCCCCTGTTCGGATGCGTCGTAACGGTCGTAGGACTCGCCCTGGCAGGGTCTGTGCAGGCGGCTCGTGAGAACCGGGGAGGGCAGTCACATCCGTCCGCTCTATCGGCCGCGCATGGTACGAATGCCAAGAACCATCAGCGGGTCGCCGGATCCCCGGCGCAGGCCCGCGGGCGTCCGGACGTCCAGGATCGGTTGCGCAAGGCTCAGGTCGCAGCCTTGCTGGAAGGGCGCGAGGCCAAGGCGAATGTGCAGCGGGCCGCTCGCGAAGTGCGCGCATCTCGGACTGGGCGCGAGCGTCCTTCAACCACCCTGCGGGGCGGTGCTCGGACCCCGACCGTATCGGCCCAGCGGACGTCGCTCAGCCAGTCTTCACTGAGCCAGTCCTCACTTGGTCAATCCTCGCTCAATCACGCCTATGATTCGCCCCGCAGTGAGGCTTTTTCTGGGCGCCGATCGATCGCCCGGGCAACCGGTTTGCACACTGCTCCCGACCCGCTGGATTTGAATTCAGCTGTGGTGCTGGTTCTTGACCAGGAATCCGGTCGTACCCTTTACGAGAAGAATGCCAACGCGGTCCTCCCCATCGCGTCGATTACTAAATTGATGACCGCCCTGGTGGTTATCGAAACCGGTGACTCCATGCAGGAGTTGATCGAGATCACCGAGGCCGATGTCGATACCGAGAAGCACAGCAGCTCCAGGGTTCGAGTGGGCGCAACCCTGACGCGGGGTGAGCTTTTGCAATTAGCCCTGATGTCCTCTGAAAACAGGGCTGCCCATGCGCTGGCGCGGCGCTCACGTTTGGGTCTGACTGGATTTGTTGCTGCAATGAACGTCAAGGCTCGCGCTCTGGGGATGAATGACACGCAGTATTCGGATCCAACTGGGCTTTCGAGCCGCAATGTTTCGACGGCGAGAGACCTTTCGCGCCTGGTTCGGGTGGCTGCTGATCAACCCTTGGTCCGGCAGTTTTCGACCGCAACCGATATGATTGCGTCCGTGCCCAATCAGCAGGTGTTTCGAAACACCAACCGTCTGATCCGTTCCGGGGACTGGGAGATTGATGTCTCGAAGACCGGCTACATCTCAGAGGCTGGACGATGTCTCGTCATGCAGGTCCGGATTCAGGGACGCCCGACCACAGTCGTGCTGCTGGATGCGTTCGCAAGTCAGGCCCGAACAACGGATGCGATGCGAATCCGTCGCTGGCTTGAAACCCCCGAAGGGAATCGGATTACAACGTCCTGACCGCGACCTCCCGACTCGCTCGTCCTGACTAGAGGGCAGGTTCCCAGCCTAGAGCGCTCGAGATCTGCTCGGTCGTCAAGCAGAGTCGCTCGACCCATTCGTTTTGAAGAAATTCGGCCGGCGCCGAAATCGAAAGCCCCGCGACCAGCCGACCGCTGTCGTCGCGGATACCCGCCGCGATACAACGCACTCCGAGCTCGAGTTCTTCGTTATCACGCGCATAACCGCGAGACCGCACGAGCGACAATTCGCGATCCAGTGTGGTGATGTCGGTAATGCTGTTTCGGGTCTGGCCGGCAAGACCGGTCCGATGCACATACGCGCGAACCTGACGCGAATCATCGGCTGCCAGGAACAGTTTTCCGACCGATGTCAGGTGCAGTGGCGCCCGTCCGCCAATCGCCCTCACTACCTGCATGCCGCTGCGCTCGCTCACGGCCCGCTCGATATAGACGATCTCGTCACCCCGCCTGACCGACAGATTGACAGGCTGACCCGTGCCTCGATGCAGTTCTCGCATTGGAAGGAGTGCTGCATCGCGAACACTGAGTCTTGCCTTGACCAGGTTGCCTAATTCAAGCAACCGTAGCCCGAGCTGGTAAGTACCGGGTTCAACTCGTTCAACGTATCGCGCCAGGACCAGGTCGTTGAGAATACGGTGCGCTGTCGAGGGATGCAGACCCGTTCGCCCAGAAAGATCCTTCAGGCTCGCCGGGTCACTCCCGAGCGCAAGCGCGTCGAGTAGCGCGACCATTCGATCGAGTACCTGAATCGCACCACGGGTGCTGGAGGGGGCGGCCTCAGAAATGCTGCGCTGCGTCATCCCGTGGATTTTGCATGATTTCCAGGTCGCTGTGTCGGCCATTGCGACGCGACGACTCTTTGAGGCCGACTCCGCAGGTCAACGCCTGCGGGACTCTCAGGCTTGGAGGTTGACGAGCGCGCTCTGGTAGTAGCCCACGGATCGGGCAATGCGCAAGGTCTCTTCGGGCGGAATCTGGCGGATGACATCTCCAGACTCTGAATCCCTCACGGTGATGACCTGCTTGTTAGCGTCCTTGTCAAAGCTGTGGTCCAGCTCAAAACGGCGTCCCAGACGCTGCAAAAAGTCCTGAATGCGACGCGTTGCCGCCTCAATCGTCGGGCGCAGAGAAGCCTTGGTATCAGCGGCATCCTTGGCTTGACGCTGGGTGTCCGCGACTTTGAGGTCGGTCTTGATTGGGGTTCGAGCGACCGCATTGCCTGTCGCCTGGGCAACCTCGTCAGCATCTTTGTTGGCTTGTACCGAGTCAGCCAACAGTCGGTAGGTTTCCTGACCCCGATCGCGGGCCGAGTTTCGGGCGGCAACACCCGCTTGCGTCGCGGTGCGTTCAATCCCCATGGGGGCATTGGTTGGACGTGTGGGCTGGATTCGATCAGACATGTTTCAAAACACTCCCCTGCATGAGAATGACTATTATCATTTTTCTTAAACCGCCGCAAGCGGGTTGGGCTCATTGACCATCGGCGACACAATCCACCTAGTGGGTGCAATCAAACGACTCTCGGTTCGATGGCGAGCGTGAGGCCAAAAAGGCGATGGATTTCGACCTGAATCTCTTGCGCCAAACGCCTGATTTGCTGGCCACTGGCGGTGCCGTGGTTGACCAGCACTAGGGCATGGTCGGCATGAACGCCAGCGTCGCCTTGGCGTACGCCTTTCCAACCGGCGCGTTCAATCAACCAGGCGGCCGGAAGTTTCATCGCGGGGCCATGTTGACCGGATGGATCGTTGGAGACGACCCGATAGGCTGGTAGTCCCGGGAACCGTGCCTGCAACGCGAGTGCTTCCTCGAGGCCGATGATCGGATTGGAAAAAAAGCTCCCCGCATTACCGAGTTTTTCAGGGTCAGGCAGTCGCCGAGTGCGGATCGCAATCACCGCTTCGGCAATCTCTTGCGGGCGGAGGGACTGTGTCGATAAGCCACCTAGCCCCTTCAGTTCGCGATTTGCCTGGACTTCCGCGCGCAGGTCACCGTAGTCGAGCTTGAGTTGGCCGTTGCCGACCTGGTGATGTTGCAGACGCAAGGTGACCGAGCAGATCAGCCAGTGTGCCGTACCGGGCTGTTTGAAGATGCTGTCGCGATAACTGAACTGGCAGTCTCGGGGGCCGAGGGTCAGCCAGGTGCCGCGCGCCAGGTCGTAAACCCGAACCGCCTCAAACACGTCTGAAAGTTCTGCGCCGTAGGCACCGATATTCTGGATCGGTGCGGCGCCCACAGTCCCCGGGATCAAGGCCAGATTCTCAAGGCCCTGAAACCCCATTTCCAGAGACCATGTGACAAGCCCATGCCAGGACTCGCCGGCGCCAACGACCACCTGGACCTCACCGGAATTGTGATCAATTTGATAACTTCGACCGGACAGACACACCCGGATCACGGGTTCCGTCAAGTCACGGGTCAAGAGCAGATTGCTACCACCACCCAGAATGAACGGCGTTCGACCGTCGAGCCATCGACGAATATCGGGGAGTTGCTCCTCGTGCTCAAGGTCCACGAGTTGCGATGCCAAGGCGGTGACGCCAAACGTATTCAGCGTCCTCAGGTCGACATCATTGCGGGGTTTCATGACCCTCGAATAGCAAGACGTAGGTAGATCGGCGCAAAAGGTTCGGCCTGGTTGATCAAGACCGTGCGCTCGCGGGCGAGTTCGAGCAGGGCCACAAAAGTGACGACGGCCACTGACAGATTCGGAACTGGATCGAAGAGTTCATCAAACGTGATGAAGGGTCGATCGGCCAATGCGCGCAGGACTCGCGTCATGCAGTCCCGGATCGAGATTTGAGCGCGCTCAATTCGATGGTGCACAACGAGCTTTGCCCGTTGAATGACCCCTTGCCAGGCCACTTGCAAATCAGCCAGCGTCACGGTCGGTTGGCGGGTATTCCCCTCAGGTTCCCACTCGACCGTCGCCGCATTGAAATCGCGCCCAACCTGAGGCATTGCGTCAAGCCGGGCTGCAGCCAGACGGATCTGCTCATACTCGATCAGGCGCCGCGCCAGTTCGGCCCGAGGGTCCTCAGGTTCGGTTTCGCCAGCGGCGACGGGCCTGGGTAAGAGGCCGCGTGATTTGATCTCGATGAGCATCGCCGCCATCAGAAGGTACTCGCCTGCGAGTTCGAGATTTCGATTGCGAATCTCTTCAATGTAGACAAGGTACTGGCGGGTGATCTCCGCCATCGGGATATCAAGAATATTGAAATTCTGGCGCCGGATCAGGTACAGCAGGAGGTCGAGAGGACCTTCGAATGCGTCCAGAAAGACTTCGAGTGCGTCCGGCGGGATGTACAAATCCGTCGGGAGTTCGAGCAGCGGTGTGCCGTAGAGTTTTGGTCCGGAGCGATCGGAGCGGGTTGGATCCGAGTGACCGTCAGCGGCGGAGTTCTCAGCCCCGTCAAGCAACAACACGTTTCTGGGCAGTTAACGCTTTGTGGAGGCTTGGTACACGTATCCGGGCTGTTGCAATCGTGATTCGGCCTGACGGGCGAGCCGATCGCGGTCCAGCAACTTGTCCCACCAAAGGGCACGGCCGCGGCGCTGCTCGGCCTCTAGATGAGGACGATCTTTCTTCAGCGCTTCTAGAAACTGAGTCAGTTCAGATTGATACATATCCGAATTGTAGGCGATGCGGATCGGAATTACCAAGGCTGAGCATTCAATGCCTGATCGATCGTATCTGCTTGCCCGCTGGGCCCCAGTCGGTCCAGAAATCCACTGCGTTTCATCAGGTCCAGCGGGGATCCGGAGGCTGCGATCACGACGAGTCGACCACCCGCGCGCTGAATCGATCTTCGCAGATTATCCAGAGCTTCCTGGCCTGTTGCATCCATGTAGAGCAAGCGAGTGAGGTCCAGAAGCACAAGCTTGGGAAGGGGCTCGGTGGGCTCGAGCAGGACTTCAAGCTTGTCGATCGAGCCAAAAAAGAGGGCGCCTTCGATCCGCCAGAGACCCGCTGTCTTGAGACCCTCGGGGGACCCGGTTACCGCAGATTCATTTGGCAAGGCGACTGACTCAACGCGTGTCAGGGTGGAAATTCTCCAGATGAAGAATAAACAGGAGAGGATCAGACCCGCTTCGACGGCCACCGTAATGTCAAAGACCACGGTCAGCAGGAAGGTGCTCAACAGCGTCGTTCGATACGGCAGGCGGAATCGCTTGAGTTCTTCAAAAGCGTGCCATTCGCCCATGTTCCAGGCCACCATGAGCAGGATGGCGCCCAGAGTCGATAGTGGGATATGACTCGCAAGGGGCGCTGCCATTAACACGATAGCGGCGAGTGTCAGCGCATGGACGATGCCTGCGATCGGGGTCCGGCCGCCCGCTCGCACATTTGTCACCGTGCGCGCAATCGTTCCGGTCGCGGCGATCCCGCCGAACAGTGGGCTCACCAGATTGGCAATACCCTGTGCCATGAGTTCCTGATTGGGGTCATGGCGATCATCAATCATTCCGTCGGCCACGCGGGCGCAGAGCAAGGACTCAATGGCGCCGAGTAGGGCGATCGAGAGTGCGGGGGCAACCAGTTGCCGGGCAGACTCCCAGTCTAGCGTTGGGAGTGCGGGGAGAGGTAACCGAGCCGGGATGCCCCCGAATCGGCTGCCGATGGTGTCTACGGGTAGATCGAAGGCAACAACAGCCAGAGTGCCCAGAATCAGCGCGATCACGCTGGCGGGGATCTTGCCGACAAAAGGCTTTCCAGAGGTCCATCGCGGCCACAGCATGAGGATCAGCAATGAGGCAAGCGCAACCATCGCCGCCCAAGGGTTAAGCCCCGGCAGAGTTTCCCAAATGATCTTGATTTGTGAAAAAAAATTGGCCGGCATGCGCTCAATCGGCAGGCCGATCAGGTCGCGCACCTGTTGCAGTGCAATCAGGACCGCGATGCCGTTGGTGAATCCGATAATGATTGAAACCGGAACGAACCGGATCAGGACGCCGAGCCTCAGGGCGCCCATGATGAACAGAAAACCGCCAGCCATCATGGTGGCGACAAGCAGGTTGGCGACGCCGTAGCGATCGACAATGCCGTAAAGCAGGGCAACGAAAGCACCCGCCGGCCCACCAATCTGGACCCGCGAACCACCGAGCAGAGAGATCAGCAAGCCCGCCACGATGCCGGTTATCAGCCCCTGCTCGGGCTTGACTCCGCTGGCAATTCCAAAGGCCATTGCCAGTGGTAATGCAACGAACCCCACGGTCATTCCGGAGGTGACGTCGCGCACAGAGGCGGCGCGGTTATAGCCCCTGAGTGCGAGGATCAGCCTTGGCCGGAACGGCGCCAGGGCTAGTTTCACGGTCAGCTCACACGCATGCCGGGCAGGGCACCCGAGTCGGCATTGAGGAGGTAGATCCCCGGGTTCTTCGGGTCGTCCGATCCTGCGGCGAGGACCATGCCCTGCGAGACGCCGAATTTCATTTTTCGGGGTTCGAGATTGGCGACCAACACGGTCAGGCGGTCGATTAACTGCTCGGGTGCATAGACCTGTGCGATTCCTGAGAGGACCTGTCGCGGGTGGTCTTCCCCAACATCCAGCATTAATCGGAGGAGTCGGTTGGACCCCTCGATCCGCTCGGCCTGAATGATCCGGGCGACTCGCAGTTCAACCGCGTTGAATTGATCGATGCTGATGGTTGGCGCGCTTGGTGCGGCCTCGGCTGGCGCAGTCTTGGTTGGTGCGGTCGAGGCCGCTGCTGTGGGCGAAGGCGCGTCAAAGAGCGCATCGATCTGTTTGGCCTCCACTCGTGTCATCAGGTGCTCATACGCGCCAATTCGGCCGCCTTCTGGGTTGAATTGCAGGGAGGCGGACCAGGGTAAAACACCGCCCGTCATCTGATGGTGGCAATTCAAAAAGCGCAGCGCATGCTCGGTTGTCGAGGGCAGGACTGGATGAAGATAGACGGTCAGGATGTGAAATGCCTCGATCAGTGTGGAACAAGCCGCCTGAAGTTGGTCGGCCTGGTCTGGGTTACGCGCCAACTCCCAGGGTTTGACCTCATCGGCGAATTGGTTAACGCGATCGGCCAGGGCCATGATTTCGCGAACCGCCCGACCGTTATCCCGGGCATCCCAGGCGTGAGCGATCGAGTCGGCAGACCCGCGCAAGCCCTTGATCAACTCAACCGATCGGCTCGCGTCATTCGAAGCGGTCCCCGTGGCGATCACTTGCCCGTCAAATCGCTTGTTCAGGAAACCAGCGGCTCGGCTTGCGATGTTGACGTACTTGCCGATGAGATCTGAATTCACTCGGGCCAGAAAGTCATCCGGATTGAAATCAACGTCCTCGACCCGGGCATTGAGTTTGGCTGCGAGGTAATAGCGCAACCACTCAGGATTGAGTCCGAGTTCGAGGTAGCGCTGAGGCGACAGACCGGTACCACGGGATTTCGACATTTTCTCGCCGCTCACGGTCATGAAGCCGTGGACGTTGATCGCAGACGGCGATTTGCGGCCCGAAAAATGAAGCATCGCCGGGAAGAACAGGGTGTGAAAATAAACGATGTCCTTTCCGATAAAGTGCACCTGCTCGACTTGCGCGTCGTTCATAAAGGCATCGAAATCTTGCAGGGTTCGCGATTGTTGATGCCAGTGATGCGCGGCCTGCCCCACGTCGAAATGATGCTTCAGCGCCGCCAGGTATCCGATCGGTGCGTCAAGCCAGACGTAGAAATATTTATTCGGGGCGTCGGGGATGGGGATGCCAAAGTACGGGGCGTCCCGGGAGATATCCCAGTCGGCGAGTTGGGCGTCGGCCTCTTCGCCCAACCACTCCCGGACCTTGTTCGCGACTTCGGTCTGGACCGGGGGGCCGTCCTGGGCGGATACACCGCTTAACCAGGCCCTCAGGTAGGCCACACAACGAGGATCGCTGAGTCGGAAAAAATAATGATCCGATCGCGCAAGGACCGGCGTTGCACCCGTCAGAGTGGATCGCGGATTGATCAATTCGGTGGCGTTGTAGACCGCGCCGCATACTTCGCAGGCGTCGCCGTACTGGTCGGGTGCACCACATTTCGGGCATCCGCCCTGGATGTATCGATCGGGCAAAAACATCGCCTTGACCGGATCGAAGAACTGTTCAATTTCGCGCACATCAATAAAGCCCGCGTCGCGTAGGGCCCGGTAGATCGTCTGCGAGAGCTCGACGTTCTCGGGGGTGTCGGTTGAGTGCCAGTGGTCGAATCGGATATGAAATCCGTTCAGACTGGCGGGGCGCTCGGCTGCAATCTTGGCAACAAGTTCCTGCGCCGTCATTCCAAGCGATTCGGCCTTGAGCATGATCGGCGCGCCATGGGCATCATCGGCCCCGACAAAGTGCACCTCATGCCCGCGCATGCGCTGAAAACGAACCCACAGGTCGGCCTGGATGTATTCCATGATGTGGCCGATATGGAATGAGCCATTGGCATAGGGCAGGGCGGTCGTGACAAACAGTCGGCGGGGCGCGGAGGTCATGGAAGCATGCTTTGACGGAATAGCGAACGCAGGCAGTTTAGCAAGGCGGTTCGGGCGACGATTTCCTTTAGACTCGATCCCCCAAATCCATGAGTTCGAGGTGGCATTCGCCATGACTTCCACGCCAATTTCCGCGCCCATCTCAGTTGAACAGGCGACGCAGGCTCTGCGCTCCATTCTGGATCCCGAGACGGGCCGCGATCTGGTCACCGAGGGCTGGGTCCGCAAGGTACGGGTCGAACCCGCCGCTGGCGGGTTGACGGATGTTTCGCTTGAAGTCGAGTTGGGGTACCCGGCGAGCAGCCTGTTAGATGGACTGCGTCGCGACATCATCTCGGCCCTGCGCACGTTGCCGGGGGTCGGCAACGTGAGTGCAAACGTGAGCCAGAAGATCGTGGCCCACACCGTACAGCGGGGCGTCAAACTGCTGACAGGCGTTCGCAATGTGATCGCGGTTGCCTCCGGCAAGGGGGGTGTCGGCAAGAGCACTACCACCGTGAATCTCGCTCTGGCGCTCGCCGCAGAAGGGGCTACGGTGGGTGTCCTTGATGCCGATATTTATGGTCCTTCAATTCCGATGATGCTGGGCATCAGTGGCCGGCCGGTCTCGGACGATGGCAAGACGATCGAGCCGATGATGGGGCACGGTTTGCAAGCCTCGTCGATCGGGTTTCTGGTCGATATGGATACGCCGATGGTCTGGCGTGGGCCCATGGTGACGCAGGCGCTCGAGCAGTTACTTCGTGATACCAACTGGCGCGATCTCGACTATTTGCTCGTCGACATGCCACCGGGCACAGGGGACATCCACTTGACCCTCGCGCAGAAAATTCCGGTGACTGGGGCGGTGATTGTCACCACGCCTCAGGACATCGCCCTGCTGGATGCCCGGAAGGGTTTGCGGATGTTCGAAAAGGTCGGTATCCCGATCCTCGGCATTGTCGAGAACATGGCGGTGCACCATTGCTCGCGCTGCGGTCATAGTGAACACGTGTTTGGATCTGGTGGCGGAGAGCGGATGGCGCTTGAAACGGGGGTTGAATCCCTGGGTGCGCTGCCGCTCGATATTCGGATCCGTGAGCAGGCCGACGGCGGTTGTCCAACGGTGGTTGCAGAGCCCGACAGTCCGATCGCGCTCGCCTATCGGGCGATCGCCCGCAAGGTTGCGGCGCGGGTGGCCCAGCGCGCCAAGGACATGACCTCGAAGTTTCCGTCGATCGTTGTGCAAAACACCTGAACCAGGGCCTTGATCAGATCGCGATGACAAAGTAAGAACCATGGCCGAGCTGATTCACCTGCTGGTCGAATTTGCGGCAGTCACGGGGCTCGACCGCCTGTGGCAGCGCCGTGGCGAAGAACTGGTCGTCACCTGTGTGGTACTCCTGGTTGCGGCGGTGTTGCAACGGCTTGCGCAGCGGCGGGCGCAAGGGTTCGATGACCATGATCTCGGCCGGGCCTTTGCAGTTCGGGCCCGCAATGCGGTGGTGGCAGGTGTGGCCCTGATCCTTCTCCTCGCATGGGGCAGTGATCTGAAGAGTCTCGCCGTCTCGGTCGCTGCGCTGGGCGCGGCAGCGGTGCTGGCGATGCGCGAGGTAATTGTGTGTGCCCTGGGCGGTGTCTACAGGGTATTGACCTCGGCCTATCAAGTTGGCGACATCATTGAGGTAACGGTCGGGAGCGAATTGGTGGGCGAGGTGGTCGATATTGATCTGATGCATACCGAACTGATCGAACGGACCCCGGCAGGTCATGCCACCACGACTCGTTTGCGCTTTCCCAATTCGGTTCTGCTGACCTCTGCCGTGCGCAAGCAGGGACGCACCGGCGAATTGGGCGTGCGTACCTTGCGCGTCCCGGTGACGCCCGACGCAATGGATTTGGGTCGTGCCGAGGCCGCTTTAATGGCGGCTGCGTCGGATGTTTGCGCGCCATTTGCTGACGAGGCTGAACGACACCTGGCCCGGCGCCGGCAAGTCGAGCTCGTCGGCTTGCCCTCACATAGGCTGCGCGTGGCGTTGGTGGCCGAAAAGCCCAATGAGGTCGCGCTCGTGTTGCGTTATCCCTGCCCCGCCGGGCAGCATGTGGCACTGGAGCGCGAGATCTTGCTCGGTTATTACAGGGGCCTTCGTCCTGAGGCAATGCAAGCGGTGGCGTCGAGTGCACCACCGGCAACTTCGAATCCGCACTAAAAGAGGTTTTTGCGATGTCTATCAAGTCAGACCGCTGGATCCGGCAAACCGCTCTGGAGAAGGGCATGATCGAGCCGTTCGAGCCAGGGCAGATTCGTCATACGGCCGGGGGCGATCGTATCGTTTCGTTCGGGACATCAAGCTACGGATACGACGTCCGGTGCGCCAACGAATTCAAGGTCTTCACCAATGTTTACAGCACGGTGGTTGATCCAAAGGCGTTCGATGACCGCAGCTTTATCGATATGGTGGGCGATGTATGCATCATTCCGCCCAACTCCTTCGCGTTGGCTCGGACGGTGGAGTGGTTTCGGGTGCCGCGCGATGTGCTGGTCATCTGTCTGGGCAAGAGCACCTATGCCCGCTGCGGAATCATCGTGAACGTGACGCCCCTGGAGCCCGAGTGGGAAGGCCATGTGACGCTTGAATTTTCGAATACGACGCCTCTCCCGGCGAAGATTTATGCGGGGGAGGGTTGCGCGCAGATGTTGTTCTTCCAGGGCGACGAGGTTTGCGAAACGTCCTACAAGGACCGCGGCGGAAAATATCAGGGGCAGAGCGGAGTGACTTTGCCGAAGACGTAAAAAACCCCTCAAGCCGCGAGGGCTAGAGGGGTTTGGGCGGGTCGACGCTCAATGCGTCGGGCGCATCCGGCGGACTTTAGACGGCAGTTGCTTTTTTGGCGGCTGCAGCGCTGGCCTTCGTCAGCGACTCGACGCCCTGGCTCGCGGCGGCGGCAAACTTGTTGCTGGCGTTCACAGCCTGATCAACCGACTGGCTAGCCACTTGCATCGCGCTGCGGGCGGCAGCAAACAGTTGCTCGCTGCCGACAGGTGCATTGCGTGAGGCCGTGTCGAGGGCGTCAGTCATCGTCTTTTGTGCGGCTTTGACCTGATGCTGAACCGAACCCGTGATGGCGTTGCTGGTCTCAGAAGCGATCGAATAGGCCTGCTTCGCGTAGGTCGCTGCGCGCTCGCTAGCGGGGGCGGCCATTGTCTTGGAGATATTCATCAGAGCCGCTGGGTCTTTGGCGCCCATAGTGGCTTTCGCGAATTCGCCCTGGTGATCAAGGGTTTCGCGCACGAGTTGCATGTTGAGTGCGGTCAGGCGCTCGATACCTTCGATGGCTTTGCCAGCGATTTCGAGGGAGGCCTCGAGCGCAGCGCGCTGAGCAGCCATGATGTTTTCCATGCCGGGGATTGTGGGTGTTGCCATGATGTGTTGCACTTCCTGTGGGATAGTAAGTTTGAGATTAAAAGCGGGAAAAGAACTCGGGAGAAATATTTGAGCAAAACGCAGAACAACGCTTGGTTGCGGTTTACGCTGCACTGCAACATCGCAATGATACAAGAGGTTTGTGGGCGCCTGCAATTATTTTGTTGCGTCGCAACAATTTTGGCCTTCGGAATGTTCCTTGGGCTGGTCGGGGAGGGCGTCGCCGCATCGTCGCTTCCGGGAAATGTGGCCTGGATCCCGGCGGCACAGGACGCCGATATCGATCGGGCCTTCGCACAGGCCCGCCGCGACCGCAAACCTGTCCTTCTGTATTGGGGGGCAACCTGGTGCCCGCCTTGCAATCAACTCAAGGCAACCTTGTTCAACCAACAGGAATTTGCTCTCCTCGCGCAGTCATTTGTCGCGGTTCAGGTGGACGGTGATTTGCCAGGTGCGCAAAAGTTGGGCACCCGGTTCCAGGTCCGCGGCTACCCCACCACCTTACTGCTCAATGGGCAGGGGCAGGAGATTACCCGATTGCCTGGCGAAATCGAGCCCGACCAAGCCTTGTCGATCTTGCGCTTGGGCCTGGCTGGCGGACGACCGATCGGGCAGATTTTGGCCGATACACGGGCTGGTCAGAGTCTCACCCGTAATGAATGGAAGTCGCTGGCCTTCTACGCCTGGGAAACTGATGAAGGTCGACTGGCGACGACCGCCGAACGCGCGCAGCTCCTGGCTGAACTTGCCCGTCGGTTGCAGGCGTCGCTACCTGCTGAGGGCGATACCTTGACTCGTCTCTGGCTGAAGGCGCTTGCGGCCGGCAGCGAAACGTCCAAACCGATCGCGGTGGATGCGGGCCTGCGCGATCGGGTCGAACGAGTCCTTGCCGATCAGGCACTTGCACGACAGCAAATGGACGTGTTGACCGGCGGCGCTGCGTTGATTGTTAAGGCACTGGCTCCGGAGTCGGGTCCCGACCGTCGGGCCCTTTTTACTCGGATGGATATCGCCCTACAGCGGTTGCAGGCCGATCCAACGTTGTCCCGGGCCGATCGAGTGTCGGCCCTAACCGAGCGGGTCGCATTGGTGCGCCTCGATCTCGGCAAGGATGAGATGCAACCGCGTTTGCCGCCCGCTCTGCTGGCCGATGTCCGCGAGACGGCACAGCGCATGGATCGAGAAACAACGGATGGTTATGAGCGTCAGGCAGTGATCACGGCCGTGGGTTCCATGCTCGCGCAGGCGGGCCTGTGGGATGAGAGCGATGCCTTACTGAAGGCGAATCTTGCTCGTAGTCATTCGCCGTATTACCTGATGAGCCAGCTCGGCAGCAATGCGCGCAAGCTCGGCCGAAATGCTGATGCGTTACGCTGGTATCGAGAGGCCTATGAGACAAGTGTTGGTCCTGCGACCCGATTGCAGTGGGGTGCCGCATACCTCAGCGCACTGGTTGATTTGTCCCCTAAAGAGGTGCAATCGATCGAAGAACTGGCCGCACGCCTGATCACTCAGGCTAGTCAGGATTCGAGTGCCTTTTACGAACGTAGTGGGCGATCGATGCAGCGGGTCGCCACCAAGTTGCGGGACTGGAATCAGGGGGGGCGTGAGTCTGCCGTGTTAAACCGGCTGCGGGCCCAGTTGACCCCAGTTTGCGCGCGCTTCCCTGCGACCGACGAACAGCGCGCAAACTGCGACGCAGTTGCCAAGTTGATTTGAGGGCGAGCGCACGGAAGCGTTAGCGCCGCGCGACGTGCGGCTTGCGGAGTCTGGCTTGCGCGCGACGCGGGCATCCGCTACGCTTCAACGCATGGATGCACGTCACCATCACCTTCCGGTTCAGGCCAGCCTCGGCCGACTATGGCTAGCGCCGCGCCCCGCGCGCTGACATCGATGCCCGTGGCCGGGCTCGTTTAAAATCCCGGCTCAATTCAGACAGGTGGCACGATACAGCGGGTGGGCCGCCTGGCAGGAGCCTCGGGGCTTCCGGCCAAACGGAACTGCGCGACCCCGCCCCGAACGACTCCTCCCCTAACAGAGGCGCTCAGGCGCCAGCGATTGCGGCGCGTTGCGCCTGGAGAATTCTGATGGCTGAAAAATTAATTATTTTTGATACGACTCTTCGGGATGGCG
>Ga0214921_10006968_pt1 | contig 15235 bp, 17 predicted proteins | sample LL1505_MetaG_FD_177992 | JGI IMG/M metagenome (GOLD analysis project Ga0214921, IMG submission 177992) | Freshwater microbial communities from Lake Lanier, Atlanta, Georgia, United States - LL-1505 | ecosystem: Environmental > Aquatic > Freshwater > Lake | place: USA: Georgia | collected... | reverse complement strand
AATTTATAACCACCTCCTCCATATTTTCTATTCTTAGATTTAGATCTTGACTTAGCTTTTGATTTTGCTCTTGACTTGGCTCTTGACTTGGATCGTGATCTATGTTTAGGACTCTTTGATCGTTTTCTTGGCATATATAATTATATATAAAAAAATGAATTAAACAATATTATTTGTTATATATTACTATTCAGACAAGTTCTATCGTATCTATGTCCGATCAACACGCTGAAATGTTCGCTGTGGTATCTTCTTATCTTGGAGATAGCAAAGAGGGTGATTTTACTCGGGCTTTGGCGGGAAGCATTCGCTTCAGAGAGACCATCAAGGGAAAAACCTATGAGAATGGACTTTTGCATTCCTTCGAAGGAAACCCTGCTTTTCAAGATGAGTATGGTACATCATACTGGTACAAACATGGTGTCCCGCATCGTGATGGAGGTCTTCCCGCTATTACGTTTACCAATGGTTCCATGTGCTGGTATACTGATGGAAATTTGGAACGTACTGGCGACTTACCAGCGAGTGTTGGATATCAGGATGGTGTGCTTGTCAAATGCCGTTGGTATCGAAATGGAGTGCCTCATCGTGATGGAAACTTGCCTTCGGTGATTACCCAGAGAGAGTACAAATTTCATCAAGGGGGGAGCCTTCACCGTGAAGATGGAAACCCTGCTTCTGTACGGTTTCTACTTAATTGTGTTCATCGACAATGGTGTGTTCGAGGCGAAATCATCGATGAAGATTTCATTTCCTACGAAGACTGGCGGGAAGAAGGCGAACATTTTCAACTGAATGAACAGAGAGTATGGTGAAGAAGAAGAGTAAAGAATAAGAGTGAACAGAGAGTATGGTAAGGAGTAATTAAGGGTTAGAAGAATATTTCTCCATACTAAATATATTTTTTATTATATAAAGATGTCAGTAAAGAAGATAATTAAAGAACGTGATGAAATGGCAGAAGGAATGGCTGTCTTATTGCAACATTATATAACTGCTCCGAAAAAAGATTTAGAAGCTATAGCTGGACTGATGCAAATGACACAAGGTGTTTATAAAAATCTCGATAATAAATTAAAAGATAAAGCATTGGGTAAAACTAAAAAAACAAGATCCAAAGCTAAAAAGAAAAAATAAAGATTGTACTTTACTGAGAGTTCATTTCAAGCACGGCAGAAAGGAACAGCATTCCAAAACGGTATCCAATGCCTTCAGAGTCAGCCATGTAGATGTAGATACGGTATTCATCGCCTTCTTCGCGAACACACGCTCCAACTTGCCATGTGTCTGGCATACCAAGCGGTCCAATAGTGCCGGAGAGCCCATCACAATATTGAAATTCAAATGTCGGTGTTCCAATTCGAGAGATCAGTTGTTGGTAGGTCATGTAATTAAAGCGTTGGGCTTTGGCAAAGTTTTCAAGGCAAAGAGGCTTCGAGCATGAGTTGATGCCAATCTCGCATCCCTGCGTATTGAGTCCTTGTGGGCTGATGCGATGGGTAGTCATGGTGTCTTCGATAGATACGATGACTCCACAGCAACTACACAAATTAGTGCAACAACTGAGAATATTGTAAGTAGGAACGCAATACAAGAAAGTCTTGATGTCGTTAGCAATGTCCGAAGGAAAATAGGTTTCTTGTTGCATGGTTGCTCGGAAGTCAATGGTAATAATTAATTCAATTTTTTATCCAATCAAACACTCTTAAATATTTAAACTCTTAAATATTCCCTTCTCGATAACTTTCCCTTTCTATACAATTTATTATTTTGATACCACTCTTCTACTAGTATTTTATTTCCTAACTTTGCTATATACGCTGGTTCGTCTTTATCTCTATGAAGTAATCCTGATTTGTTTAAATATCTTGTAGCTATGACGTGATAAAATTTACCTTTTAATATAATAACTTCTTTATTTCTTATTATAAATTCTCGTTCTTTCTTTGCTGTTCTTGGCATATATAACTAATCATAAAAACTTTAAAAAATATTTTTATGTTAAAAACTCAAAGCCATCCAATGGATATTTTTGTAAAATCCAATCGGGAAACGGTACATGATGTAAGCCTTTATTTCCCGAGGTATGATGCTGTTTGCATAATACAATCATGTTATATGTAGAATCAACAAAAATATCTGGATTCTGTTTTACTTCATTCCAGTCAAAATTTGCATATATATTCTCTCCTGTTTGTATATTATAACAATTTTTAGCAAAGAGGGCAAACTTATCCCAGTCTATCATTGTCTGAGCGTACTTCTCACAGTAGAAATGATGGGTCTCTAATGGTTGTTCTATACTATTCTTTTTATCACATATAAAGCATGTTAATTTTCTTTTATGAATAAGCTCATTACGTGTTCGTCTATATAAAGCGGTATCTTTTCTTTTTTCATGAAGGGGATAGTTTATAGTATAATGGTTTGTCATCTTCTTTGTATTCTTCTTTGTATTCTTCTTTATAATTTGAATTGATTCTTTTAAATCTACATCTGGTTCTTTGTTGTCTGGTTCTTTGTTGTCTGGTTCTTTGTTGTCTGGTTCTTTGTTGTCTGGTTCTTTGTTGTCTTGATGAAAATTTGGAATACAATTTCCCATTTAGACAATTAGATAAATATACTAATTCACATTTAGAAAAAAATGAATTTATATATGCTAAAGCCCCGCTAACACCTGTCAAACTTTCGAATGCATCCAAATTTGACTCTCGAATCCTTTCAAGAACAAATCACATCTCTAATTGCTGAGAAAGATCGTGCTCTTGAGCAAGTCCGTGTGAAATACGAGAAAATCAGGAAAGCAGTTGAGAAAGATTTCTGTTCAAAGAATGATATCAGTGAAGAAGCATTTGATAACCTCCATGCTACTTTGTACAAACTATCAAATGGAATGTATGAGGATTGTTCTATCATTCGTGAAAGATTTTTGAACGATTTGGCCAATCTCAGAAATCACATTCTCCATCACCGTGCAAACCTAGCTTAGTATGACCATTTAGACTAGTGGGTTGTGTTGTTTTTTTATAAAAAATTGAATTCCCATGTGCTAAGTGCCCCCGATAACAATTGACAAGCTTTCCAATGCAACAATTTCCTTTTAGTCAATCTCAAGCCCTTTCGCCATTTGCAATGATGAATGTTGAGTCTGTTCGACAACCGCAGGTGTTTCACTCGGCGTTTGAGACCAATCAGCGACTCAGCGATGCTCTTGCGAGGAAGCGAACTGAGATGGCTCTTCTCCATGAACAGCGCGAATGCGCCGAGAAGAACTTTCGAAATTTGAGTCTTTTGATTGCTACGACACTTCATGGAGTATCCAGAGCTGAATATGCGTATGCTGAAGAAAAACTGAGAAAAATTCGAACGGAAATGACGGACAAACAGATGGAACTGGATTATATCGAGGGTGAATTTCGCTCTTCCAATTCCCCATTTAACATTATGCACTGATGTGTATATTTGTTTTTTATTTGTTTATAATATAATATTATAAATTTGTTTATAATATAATGCCCATACTACCTGAAGAAGTTATATTATATAATGAAAAAATGGAAAGAATAATTTTTATAGGTATTATCATAATTTGTATTAGTCTTGTCTTACTGATTTTAGATTATATAAATATAATAGATCATATCGCTTTAACGATAATAGGTTGGTTTCTTGGTGCGATTAGTGTTATAATGATACTAGGCGGTAATTATGAAAAGTTAGATATAAATAATCCTGAATATTCATTTCTTCATAAAATTCTTACTAAAACTAATTAATAATCATTAAAGAGTTATATTTTTATATATTAAAAAAATTAATTACCAATTAAAAGGTTCAGCTATTTTCCATCTAATTCTTAATTCTTCTGATAGTTTAATTAGATTTTGTTTTTCTATATGAAATTTAGAATAAAGGTCTTTAAATTCTATATCGGTTTTTGATGCTAATATTTTTTCATTCATGGATATTATAGCATTTTCTATATTTGTTATATCAATAGTTATTTGTTCGTATTCAGGAATATTTTTTTCATTTGGATTTTCCTGATAATTAGTATTATTACAACATACGAAACTGAAGTTCTGTGACATTAGTTTTAATTGATATTTTCTTTTTTCTATGTATCTAACTTTTATATCTGTAAGTTTAAGTATATTGATAACTTTAATACAATTTATATTTTCAGATTTAAACTCCTCTATTTTTGATACATCGGGTAAAACAAGTCTTATATCTTCTTTTATAAATTGATAAATTTGTAAAGGTTGCTTCTTATTTCGCTTACCGATAGAAGCATTACAACCTTTACATATAGGTCTAAGATTTTTAACTTCTAATTCTCCTTCATTACTTTCCGGTATCAAGCGTCCACAATAAAAACTCATTTGCGTTATATCGATATTGCAACATGCACATTGAGCTTTTCCAATTTCTACTCCTATATATGTATTCCAAACTGACTGTTTCAACAATGCTGGAATAGTTTTCTTTCTAAGCTTAACTACTTCAGCCATTTAAGTTATTTAATATATTATTTAAAATTCAAATTTGAATATTATAAAATTAGTTAATCGTAAAGCTATTCATAAATGGATAATCTTAAATTTGCATGTGAATTTAATGATAGCAAGGGTAATGAGACAGGAGAGACCATAGATGAACATATACTAGTAGTATATACATATAATCGATTAGATATTAAGTATTCTATGGTTATTACAGATTGTAATAAAATACAATATCCTAAAATATTCTTATTACCTAGTGCCTGTGTAGATGTAATTATCGAACAAGTAAAAACAAAATTATTAACATATACATATGACAAACAATTAGATGTTGTTAATGTCACTTTGGATGTATATGGTAATTATTCAATTAAACTAATACTTGGTAAAGATTTATCATCTATACTCGGAACTGAAGCACGGGTATCACGTTTAGAGATATCATTACAATCAGTGATTGATTATGAAATTATTGATCAACATATATATCCATCATGGGATACATATGAACAATTCAAAGAACTACCAACGAATAAATATTTTACTGCATGTGATAATATTAGATCAATGTATAAAGAAGTACCAGTAAGCCACTTGGATCAAATAGATGGAGTTTATTATCAACTAATGAATGAACAATATAGTTATTTCGATGGACGTGATGATCCTGTTATGAGACAATTTGATTATAGATGGAATCATCAGAATACCGGTAAATGTAATAGTATTGATCAATTTGTAAATACTATTAATCAATATAAATATTATTTATCTACTATGAATATTTATGACCCAGCATATAACTATTTAACAAAAGATGTTAAATATTATGAAAGATATGAGGCAACTAATCCGAAAACTGATTTAATCAAATTTTCAAATAGCTTGGAGGTTAAGTCGTACAAATTTAAAATTCAGCAATTGGTAATGGAATATATTGGTAATTATGTATTTGGATGGTTTCTTACAAATAGCTCATTATGTTTCGCTCGTAAAATGAAATTAGATATTATAATAAGTAATAATACATTAACAATCAATATATTACGTAGTAAGGAATTACAAATGCCATTTATTGAATATAAACCTACATACATGCTAACTCATATTATGTTACCAGTAGTTAATAGTATTAAATATGACAAATATCTAATTAGATATTTATAAAAAGAAATAAGTTATTAATTTTTTTATATAATTAAAATTAAAGCAAATTATTAAAAGAAATAAGTTTTAAAGATTAAAACTTATATTATATAAAATTACTATATACAATGGCTGGTTCATTCTTATCAACTACATTAGGAGGTAATACATCCAAAACAGTTACTAAGAATGATTTAGGCTTAGTGATCCGCAGTTCTACAACAAATTCTTATACTAAATGTTTAAATGAAATTAAATCAAATTTTACCGATGATCAATTTAAAGCTATTGCTGAAGCTATTGATAAATATGATCGCGATTCCTTCGAAGAAAAAATATTATTCTCTACTCTTTATGAGGAAGATATGTCTGGCAATCGTAAGCAATATGGACGTAAATTTATGTATATTAAAGGCGAATATACATTTGCATTATTTGCTCATTTAAAAACTCTTGAAGTTGGTATTCGAGCTGAATCTTTAGAAAGAAATGCTTAGGTTAAATTAACTACATTCCTTAATAGAATATATTTATTTTTTTTATGAAATTTGAATATATATTCTTCTAAAAACGAAAATGAATCCAGATACTCAATTGACAAGCAAGAAGTATAAAACTCTAGGAGCATTATTAGTAGCTCCAATTAAATCAATTATACTCGTTTCGGGTAAGGAAAGAAATAAAGAAGTGAGAGATTATTTATGTTCTTGGTTATATATAAATCATTATGGAAATAAGCCAATGGTTGGAAACTTAACACAAAGAGTAATGAATCTTGATAACATTCCTTGTTATCAATATATCATTAAAAATGTATTTAATAACATCGATATCTTAAAATATAACAAATCTATCAGGTATATATTGAACCCCAGTTGTATATTATTTATTAAAAAAATACATTCTATTGAACCTAGGCTAAATGGCTCATTTTTAGATTATCTTATTAGAAGGATGATATGTGATTTATTAGATAAGGATTTTCAAGATACGAGGGCGACCCACGTATGCCAAAAAATTATTCCTGTTAAAGGTGAGAAGAAAGAAGACAAACAGAAAGAAGACAAACATAAGGAAGACAAACAGAAAGATGAGAAGAAAGAAGAGCTAAATATACTAATTGAATCTATCTCTACAAGTTATGCAAAATGCAAAAATACATCATTATATAAATCTGATATACTGAAGGATATATTTATGACATCATTATCACATAGTATTTACTTCGGATGGCAACCAGACAAGATTAAAATCGATGCTATAATAAATTTACTTTCAGATGGATATGAGATTCTAATTGATTCTTTAAAAGTATTATGTGAGATTTTATTACAAAGGGGAACAGATGGTTTATTACAGAGTGATGTTTTATTAAATCCAGACCTAGGATATAATATTCCAGAACTTAATAAAAGTATCCCTGCAGATTGTGATTTAATAATTAACAATATAGTTTATGATATCAAATGTACTAAGGATATAGGTAGTATATATGAATTATTGCAATTGTTGGGTTATTCTGCTTTAGTAGATTGTTCTCCAAGTTTAAATAAAAGGATAGAACATGTATCAATAGTAAATTTATTACAAGGGTGTATTGTGAGTTATGATATTACTGCTTTTAATAAAGAACATATGTTGAATTATATTAGAATATTAACCAAATAATATGTTTAATATTCTAAGATAATATTAACCAAATAATATGTTTAATATTCTAAGATAATATTAACCAAATAATATGTTTAATATTCTAAGATAATATTAACCAAATAATATGTTTAATATTCTAAGATAATATTAACCAAATAATATGTTAATTTATTTTTTTTATAATATATATAATATAATTATGAGTTCTAAAAAGTCAACTAGGAATAGAAGTCATAGCCGTAAAAGATCTAAGAGTCGAGGTCGAGCAAGTAGCAAAGGAGGCTCTACGCGTAAACGTTCAACAAGCAGGGGAAAGAGTCATACTCGCAAAAGCTCAAAAGGCAAATTAAAAAAATCAATTGTGAGACGTCATTATCGAGGAGGTGCTGAGGTTGTTTCACGATTAAGTCAATCTATTAATGGTAATGTTGATATTGTAGTAGCTCAAGATACATTTTTAATAGTGAGTAATTATGATGATAATTCTATTTGTTATTATTCTATTGAAGATGATCCAAATGATGGGAAGACAAACTATGTCTTTAAGGCGTATCTTTCGAAACCAAGTACTTTGATAGTAAGTAATGTTGCAGTTCAAGAAGTTAAGGATAAAGAAACTAAAGTAGTGAGGACATTTTTATTCTATTTCGTCGGTGCTAAATTAGTATGTCTTGAAGTAAATTTGAGACATGATAGAGAATATATTAATAGTGGAAATAGCAATGATAATCTTTTTATTGATTATGCGAAAAAGAACGTAAGTTTTAAAGATATTGGAGATGAAAGGAAATATATAGTATTTTATAAAAATCCAGAAACGAATACTCATAATTTGTGTTATACAACGCTTAATAATGGAGAATTGAAATTTAGTGAAATTGCACTAATAATGAATCCATCAAAATTCGAAATATATAGCATAAGTATGATAAGAACTTTAGGAAGATCTGATGATTTATATTCATTTTGTTTTATTTCAAATAATTTAATGGCATTTTTAATTTCTAATCAGAAATCTGAAATAGATCTACCAGAAATTAAAACAGATGAACTTATAAAATATACTGATAAAGGTAATAAAAATAGTTATACTTTAATTACACAAGAAGATATAAGATTTATAAAGATTAGCAACTCACGATACTTTACTTCTCTTAAAACTTATAAACTAATGTATTATCAATATAATTACAATACTGGGAGTAGTAGTCTCTTAGGAGGGGCTAAAACATCATATGTTGCATTTTCTCCTAATTATGTAAGATATTCTGAAATTCAAGGTACAGATTCTACAGAACAAAAATCTAGGGGTATGGTATATAATGATAATCATATTTATATTAATTTTAATAACATGATTTCTATATTTAGAATACCTCCTGAATGCGTTTTTAATCATTACTTGACAATGAAAAAATTAGGCAATAGAATTGAAACATCAGGTTGGAAAGATTTTGCATTACATTTTGATGACAGAATTACATTTGTTCAAAAAGCTAAAGATTACAATAGCAAAAAGAATACAGAAGGAAAAGGCGATAATAAATATAAGCAAGCGGTTAGAGATCAAGTCAGTCCATTCATTACCAAAATTGAAAATGAAAAAGAAGAAAAAGGAAGAACTGGAATATTAGAAAAACTTAAATATAGGAAGGCTAAGGAAGATGAAGAAAAAAAACAAGAAGAACAAAGAATACAAAAGAAGATTGAGAATGAAGAAAATGAGAAAAAAGAAAAAGAGAGAAGAGCTGAGGAAAAGCGATTAAACCAAGAAAAGGAGAAAAAAGAAAAAGAGAGAATAGCTGAGGAAAAGCGATTAAAACAAGAAAAGGATGAAATAGCACGAAAAAATCAAGAAGCAAAGGAAGCTGAAGCACGAAGAATACAACAAGAACAAGATGAGACTTCGTTTAAATCTAAAAGTTGGATGTCATCATTTAAAAATCCATTTAAGGGCGGTGATGAATTAGATGATGAGGCTAAGAGATTATACGACAAATCAAGCGTTCCTCTTTTTGGAAAGAAGAAGAGTATAGAAGAACTTATCAATACTTATGAACCGACAGAAGTTGAGATAAGAATTGAGGAATTGAGGGAACAAGCAATAAAAGGTAGGAAATTAGTAAATGATAAGGAAGCTCAAGATAGATTAGCAAAAAGTATTATGAATAGATATTCAGATATAAAAATGGATGGGCCTGTAGATTATAATGAGGTTAATTATAAGAAATATGCTACTAAACATGAGAATGATAAGATTGAAAACTATGATTATGATTTTCTTTATTTTGATAAGACCGATATTTCTGTTCAAAATGCTATGGGTCTTACTTTATATGATGGTAAATTATTGACTGTTACAGGAACCAATAGTATTACAGCAGTATCATTGTAATCCTCTACTATTTAATACTATCACATTGTAATCCTCTAATATTTAATACTATAATATTATATTCTTCTACTAATAGCTTTAAAGATATATTATCATAATCATATAGATTTAACAATGCAGACTTCACAAGAATTACGTAAAGAATTTGAAAACTTGAATTCTATTATTCATGAGATGGATCGATTGGACCCTTTTCTTTGTCAAAAAAAAGCAGACATTATACAATTAGAAGAAAAACTTCGACATCTTAATGATAATAATAATAAGTTATATACGCGTATTCATGAATTGAAATTGACAGAGACAAATATGATAAGAGGGGATAATAATCTACTTGGAAATATAGATGAGCAAATTAGTATTCATAATGATATTAGTTCGAATACTGTATCTATCAATAAATTAACACATAGACTTCTCTTTTATAAAAGAAATATCGAGTTATTCATTAGAAGGGTAAATTCTTTAAGAGATATAGTATTGAATTAATTTTTATATTTATAATATAGAATGCCATTAACTATTGGTACAAAAGAAGTAAATAATTTATCAGGACCTGTGAGTATGTATATACTTGAGCCTACAGATGAATATTTAGAAAGATTTCCTTACGCTCCTATTTTAATTTTACTTGGAGATGCTCATTATAGCGATAAGAATTTTTGTAAAGAAATAGATGAAAGACATCATGCTATATATGATGTAGAATTTTTAAAGTTATTGAGTGATGAAGTAGGAGACGGTAATGTAGTTGATTTTTATGTTGAAGGTGGTGATTTTCATAATGTTCCGCCAACAGATCATGAGAGTAAAGAACCAATGAAATTAATTTGGGATTTATTCACTACATGTTGTACAAGTGGTATTGAAAGAAGATTAGATGATAAACAAAGAGAGAAATGTTTATTAATTAAAAATATAAAATGGCAATCGGCAGATATTAGATTTTATGGACATTTTGCAGAAAGGTATAGCATATTTAAATTTTTAGAATTTTTTCCTAATGTCGTACAAACAATAAAGGAAAAAGGATTTGACACATTTAGAGAAACAATTATAAGTAGAATACGTTCTGAATGCAAAAATGACTTTGCTAATAAGTTATCAGACTTACAATCTTGTATGGTTACTGTTGAACACTTTCATAATGATATACTTGAAGATTATTTTAAAGATAAGAATTCTTTAATAACGGCTCAATTAAATAAAATAGGTATAAAATATAGAAATAATATTACATTATTACTTTGTAATTATGTTATGAAAATTACTAATAAACAAGTCATTAATATGAAAAACTTTCAATCTATCAATCAAGATTTTATACATTTATTTGAAGAGGATGATTTATATTCAGATAATTCATTAAAATTATTTAAAAATCTATGGGAACATTTTAATAACGGTAAACTGAGAGAATTCTATAATTTTGTGTCTGATACCGAAAATCTACTACTTGATGTATATGCACTAGCTAGGATATATAAGAGAATGATTAAGCCAATGTCCAAAAAACAAGATAAACAAGATAGACCATTAATTACCATATGTTATTTTGGAGAATCGCATGTAAATAATATGTATAATTTTTTAATAGAAAAAAAAGATAAGACCAATGATTATAAATCGGTTCTTGTAGCACCTAAAGAAATACGTTTAGGTAATAACCCTGATGAATCTAATAGATGTATAGAAATTAATTCAGTTTATAATCTTGGTGAAACTATAAAGCAATTAATTATAAAAAGAAAAGCATATGAAAAAAGTATTTAAAAAATATATTTAATAATATAATATTTATTAAATGCAATTCAAATTAACTATCAATAATAAACCAGTTAATAAGATATCAGGTCCTGTATCTATGGGTATGTTCGAACCTACTAAAGAATATTTAGAGCGATTTCCATATGCACCTATTTTTATATTATTTGGAGATATGCATGATAAAGCAACGGGGTTTTGTAGCGATGAAGGGAAAGAAGAGAATGGTGAATTTACAGTATATAATCCAGCTTTCTTAAATTTATTAAGCGATGTGGTAAAAGCTAAGAATGAAGGCGAATTAGATGGTAAGGTTGATTTTTATGTTGAAGGGGGTGCCTTGCATTTAAATGAATCAGATGTAATTTATAAAGTTAAAGATCCATTACCACAATTATGGAATTTATTTAAACGATGTTATACTAATATTAAAATGGATAGAAAGGTTTTAGATATAAATAAACCTACTTGTAATTTAATACCAAATATAAGATGGCAATCGGGAGATGTTAGATTTTTTCCAAAAGAAAAAGCAAAGGTTCATTTATATGATTTTGTTAAATATTTAATAAAGTCAGTTAATAAGCAGGATGAAACAAAAAAATTTGATATATTTAAATCTATGCTAGTAAGTGAGATGAAGACCGAAGGTATACATAAAAAATATTTATCAAAGGCTTCATTTACAGTTGATGAAACTTATAATGAGTATGTAGAAAATGAAGACAGTTTAATATATAGACAATTATGTAAAATTGAAGATGAAGAACTTAGAGAAGATACTAAACAAAAGTTTAGATCATATATTGAAAGCAACTATACTAATAATTGGAATCCTGATAATCTTGCAAAATTAAAACTCATTCATGATGATATCATGAAAATTTTCACAATAACAGATCCTCATTCAGAAGAAGGGAAAAACATAATAGATAGGTTATGTGCTTGTTATGATCAAAAAGAAATAAATTTACACAAGTATTTAGATTTTCTAATTATTAAACGTGGAGTAATGCTTGATCTATATACATTAGCTAGAGTTTATAAAACAATGGTTAAATCTATGAATAAAATTGATAGAGATGCTGTATATCCATTAATTGTTATATTTTATTTTGGTAAAATACATATAACACAAATTGCCACTGATTTGTATAATAGTATATTTAATAAAGATAAAACCCCTATTAAAGAAGATAATAGCCTATTACAAATAGTTAATCAAGGTGAAAATAGATGTATAGATATAATTAATTATCTTAGTAGACGGCGTAAAACTATTGATGATATTAATAATAAGATAAATATTTTGAAAGAAGTAAGAGAAAATCACTTAAAAAAATTAATAGCTATAAAAAACACTTAAAAAAATTAATAGCTATAAAAATCACTTAAAAAAATTAATAGCTATAAAAATCACTTAAAAAAATTAATAGCTATAAAAATCACTTAAAAAAATTAATAGCTATAAAAAACACTTAAAAAAATTAATAGCTATAAAAAACACTTTAAAAAATTAATAGCTATAAAAAACACTTAAAAAAATTAATAGCTATAAAAAACACTTTAAAAAATTAATAGCTATAAAAAACACTTTAAAAAATTAATAGCTATAAAAAACACTTTAAAAAATTAATAGCTATACAGTCAACTTAGATAAAAATATATTATTTTTTTTTGTATAATATATAATATAATGCCTTTTACTATTAATGGTAAAACTGTTAATAAAATATCAGGGCCTGTCGCTATGCATTTGTTAACTCCTACTGATGAATATTTAAAGATATATCCATATGCTCCTTTATATATTTTATTTGGAGATAGGCATAAAGATTTAACGGGGTTTTGTACAGATCAAAGTATAGAGAACGGTAGTTATAATATATATGATCCAGATTTTTTAAAGTTATTTAGCGATGCTGTAAATAAAAAGGAAGACGATGAAGAAAATGGAACTATTGATTTTTATGTTGAAGGAGGAGTTTATGGAGACCTTCATATAACAGAAAGAGAATTAAAAAAACAAAATTATCCATTAAAAGAAATTATAAATTTATTTGTAGATTGTTATAATAATACACGTATGCCTAATAGAAATAGAGAAAGAGGCACTACTGATGAAATAAAATCAACTTGTAATAAAATACCAAACATAAGATGGCAATCAGGAGATATCAGGTTTTCATTAAAATCAAAAGGAAATATGTCAATGCTATTGTATAAATTGAAAACAAATACACAAAATGATTTGAAAAGTTCGTTGATAGAAAATTTGCAATCAAAAATTTTGAAAAGAGGTCATACTGTTGATTTATCTACATTCCCATTTACTATAGGTGAATATATCACCAAATACTTAAATGATAATTTAATAACTAAACAATTAAATAAAATTAATAATGATAGCATTAGAGGTAAAATAATTAGTAAATTTAAAATATATATTGAAAAGGTTCATTCAAATGTTTTTAAAGATTTAAATGACGACAAATTAAAAGAATTAATAGACTTACATAATATTTTTAGAAATGCCAGCACTCAACTATATAGCAGAGAATTTAATTTATCAATTTTTGACATTTGGAAAAGAAAAGACATGTTGCCTACTTATAGCAACATTATGATGAAAATGGATAGTTTATTACTTGATTTATATTCATTAGCTAGAAGTTATAAAACAATGTCTAAATATATGAATGAAGAAAAGGAAGCAAATAATAAATATCCTATAATTAATATTTGTTATTTTGGTAATACACATACAACAAATATTAATGATTTTTTAACAACTATAGCGGGACAGGAAGGCTATAATGGAGGTTATGTAGGTCCTACTATTACAAACTTAGACAAAGTGGTTGATATAAGATGTTTAAATATTAATACTAATACAAATTTAGATGACCAAATAATTAGAATTAAAAGAATAAGAAAAAATATAAAATAATTAAAATATAAATATTTTAAAATAATTAAAATATAAATATTTATATCTATATAGAAATGTCATTAACGTTCACTACTGATAAAGAAGAAAAATATGAAGTTAAAAACTTAACAGGACCAGTATCTTTTACATATATTAAATCCAACAGAAGAATTTTTAAGTAGAAATCCCTACGCTCCTATTTTTATATTGTTTGGAGATTCTCATAATAGTAGTACGAATTATTGTAAAAATGCTGATGAGAAAGATGACTATGAGGACTATGATCTCTATGACGATGACGAAGAAGATGGTGAAGGTGGTTTAGCTCGCCAAATAAAGATTGGCCATTATCGAGTATTTAATAAATATTTTTTAAAATTGTTAAGCGATATTGTTTCATACGATGGCGTAGTTGATTTTTATATTGAAGGTGGCGAAATCCATAAAAGGAAAAGGGATATTATTCCAAAGATGAAGGAATTTCCTATGAATAAATTTTGGCGTTTGTTTTATAAGTGTTATTATAATGAAAGAATGGATCAAACTCAAATACAAAAAAATTATTATAATTTTTGTGCAAAATACACAAAAAATATTAGATGGCAATCCGGCGATGCTAGATTTTTTCAACAGACAAATAAAAAATTAGATTTAGGAGAATTTTTAGAAGATTTTATTACAAAATATAGAATAAAATATTTCGGAAGAGATAAAGAAGATAACTTTTCTAACTTTTATAACTTTTGCCATGAAGAAATACTATTATATCCACGTGATTTAAATTGGAGGATTGATTTAGAAAAAGCAAAAATTGATAGAGGTAGTATTTTTGATGAA
>Ga0214921_10006965_pt1 | contig 15240 bp, 11 predicted proteins | sample LL1505_MetaG_FD_177992 | JGI IMG/M metagenome (GOLD analysis project Ga0214921, IMG submission 177992) | Freshwater microbial communities from Lake Lanier, Atlanta, Georgia, United States - LL-1505 | ecosystem: Environmental > Aquatic > Freshwater > Lake | place: USA: Georgia | collected... | reverse complement strand
GTATGCCTTTTCATAATCTGTAAATACATTCGTCTCTGGTGGCCACATTTCACTTGGCGTGCTATTGCATCCGTATTGGGTAACGATATACAATACTTCGAACTCACTTGCTGCTGCAGACATTTGAATTGATTTGATTGGAACTCCTGTTTTTGACTTAACCATAAAAATCCAAAAGTATTTCAATTTTTTTCGTTTTCCTTGTATTTTTGAGTGTAGATGTAAATTGACTATGTATATGTTGTCATAACGCGGCACTATGGCACGTGAACCCAATAAATGTTGTGTGTTGTCATTTAGATATATCATCATATTCAACATTTGGCATACCGGTATGCCGGACATTCAAGAAATGAGTGACAAAATCAAGAAATGAGTGACAAAAAACGTATAGGTTTTCATGTATAACATGTGATATTCTCCTATGGGGTTTAAAAGGGGTGAAACCCCTTAAAATTGAAATACTTTTTATATGGGTGTTATCATATATATAAATCCTGTATAAGCCTGCAAAAAGATGCAGAAGCCACTGATGCCGAAGCCTAGCAAACTAACATATGAGAGAAAGAAGCCGATTGAAGACCGCATGGATTACTTGCGTTTACGACAGTCGATAAGACTTAACCCGCCAACCCTTGTAAGAAAACACCCCCATGACCCAGCTGAATGCATGTGCTACTATTGTAGTTGTCACTCACTTGAAGACTTTATCGAGCCAGTTTTATATGGTGGTATTACAAAAAGAATGTTACAAAACGCAATAAAAAGACGTGCGACAAGATGCGTTCGATATGTATATCCAGTTTATATTTCAGACAAACATCGTGATGTTCTGAATGCGTTTTGTGAAAAACATTTCAATGTCGGGCGCGAAAAGTTTTACAATAGTTATACAAATACAATTCTTAGTGATATGACCGACCATACAATCCCAAAATGCCGAATTGCATTTATAGCATTAGTTGGGCCTTATATTAGTAGCGAAATCAAATACCAACTTGAAAAGCAAATACATACTTTTTGAGAAAAAGTATAGCAAAAATAATAGCAAAAATAATAGCAAAAATAATAACAAAAATATACAGAAAAAAAGAGAACTTATTCTCTCCCAAAAACACACCACATTTGGTTTTTGTTTTTCTATATATTTTTGAAATATGATATCATATCACAATAAGCATATGGTATCATAACATGACATTAAATTCGGTCTTCAATTGTTTGTTTGTATATTTTTTGCTTTCAAAACGCTCATCCGGTAAACGGTCATAATACTCATAATAATTGAAGTTACACATGAGAACCATGCAGCTATACGATGTGCTAACAATTGCCAGCTGTGTATTGACATATTTCATCAGCGCATCAAACTCGATCAATTTATGATTCGCTAACATAAGATACTCTCTATATTTATTGACATTTTTGTCGTTATTGCAAAAGTTGTTAAGCAGTGCAAACATTTCAATTCCATATGTAGAGACCAACTCCCAAATATAGGACAATTCGGTATTTATATTTTTGGTTTTATATGTGCGAGCGATTTTGCTTTTAAACGCATCTCTAGTGGTTTCTCCCAATATATACTTGACACGTTGAGTATTGAACTCGGTGTGTGACTGCGCGACTTCCCGTGTTTCTCTCAATATATTGTTTGAGACTTCCCTACACGTAAGAAACGCACGCACCAATCCACCTCTTATCATACCAAGTATATTGCGATCTTTATCTTTTTCCAATATCGCAGCAACATTACTACCGACGTTTTCAATCAAGTCAGTCATCGCAATATCAATCACGCGTGCATTTTGTGTTGCAGATATAGCATCATAAATTTTATATATTTCTTCCATATATGTAACCATGCGTCCAAATTCGATATTTGATATGAGCCCGCCACAAACCAAGTCACCTGGTGCTCTTACAGCGATACCGCCACCACCGTTTCTCAGATAGTCGATTGCGTGTGGGTTGTGTAGACGCTGACCTGCTGGAACAATTTTGCCAGTGTCCCAGCTAAATGGCGTTTTGCAGTTGGTGCACCACATTTGGTCGCATCCTTCGATTTTGTAGATACGAGAATGGCATGAAGGACAAGGACGCGTTTCTTTTTTGATAGCGGCTGCTGTGGCTACACTGTCGGGGTTGCACTTGTGCTCCTCTTCTTCTTTTGGTTCTTGGCAATCCTTACAAGTGTACTTCTCGCATAGGCCGCATTTGTATTGAGTTGACAACATACCTTTACAATCCTTATAAGAACACGGCATAACGAATTGTTTTCTCTCTATTTTCGTTTCTGTATCATCGCGTAGAGTATACATTTCTTGATATAGAATATCCATTTTTGAAATGATCTTTTTGGCAATATCTTCATGATACTTTTTTATCCGAAAGGCATCTTCTTTTGGATACACACGGTCAACTGAAGAAATTTGAAGCCGGGCTACTTTCAGTTTAAGTTCAAGTGTGCGAAGATCTGCTTTTATGGTTCGCAAACGTTTGATGCGCTCAGCTTCTTCCATTGACTCGGAGAGTTTTGACAATTCGACATCGACTTGAATTGCTGATACGACATTTTTGTATGTAGTATTAACCCATGTCTTTTTCAAATTTTCCACGAGATACAAGTGCGTATATTGCTTCTTACATGCCATACAATGTGGAGCAGATAGTGGATTGGCAATCAAATAGGTGCGGATACAGGTGATACATGCGTCATATTTGCACGCAGTGTTGGGGCAGGTGACCTTTTTATGATTGGTTTTGTTTAAGGTGGAGTAGCAGACTTGACATTCGTTCTCTTCGGTTGACATCTTGCGCGTTCTTGATACCTGATACCTGATACTTGATACCTGATACTTTATACCTGATACTTGATACATGTGTTGATATATTAAAATACTTTTTCAATTTTTTCGATTTCCCATCTTATTTTGTTTGACATGAAAAAAAAGAAGATTTTTCCATCTTCTCCAAAACTTGCTATAGTTTTGTATGTATCATCATCATCTGCGCTATATCATCATCATCTGCGCTATATCCATCTACAATTCAAGCTCAACATCACTGACTTCAACTTGTGGCTGGGCTTGGGCTTTTTGTTTTCTTACGGCTGGTTTACGTTTAACAACTTTTTTTGCGGCGGGTTGTTCTTCTTCATCCTCCATATCTTCATCATCACTTGTAGATTTTTTATTTTTTGCTTTTCCTTTGGCTGCTTGTGCTACTTCGGCTTGTGCTGCCGCTTTGGCTTGTGCTGCCGCTTCGGCTTGTGCTGCCGCTTCGGCTTCTGCTTTGGCTGCTGCTTCTGCCATTTCAGCTTCTTCATCAGCTTCATTAGCTGAAGCTTTTTCTTCTTCAGCTTTTGCTGCTGCGGCCTTATTTGCTGCCATTGTTGCCTTGCGCTTTTCACCAGCGGCTTTCTTGGCCGCAGCCTTTTCTTCTTCGGTCTTGACAGTTTTCGCTTGTTTCTTAGATTTGGGCTTGGCTGTCTCAACATCCGCATCAGCATCCGCATCAGCATCAGCATCCGCATCAACTTTTGCTACCTTATTAGCTGCTTCTTCTGCTGCCTTCTTAGCTTTATTGGCAGCCCTTGTTGCTTTACCCTTTTCAGCAGCGGCTTTCTTGGCCGCAGCCTTTTCTTCTTCGGTCTTGACCGTTTTCGCTTGTTTCTTTGATTTTGGTTTGGCTTCTTCTCCAAAGCTTTTCTTGATGCTATCATAAAATTCTGTTTTTAAAGGGGTTTCGTTCAATTGTTCTAAAACGGTTTCGCTGTCGAGTCCATTTTGCTCGGAAACAAAGTTGACTACCTCATTCAGAAACAATTCAAAATGAGGTAACAAGTGGGAAAACTTGACTGAGAAATCATAGGTGGTATCAACAGATACAGACATCGTTAAATGGTTGCTTACGTAATTAGGGCTCTTGAGTTGTATTTACTATATCATCCAAAAACTATTTCAATTTTTTACGCGTCATATAGATTACGATAATGACATGTATAAGCGCCATTTCCGTTTTCCAGTAAGTAAAAATTATACACGTGTATAATAAATAAATGTCATTTCCATTATTACAAGCGATTGAATTACTATGCCAAGTCCAATTAGGGTTACAATCAGAAGAAGAAAAACTTAAACAATCGGCATATCAAGCATTAGACCAATTTATTGTGTTGTCATCTGAAGCGGTTCTTCGTTCGGGTGAATTGGCACAAACATTTAGGGAAACATCACAAAATATGCGAAGTGAAGCGCAATTATTAAAAGATGAAAAACACAATGAATTATTGAGAAGAATGAATGAATATAATCAGATGGTGAAAGATGAAGAAGAGAAAATAAAAGTAAATGAAGAGCATGAAGACTTGATACAACAGTTACAAGAAAATGCGAAACGGATGAGAGAAGAGTCGATGCGAATGAGAGACTGCGCCCAAAAAATAAGCGAAAACACCGAAGCGTTGATAGATGAAGAACAAAAGAAAACAGAAGACACGAACCGATTTATCAATCCATTATAGTTATAAAAAAAGAAGGCAAATCCTTCCCAAAAACGCTTGGTTTTTGTGTTTGTGTTTTCGCTTATTAGGTTTTCGCTTATTAGGCTTTGCTTGATTTTTTAGATTTTTTCACTGGTTTTTCATCTTCAATAACTTCTATTGTGATTTTGGATTTCTTGGCAGCCATTGTTGCCTTGCGTTTTTCAGCAGCAGCTGCCTTGTCTTCATCACTCTTGGCAGCCAGTGTTGCCTTGCGCTTTTCAGCAGCGGCTTTCTTGGCTTCAGCTTTTTCTTCATCAGTCTTCACTGACTTCTTGTTACTGCTTCGCTTGTTACTGCTTCGCTTGTTACTGCTTCGCTTGTTACTGTTTCTCTTGTTCTTTGGTTTTTCATCTTCTTCCTGTTCTGATGTTGCGTCTTCATCTTCATCATGTTCTGGCAATGGAATAGCAGCTGCTTTCTTTACAGCCAGCGTTGCCTTGCGCTTTTCAATAGCGGCTTTCTTGTCAGCTTGCTTTTCTTCCTCGGTCTTAACTGTCTTCTGCTTCTTGTTAACAGTGTTGTTAACAAGAAACGCTAAAGCGTCGTTAATCTCAGATTCAGCATTCAAGCCATTTCTGTTGCAGATGATGGTTGCGAGTTGGATAGCAATAGGGTTCAATTGTCTTGGCATCTTGGTCGTTGTTTGGTCGTCACTTAGCACTTGTCATATGCCATAACTATATCACCCAAAAAGTATTTCAATTTTGGGGGGCTAGCCCCCCTTACCCCCCCATTACATGTAAAAACAGACATAAATGTTGTATGTTGTCATGTATAGATGTTGTATGTTGTCATGTATAGATGTTGTATGTTGTCATGTATAAATGTTGTATGTTGTCATGTATAGATGTTGTATGTTGTCATGTATAGATGTTGCATGTTGTCATGTATAGATGTTGCATGTTGTCATGTATAGATGTTACATGTTGTCATGTATGTCTATAGATATGACTTACACTACTTGTTATATGTTGTCATGTACTTTGTATGTTACATGTTATCATGTATGTTATATGTTGTCATGTATGTTATATGTTGTCATGTATGCCATGCCAGCACTATACATCCTAACATTATTCTATATCTTTGCGTTTAACTTGTTTTATCGTATTTATATAATAAAATAAATGAGTAACATTTTTAGAAATGAGTGACGTTTTTTATCGCTTATAAAAATACAATGTATAAGGAAATTGCAACATTCATAACAAAACCGAAAAGTATTAGACGATATTAAATGTAATAAAATAGTATTATCATTTTTAATCGCGAAAGTATGATAAATGTATAAAATAAATATATATATATATATGAACTTGTTACCATAACACAAGTCGTTATTTTAATTATAATAAAATTTATCGTGTAAAAAACATATAGAAAAACGATATACAATTATTTAGTTACTGTAACGTTTTGAAGTTTTTTTCTATATAAACGTATATTTAGGCGAATGCTACAAAATAACAACATATCATGTAAAATAGTCCAGAATGATATAGAATTATCATATGATACATCAAGTAATAAAATATATAATAATACTTTATACACAAAAAATATTAGTAACGTATCCAATAAATACAATTGCGAAATTTGTCAATATTATACGAATATAAAAACTAACTATGACAAACATTTATCCTCTAAAAAACACACTGAAAAAAGTATTAAAAACTCAATAAAAGAAGAAAATAATAAAAAATTTGTTTGTGAAATTTGTTACTATAATACATGTATAAAATACAACTATGATAAACATCTATCGTCTAAAAAACATAAAGAAAAAGAATTCGAAAATAATAAAAATTTTGTTTGTGAAATATGTAACTATAATACGTCTATAAAAAGAGATTATAATAATCATCTATCATCTAAAAAACATATCAATAAAACGCAAATAAACAAACCTATACAAAAAGATAATCAGATTTATTCTTCTATAATGGGACAAATAAAGAATATGATAGAAGAACAAACTAAGATAATTGAAGAAAAAACGAATAAAATTGCAGAAGAACAAACCAAATTGAGCCAAATGATTAGTATGTATTTGAATAAAACAAGGCAAACATAGCAGGCGGCGTAAGATAAAAACAACATAAACAGAATTATATTGTTTTTAATGTATTTATCTCTCTTGCTGTGGTTTCCCTCCCTAGCAAAATACCTATATAAAATATCAAAGCATATGCCATCATAAAATATATAGAATCATAAAAATATATAGAATCATAAAATTATAAAATTCCCAATAATAAAAAACTTTTTTTCAAATCTGAAATTCATAAATCGATTTTGGACATTTTAAAATGTCCAAAAATGAAAAGCTGGCAAAAAAACCCGAAAAATCCGTTTTTTTAAGTAGGTTCAGAGCATAATGGTCTTATTTTTGAAAAAAGTCGCGAAAATGTTGTTACTGTAAATTTTTCATGTTTTTTTCTCTATAAACGTATATTAAGGCGATGTCTCTTAAAAAAGTGTCAATAGTAACAAACAAGAAAATTGTCAAAACATTATATGACGATATGCCAAGCAATGATTTTGGCACAATTACTCAATATAACAAACCTCCGAGCCACACATTAGAACAATACTTTTGCGATATATGTGACTATGTTACAAGCAAAATATGTAATTACAATAGACATTTATCGTCTAAAAAACACATCGAAAAAGTGTCGAAAAATAATAAAACATATAATTGTGAATTTTGTGACTATAATACGTATATAAAAAGTCATTATGACAAACATTTATCGTCTAAAAAACATATCGAAAAACGAGCTCACCACTTGAAAAAAACAAAAGTTATGTACTCTTGTGATATTTGTCATTATACCAGTCATATAAAACAGAACTATAATAATCATCTACGAACAATATCACATATCAATAGAACACAAACACCTATACAAAACGATAATCAGATTATAAAAAATGACAATCAGATTATACAAACAGACAATCAGATTTATTCTTCTATAATGGATGAATTAAAAAATATCAAAGAAGAACAATCCAAAATGAGAGAAGAACAATCCAAGAACATTGAAGAACAAACCAAGATGAACCAAATGATAACTGAAATCGCTAATAAACCTGTTACAAATACTATATCTAATAATACGACTATATCCAACAATACACATAACAATGAAAATAACAATCACTTCAACTTGAATATGTTCTTGAATGAGACTTGTAAGGATGCTATGAACTTATCTGATTTCATGAAAAACCTTACGGTTACTATGGAGGATATGGAGTTAACTGGTAAACTTGGTTTTGTTAAAGGTATGACTAGGATTATAGTGAATAACTTGAACGCATTAGATGTTTGTATGAGACCTATACAGTGTAGTGATGCTAAGAGAGAAACTCTTTATGTGAAAAATAATGGTGTATGGGAAAAGGAAACTGACGATAAAGAATTCACCAAAGCATTGATTAGACGTGTTAGGCACTTGAGTGATATACAGCTTAGTAAATGGAGGTACTTACCTGAAAATAAAGGATATGAGAGATACGATCATCACAAAAACATGGATTTTCTTGTATTGGTATATGAAATTCATCAATTTCGTGAAGAAGAAATAGATAAGCTTATAAGAAATATAATTAGACATGCTGTCATTGACAAGTCTCTCTATCTAAGAAATAAGGGGTAGACAACTAACTTTTTCTCTCTATAACTATCCAATATAGAGTGAAACAACACTATATCAACTCTATCATCCTACCGGTATGCCATGCCAGCACTATACATCCTAACATTATTCTATATCGTTGTTTTTAACTTGTTTTATCGTGTTTATATAATAAAAGAAATGAGTGGCATTTTTTATAAATGAGTGGCACAAAGCATATACCATCATAAAATATATACCATCATAAAATATATACCATCATAAAATATATACCATCATAAAATATATACCATCATAAAATATATACCATCATAAAATATATACCATCATAAAATATATACAATCATAAAAATATAAAATTTCCCAATAATAAAAAACTTTTTTTCAAATCTGAAATTCATAAATCGATTTTGGACATTTTAAAATGTCCAAAAATGAAAAGCTGGCAAAAAAACCAGAAAAATCCGTTTTTTTAAGTAGGTTCAGAGCATAATGGTCTCATTTTCTAAAAAAGTCGCGAAAATGTTGTTACTGTAAATTTTTCATGTTTTTTTCTCTATAAACGTATATTAAGGCAAATGTATAAGGATTTTGCGACAGTCATCACAAAACAAAAACACGTTAAAACATTATATGATGATATTCCATGCGATAAAAATAACGTTATCGTTTTTAATCGCGAAAGTATAATCGATGTATCAAATCAATATATATGTGAAATATGTGACTATAATACAAGCAGTTACTTTAACTATAATAGTCATTTATCGTGTAAAAAACATGTATCAAAAACGACAAAAAACGATAAATCATATATATGTGAAATTTGTGACTATAATACGTATATAAAAAGCAATTATGTCAAACATTTATCATGTAAACAACACCTGCAAAAAGTATCAGAAAATGATAAAAAATATGTTTGTGACATTTGTGACTATAATACCTGTATAAAAAGCAATTATGATAGACATTTATTATCTAAAAAACATACGGAAAAAATAACAATCAATAATAATAATAATAATAATAATAATAATAATAATAATAACGCATATGTTTGTGAAATTTGTGACTATAATACCAATATAAAAATACGTTATAAAAACCATTTATCGTCTAAAAATCATATAAAAAAACAGAAATATCATTCATCTAATATATACACTTGTGATATTTGTCACTATACTACTAGCATAAAATGTAATTATACTAAACATTTATCGTCTAAATCACATATAAATAAAACTCAAACAAACACACCTATACAAAACGATAATCAGATTTATTCTTCTATAATGGATGAATTAAAGAATATCAAAGAAGAACAATCCAAAATGAGAGAAGAACAAACTAAGATCATAGAAGAAAAAACAACTAAAATCATAGAAGAAAAAACTAATAAAATCACTGAAGAACAATCCAAGATGAACCAAATCATTACTGAAATCGCCAATAAACCTGTTACAACTATATCCAACAATACTATATCCAACAATACAAATAACAATGAAAATCATTTCAACCTGAATATGTTCTTGAATGAGACTTGTAAGGATGCTATGAACTTATCTGATTTCATGAAAAACCTTACTGTTACTATGGAAGATATGGAGTTAACTGGTAAACTTGGTTTTGTTAAAGGTATGACACGTATCATCGTTAATAACTTGAATGCATTAGATGTTTGTATGAGGCCTATTCAGTGTAGTGATGCTAAGAGAGAAACTCTTTATGTAAAGAATAATGGTGTATGGGAAAAGGAAACTGACGATAAAGAATTCACCAAAGCATTGATTAGACGTGTTAGACACTTGAGTGATATACAGCTTAGTAAATGGCGGTACTTACCTGAAAATAAAGGATATGAGAGATACGATCATCACAAAAACATGGATTTTCTTGTATTGGTATATGAAATACACCAGTTCCGCGAAGAAGAAATAGATAAGCTTATAAGAAATATCATTCGACATGCTGTCATTGACAAGTCTCTTTATTTAAGATCTAAGGGGTAGACAACTAAAACTTTTTTCTCTCTATATTTCTCAAACATAGAGAGAAAAGATACTACATCAATCTCTCTTTATAGCCATTCTTTTTCTCTCTATAACTATCCAAAATAGAGAGAAACAATACTGTATCAACTATATCATCTATATCATCTATATCATCTATATCATCTATATCATCTATATCAACTATATCAACTATATCAACTATATCAACTATAACAAGAAATGAGTGACAAAATAAAGAAATGAGTGACAAAAATGTACCATATCCTCCTACCGCATTATCCTCCTACCGCATTATCCTCCTACCGCACTATCCTTCTACCGCACTATCCTTCTACCGCACTATCCTTCTACCGCCAATGCCCCCCATGTGCGGTATGGGTGGATAAAACCCCGGCATTTTAGAAGCAGGCGGATGCTATATCGAATCCATTATATACCATATTTATTCATTTCATTACTTCTTTTTCTCTCTATAACTATCCAACATAGAGATAAATACTATTGTATCAACTATATCAACTATATCAACTATATCAACTATAACATCTATATTCACTATGACATATCAACTATATCAACTATATCATCTATATTCACTATGACATATCAACTATATCAACTATATCATCTATATTCACTATGACATATCAACTATATCAACTAATAAACGAATAACTTTTTCTCTCTATAACTCTCAAATATAGAGAGAAACAATACTATTGTATCAACTATATCAACTATAACAAGAAATGAGTGACAAAATCAAGAAATGAGTGACAAAAATGTACCATATCCTCCTACCGCATTATCCTCCTACCGCATTATCCTCCTACCGCCAATGCCCCCATGTGTGGTATGGGTGGATAAAAACCCGGCATTTTAGAAGCAGGCGGATGCTATATCGAAGCCATTATGTACCATATTTATTCATTTCATAACTTCTTTTCTCTCTATAATTCTCAAACATAGAGAGAAACAATATTGTATCAACTACAACTATATCAACTAATAAACTAACATCTTTTCTCTCTATAACTATCCAACATAGAGAGAAACAATACTATACAAACTACAACTATATCAACTAATAAACTAACATCTTTTCTCTCTATAACTATCTAACATAGAGAGAAGCAATACTATATCAACTACAACTATATCAACTAATAAACGAATAACTTTTTCTCTCTATAACTATCCAACATAGAGAGAAACAATATTATACAAACTACAACTAATAAACTAACATCTTTTCTCTCTATAACTATCTAACATAGAGAGAAGCAATACTATATCAACTACAACTATATCAACTAATAAACGAATAACTTTTTCTCTCTATAACTATCTAACATAGAGAGAAGCAATACTATAACAAGAAATGAGTGACATAATCAAGAAATCACTTACATATCATACTCTGCCATATACCCAGTATGCCAGCCACATACTAACATTATTATATGTCCTTCCCTTTAACTTGTTTTTTCCATTATATTTATATAACCCCCCCATAAAATTGAAATACTTTTTTATTCATCTTTTTATCACATATTATACTACCCATGCCTTTCACTTTGAAACGTTGCGAAACCACCTTTGGTATTTATACCACCACCTCTTTTCTACTTCCTACTCATGAATATATACAACAACCATTTACTCATTTTACTAACAACCATAACAACAACAAAGACAACAACAAAGACAACCACAATGACAATCACAATGACAATCACAATGACAATGACAATGACAATGACAATGACAATGACACCGACAATGACAAACAACATATCTCTTCATAACCAAAACTATACACCACTATAACATACAATGCAAAACTATATCGTTTTCGAGAAGAACACTACACTCTTCTTTTTTTATATCACCTCATTTCTCGCTATAATTATATAACATCAAAATTAATTTTATCACCTCATTTCTCGCCCATATCAGCAGCTATAATTATATAACATCAAACTAATTTTATCACCTCATTTCTCTCTATAATTATATAACATCAAACCTCTCTATCATTTTATCACTCTATCATTTTATCACCTCATTTCTCTCTATAATTATATAACATCAACCCTCTCTATCATTTTATCACCTCATTTCTCTCTATAATTATATTGGGGGAAAATATACCCTAATCGGGGGGGGTAAGGGGGGTGAAACCCCCCAAAATTGAATTACTTTTTTATCTTTTTTATTATTACATACTACACTTTAAACCACTATACGATATCATGTCTCTCTCTAATATTAATCCTAATGTTAAACATATATTTAACATTATGATGAATCAATTCTCTATCTCTATCATCAATACTATCTTAGACAAAAATCGCATTGATGCTGACCCTAATCTCCTTTTAAAACAATTCTATACTTATTATTCTAATAAACCTACTACTACTACTACTAATAATATCAAAAATAATTCTTTCACTACTCATTTCATACATTCTTTTATTAGGGGCATACCAAGGGGAACAGCCCCTTTTAAACCAAGGGGCGATGCCACTTTTGAACCAAGGGGCGATGCCACTTTTAAACCCCTTATTACTTTCGAAAAAACTAAAAAAACTATTAATGATAATACTATTAATGACAATAATAATGTCACTCATCGTGGTCGTCCTTCTAAACCTAAAATCGTTTCTATTACACAACAACCACCTGAAATAAATGATACTCTACTACATCACTACAACAACGACGTACCCAACTTTTATTCTAAACACTACAAACATACTCTACACGATGAACTATTTGAAGAACCTTTCGATCACGAACACGACCACGAACTACCACATCACACTACCACCACTCGCACTCGCACTCGCAATAAACGTTCATTTATTTATAACGGCATTACTCTTCTCATTGACAACTCGAATCTTTTATATAAACCTCACTCTCCTGACACTCCTTTCGCCTTATTTAATTACTCTCTACACAAAATTATTACCATTTGATTTCATCTCACTACACTAAAAACACAACACACAACAACAAGAAGAAAACACTCTTCTTTTTTTACCTTACATTTATACACCACTTTTTATCTATTTTTACTTACATACCATTATGGGGGGTAAGGGGGGCTAGCCCCCCAAAATTGAATTTATAATTTATTTTTTATATTATATACACACAAAAAACAACAACATGCAGACATTACAACAACAATTTCCAGTTCTTTATGGGGAAGCGGTCAACTCCAAATTAAAAATGTGGGACATTTCGGTTTATACAATCGACCATATACCAAACATTATTACAAAACATGGATATAATGACGGCAAAATACAAACAAATCATAAAGCAATTGATATCGGAAAAAATATTGGCAAATCGAATTATTTATCTCCTTTACAAAACGCATTGAATATGGCTCGTTCTCTCTGGATTAAAAAAAAGGAATCTGGATACTATGAAATGAATAATACTACTGAAATGCATACCGAAATGAATAATATTACAGAAATGAATAGCGATAATACTACTGAAAATAAGGACGACGACATTTCCAATTCAAAAAATCACAATCCATCAAATGCCGACGTCCCTTCAGTTATGCTCGCACATGATTACAATAAAAAAGGCAAATCAATAAAATTCCCCTGTTTCGCGCAGCGCAAATTCGATGGAACACGATGTGTATCTATTCCAAAACTTGGTCTATTCTCTCGCAATAAAAAGAAATATCCTCATTTAGACCATATCACACAAGAAATCAACTTACTTACACCAAATACAATTCTTGACGGCGAACTTTATTCTGAAACCGTATCTTTCCAAGAGATTGTTGGCATTGTAAAACGTCAATCTCTCTCTAAAAACGATATTCAAAAACAAACAGAGATAAAATATTATGTGTATGACATCATCAATAATGAACCATATCATAAGCGATATAAAACATTGATTGAACTATTCAAAAAACACAATTTCAAACATCTAGTTCTCGTCCAAACGGAAGAATGCGATAAAGAAGAAACAATGATGAAAAAACACGCAGAATATGTAGCCCAAGGTTATGAAGGTATTATGTTGCGTAATAAAGATGGATTATATAAAGGCACACGAACAAACGATTTACAAAAATATAAACAATTTATGGATGACGAATATAAAGTTGTCGGGTTCGAAGAAGGTAGCGGGTTAGAAAAAGGCGCGGTGATTTGGGTATGTGTTACGCCAAACAAGACAGAGTTTCGTGTAAGACCGCGTGGCACACGTGAATCACGTCAAGAATTATTTGCTAACGGAGCGGACTATATTGGAAAAATGTTGACAGTTCGTTTTCAAGAACTTACAGATGATGGTATTCCGCGTTTTCCAGTCGGTATCGCATTTCGAGAAGAATATGAATAAAGGTGGTTGGGTTGCCATTTATAATATTGACATCGTTTTGGTATACGTGCTGTGTTTTTTCATGTGACCTATAATTGAATGGTGAAACTGTAAAATTGAAATAATTTTTGACGTTGTGAAAGTAAAGATACTCAACACGACCTCAAGGATTTAACGAAGTTTTCAAAGAACACGACAGACAATATGTCATCATCAGAAGCACAAGCATCAGCAGCACAAGCATCAGCAGCACAAGAATATTTATGCGATGATTTTCAGTGCGAATATTTTTGCGTCTATTGTGAAAAGGAGTTTAAGTACGAAAAGGATGTTGCCGCACATCTAAAAGACAAGACTACAGAGTGCTATGTAATTAACGAATACCGTAAAGTGAATCATCCTAGAACAGCAGAATTAGAAGCAGAACAAGCAGCAAGATTAGAAGCAGCAGAACAAGCCGCAGCAGCACCAAATTTTGAAATATGCAAACCTGAAAGACAGCCCGCGTTATGCCAATGGTTACACAAGGAGATTGACGCCGAAGATGGAATTGTGTGTTATTACACACGCGATGATAACGTTCACCCAGATGTAGTTACAGAAGAATACACAGGAGTTAGAAATTACCTATGCAGAGAATGCGGAAAAACATTTT
>Ga0214921_10006964_pt1 | contig 15240 bp, 11 predicted proteins | sample LL1505_MetaG_FD_177992 | JGI IMG/M metagenome (GOLD analysis project Ga0214921, IMG submission 177992) | Freshwater microbial communities from Lake Lanier, Atlanta, Georgia, United States - LL-1505 | ecosystem: Environmental > Aquatic > Freshwater > Lake | place: USA: Georgia | collected... | reverse complement strand
GTTACCTTTACCACCCACGTTTGAATCAGCTGGCCACTTAACTGTAGCACCTTGTCCAACGCTTTCAGCCCATGCTTTACTTACTTTTGATAAATAATCAGTAAATACTGCTGTTGTTCCTGAACCATCTGAACGTGTAACAACGGTGATTGCTTGGTTAGGTAATTTTTTACCTGGATTTACGGAAGCAATTTGTGGCGCATTCCAATTAGTAATATCGCCTCTGAATACAGCTGCTAATATGTCACCGTCCATTTTTAATTCGCCTGGAGCAAAACCGGGCAAATTGACAACAGCAACAACTCCACCGATCACTGCAGGGAATTGAACCATACCGTCTTTATCTAAATCAGCGCCTTTTAAAGGATTGTCAGTCGCACCAAAATCAACTGTTTTTTCGCGGATTTGCTTAATACCACCTGATGAACCAATAGAAGCATAGTTCACTTTATTCTTTGTAATCTTTTGGTATTCTTCAGCCCACTTTGAATAAACTGGAGCAGGGAATGAAGCACCGGCACCTGTAATGTCGGTTGCAATAGCACTCATCGAAGTAGAAACCAATGCTCCTACTAAAGCTAATTTAAGAAATTTATTACGCATTTTCATCCTCGTTAATTAAAAGTCATATGACTTCTCATGACTTTAATACTTGAATGTGAGGATAATATGACAAAATCGTGATTTGTCACTTCATTGAAAAAAAATGTTTAAAAATCAATACGATTAATCACTCAACAGGGATTTTTTGAGCGATTTTTTCTGCTAAAGACTTTGCTATTTCAAGGTTTTTTGCTTCAACCATGACCCTTAACACTGGTTCAGTGCCAGATGCTCGAACCAAAACCCGTCCGTTTGACCCCAGATCCTGAATCACATCTCGTTGAATTTGTTGTAAATTTTGGTCATTTTTCCAGTCATAGGGCTTTTTATAGCGGACATTGATCAATATTTGAGGATACATCTGTACATTGGACAATCTTTCACGTATTCCCTGACCACTGCGCCGAATCGTTGCTAAAACCTGTAAGGCAGCTACAATACCGTCTCCGGTTGTATGCTTATCCAAGAAAATAAGGTGCCCAGAACTTTCACCGCCCATCATCCAGTCATGCTGTTTTAGTTTTTCTAAAACATACCGATCACCAACTGCAGCCCGCTCAAATGGCACGCCTAGTTCTTGAAAAGCTTTTTCAATGGCAAAGTTAGTCATTAAGGTTCCAACTGCACCACGAACTTCTTTACCAGACTCAATGCGATCTTTTGCCACTAAATACAATAACTCATCTCCATTAAATAAATGGCCTTGTGCATCCACCATCTGGAGGCGATCAGCATCTCCATCGAGTGCGATGCCGTAATCAGCACCTGAGGCTTTGACCTCAGCAATACAGACTTGAGGTGCTGTTGCACCAACGCCATCATTGATATTCATGCCATTAGGTTGATTCCCTATGGCAATCACCTCTGCCCCTAGTTCATGAAAAACATTGGGGGCTATGTGGTAAGCAGCACCATGCGCGCAATCCACAACTAGCTTGAGTTTATGCAAGTCCAATTGATTCGGAAACGTACTTTTACAAAATTCGATGTAACGCCCAGCAGCATCATCTAGTCGACGAACCTTACCCATCTCCATCGATGAGGCGCAGATAAATGGCTCATCCAACATACTCTCAATTTGATTTTCTGTTGCATCAGGCAACTTATCGCCGTCAGCGGAGAAAAATTTAATACCGTTATCTTGATAAGGGTTGTGCGATGCTGAAATCACTACACCAGCTGATAAACGCAAAGCTCTTGTAAGATAAGCTACTCCAGGGGTGGGGATTGGGCCGCACAAAACTACATCAACGCCTGCCGCTGTAAAGCCAGCCTCTAGGGCCGACTCCAACATGTATCCTGAGATACGTGTATCTTTACCAATAAGAACAGTTGCACGTCCATGACCGCCACCTAAGCGCGCAAAGACTTTTCCTGCGGCATAACCTAATCGCATCACAAAATCTGGAGTGATGGGAGCTATCCCTACCTCACCACGAATACCATCAGTACCAAAATATTTTCTATTCATGTTTTGATTTTAGTATGAATTAAGATAAATGCTCTTGATGCATCGCTGTCCACACCTGAATGGCTTGGACAGTGGGTTTTACATCATGCACTCGCAGAATTTGCGCCCCTCTTTCTGCGGCCAGTAAAGCTGCGGCCACACTTGCTGTGGTGAGATCGGTCACTTGGTCACCTAAGATTTTTCTTAAGGTTTTTTTTCTAGATAATCCCACGAGCAAAGAAGTGCCACTTAAAGAAAGCTCAGCCAAGCGATGCAAGAGGGTTAAGTTATGCTCTGTGGTTTTTCCAAAACCAAATCCTGGATCAATTGCAATTCGCTCAAGCTCAATGCCTAAACTGACTAATTGCAGAACTTTATCATTAAAAAACTGCCCTACTTCTTGAATAATATTTTCATAATGAGGTCGATCCTGCATGTTCTGTGGGGAATTTTGCATGTGCATGACACATAGTCCAACATCCTTTGATCCTGTGGCAACAGCAAGATTCATTTCACTTTGAAACCCACTGATATCGTTCAAAATATCAACTCCGATCTCCAAAGCATATTGCATTGTTTGTGCTTGATAGGAATCCAGTGACAAAGCAACTCCAGCAGACTGAAGTTTTTCTAACACAGGGAAGACTCGATCCTGCTCTTCTTGAGCACTTACAGGTATAGCGCCGGGCTTTGTGGACTCACCACCTAAATCAATAATTTTTGCGCCATCCTCAATCATCTGAAAAGCATGATCTAAAGCCATGGAGTGATCAAAATACTTGCCCCCATCTGAAAATGAGTCTGGGGTAACGTTCAATATTCCCATGACGACCGGTGCTGGTGTTGATACCCAATCAAAATAAAAACGCCCACAACGCCATGCTGTGGGCTTTATTAAAGGTAGATACATCATTAAACAACTGTTGCAGGTGCACTACCTTGACTAGGCGTTGGGGAATTACTATCACCACCTGTTGTATTTACTGGATCCACGACCTTTGGTGGGCGAGGAGAATTACCTGCCATGATGTCATTGACTTGATCTGCATCAATCGTTTCCCACTCCAACAAGGCAACAACCATCGCTTCTACTTTGTCACGATTGGTTTCAAGTAAGTGTTTTGCTAATGCATATTGTGTATCAACTAATGACCGAATTTCAGCATCCACTTTTTGTTGAGTCGCTTCAGATACTGTTTTGGAATTCATGCGTCCAAAAATACTCTCAGATTCTGTATCTACGTATACCATCGTTCCCAAGGACTCACTCATACCGTACCTTGTTACCATGTCGCGCGCCATTTTAGTTGCTCGCTCGAAGTCATTAGAAGCCCCCGTACTCATCGAATTCAAGAATACTTCCTCAGCAGCACGTCCCCCAAAAAGGATCGCCAAGTCTTCCAACATACGATCTTTGTATAAATTGACTCGATCAAACTCTGGAAGTTGCCATGTAACACCTAAAGCCATACCTCGTGGCATGATGGTCACCTTATGAACAGGATCGGCTTTAGGCAACAATTTAGCTACCACAGCGTGGCCTGACTCATGGTAAGCCGTATTGCGTCTTTCATCCTCACGCATAACGGCAGATTTTCTTTCTGGACCCATGTAAATTTTATCTTTGGCATCCTCAAAGTCACTCATATCAACCGCACGCTTATTTCTTCTTGCGGCAAAAAGAGCGGCTTCATTCACTAAATTAGCTAGGTCCGCTCCAGAAAATCCTGGTGTACCACGTGCCAATACCGCTGCATCAACATCTGCATGAATGGGCACTTTACGCATGTGCACTTTGATGATCTGTTCACGACCACGAATATCCGGCAAACCAACAAAAACTTGACGATCAAAGCGGCCCGGTCTAAGAAGCGCTTTATCAAGGACATCTGAACGATTGGTAGCAGCAATCACAATCACGCCACTATTTGCTTCGAAGCCATCCATTTCAACCAACATCTGATTTAAAGTCTGTTCTCTTTCATCATTACCACCACCAGTACCTGCGCCACGATGACGACCGACAGCATCAATTTCATCAATAAAAATGATACATGGGGCTTGTTTTTTAGCATTTTCAAACATGTCACGAACGCGCGCAGCACCGACACCCACAAACATTTCCACAAAGTCAGAACCTGAAATTGCAAAGAAAGGAACTTTAGCTTCTCCGGCAATTGCTCTGGCTAATAAAGTTTTACCTGTTCCAGGAGGCCCAACCAATAAAACACCCCGTGGAATTCGACCCCCAAGCTTTTGAAACTTGGAAGGATCTTTTAGAAAGTCGACTAACTCGGCAACTTCGGATTTTGCTTCGTCACAGCCGGCAACATCGCCAAAATTCACTGAATTACTATTTTCATCAATTAATCTTGCTTTGGACTTGCCGAAAGAAAAAGCACCGCCTTTTCCGCCACCTTGCATTTGACGCATCATGAAGAACCAAAAACCAATAATTAATAGTGTCGGGCCAAGGTAGTAAAGAGCAGATACCAGAACATTAGGCTCATCCTCTGCTTTACCTGTGACCTGCACACCATACTTCATCAAATCACCTACCATCCAAATATCACCAGGTGAAATGATGTTGTAACGATTACCGTCTACCGCAGTGACCTGTAAAGTTCGCCCTTGTACATCGACACGTCTAACCTTACCAGCCTTGGCATCGTCCATGAACTGGGAGTATGTGACTTGATTCTGTGAAGTAGTTTTATCAAATTGTTTAAAAAAGGTAAAAACAACTAGTGCCACTATCAGCCATATGCCAACTTTTTGCATCGTTTGATTATTCAAAATATCTCCAAAATCCGAATTGTTCGGTACATGTAGAGTAAATAATTCTACTACCCCTAACTTTCAAGTGCTTGAGTAAAAATAAATATCTTATATTGTTCACTCTTTAAAACCATTTGTCAATAAATACAATAACTTAGATAAACTCTCCTCAGAAGGTTTTTAAAAACCTCCCTAGCAGAAAGGTTTCTGCAGAGCGATTTCGAGATGCGAGAGGCTTTCTTGGGGCAACAACTTTAAATACTTTCTTAAATGATTCCACAATTTGACTATAGCCACTGCCATGAAAACATTTGATCAATAAAGCGCCATCCTCCCTTAAATGCAATTTCGAGAACTCTAATGCAAGCTCTGCTAAATGCCCCATCCGCGCAGCATCAGCAACGGCAACTCCTGATAGGTTTGGGGCCATATCAGATAACACTAAATCAACTTTTTGGATACCAATCTCACCTTCTCGGAATATGACTTTCTCTAATGCATGTAAAACTTCATCTTCCCTAAAGTCACCTAACAGAAAAGTGACGTCTGCAATTTCCTCCATTGGCAATAAATCAATGGCAACTATTTTTCCATCAGGCTTACCTGGCTCAACTTTAGGATTATTTTTACCTAATTCCACTAAACGATTTCTTGCATATTGGCTCCAACTTCCAGGGGCACTTCCTAAGTCAACAATCGTCATACCAGCTTTGATTAAGTGATCTTGATCATCAATCTCTTTTAATTTATATGCGGCGCGAGCCCGATACCCCTCTCTTTGAGCCATCTTTACATAGGGATCATTGAGATGATCTTGCAGCCAATCTTTGTTAAATTTATTTTTAGCCACGATAGGTTTAAAAAACTCTTTCTGTTAAAGGTTAAGTCAGCGATAATACAAGTATGACTATTTTAGAACTTGATTCAACTACTCGAGCGGATTTACGCTCAAAGGCACATAGTATTTCACCGACTGTGATGATCGGCGCTGATGGTTTAACACCAGGCGTATTAAAAGAAGCCGAAATAGCCCTCAGCTCCCATGAACTTATCAAAATTAGAGTTCTGGGCGACGACAGAGATGTAAGACTAGAACTCTATGAAACAATTTGCAACAAGCTTCATGCAGCAAAAGTTCAACATATAGGCAAACTTTTGGTAATTTATCGTCCTAATCTGACTGCGAACGCATCCAACTCTTCCCGAAAATCTACCCGTAATGAGGATGGCTTTGGCGCACCAAGAACCGTAATGGTCAAAAAATATACACGTAATCCTCAAAAAAGGCCCAAAGCAATTGCTACTAAAGTTTTAGGAAATGAACGAGTGGCAGCAGGTGGTCAAATCAAGCGTGTTAAACCTAGGCAAAAGAGTGTTAAGAAAAAACAACTTTCTTAGCCTAATCGTTGTTACTTTGAAGTCGGGAAGCTAACCAAAATACTCCACCACACACAATTACTTCGATTGTAAATAAAGCGCTGGAAAGTTGATGAAGTATTGAAAATTCTCTTGCTTGAGGTGACTGCATCACAGGCGCTCCTTCATTTAAAGCAAGCTCTCTTAGGTCATTCATCATTGGCTGCACGACAAACGTACCAATGAGGGTTAATACAATACTAATTAATAATAACCAGCGACTCCATTTGTAATGATGAAGACCTCTTTTCACTAAAAGGTTCGAGTAAATCAATAAAAATACACTTATTAACAAACTGAAAAGACTTGTATTTTTAAAGATTTCACCAGCAATCATTCCAGCAACCTGCTTATCAGCCAACACAAAAAATAAGCTTGGGGTAACCAAAAAACCGACTGTGATTAAGCCCCCAAATAAGAGACCTGAAATCATCAAAAAGATACGTTGCGCCAAAAAGGGGTTAGTACCTTCTTTCATTTGGTTAAATATATTGCACAGAAATAATTTCGACTTCTCTATCTCCACCCGGTGTGGTTACTTTCACAACATCTCCAGCTTCTTTACGAATTAAGGCCCTAGCAATAGGGGAACTAATGGAAATTTTATTAGCCTCCAAATCTGCCTCGTCATCTCCGACAATCTGATAAGTCATCTTTGATGCATCTTCTACATTTTCTAATTCAACGGTGGCGCCAAAAACAACCTTACCATCAGCGTCAATCAGCGATGGATCAATAATTTGCGCGGCAGCCAACTTGCTTTCGACTTCTTTAATCCGACCTTCAATAAATGCTTGCTTTTCTTTAGCCGCGTCATATTCAGCATTTTCTGATAAGTCGCCTTGCGCCCGCGCTTCAGAAATTGCGTTAATGACGGCTGGTCTTTCTACAGACTTCAAACGATGTAACTCTTCTTTTAGGCGCTCAGCACCAATTCTAGTAATTGGAATCGTACTCATAAAATCGACTTTATAAAATTAAATTATTGTAAGGATTGATGCAGACTTTGCAAGTCATAGACCTCTAGTTCGTTGATGGCTCGAAGACCCTCAACTGCTGCTAATGCAGCACTAATTGTAGTGTAATAGGTAACTTTATTCGATTGTGAAGTGGTTCGTATCGAACGAGAATCTGCAATCTCACCCCTATTTTCGTCCACGGTTGTAAAGACTAATGTGATTTCACCATTCTTGATAAGATCAACAATATCTGGACGCCCCTCTTTTACCTTATTTACTGATCGAACTGGTATACCAGCTGCTTCAATCGCTTTGGCTGTTCCTCTTGTTGCAACAAGGGGGTAGCCCATTGCATGCAACATTTTTGCAACTTCAACTGCTCGTGGTTTATCACTATTTTTAACGGATAATAAAACCGTCCCACTACTTGGAAGTAAGGTACTTGCGGCTAACTGCGATTTAAACAAGGCCTCACCAAATGTCATACCAACTCCCATCACCTCACCCGTAGAACGCATTTCAGGTCCTAAAATCGGGTCAACGCCAGGGAATTTATTAAACGGAAAAACTGCTTCTTTCACTGAGAAATAACTTGGCTTGACTTCTTCACCAATGCCTTGCTCGTCTAAAGACCTACCAGCCATACATCTCGCGGCAATCTTCGCCAACTGTAAACCAGTTGCTTTTGAAACAAAAGGTACAGTCCTAGATGCTCGCGGATTAACTTCTAAAACGTAAACTATATCCTTGCCATCAATTTGCTGGATAGCAAACTGGACATTCATTAAACCTACAACATGCAAGCCCCGAGCCATAGCTTGTGTTTGACGTCTTAACTCTTCTATTGTTGCTTGAGACAAAGTGTAAGGAGGAAGCGAGCATGCTGAGTCCCCTGAGTGAACGCCTGCTTGCTCAACGTGCTCCATCACGCCACCAATAAAGACTCGCTCACCGTCACTAATACAATCTACATCACATTCGATTGCATCGTCTAAGAAACGATCCAGAAGGACTGGGGAGTCATGGGAAACTTTGACAGCTTCACGCATATAACGCTCTAGATCTGTCCCATCATTAACAATTTCCATTGCACGACCACCTAAAACATACGATGGCCGAACAACCAGTGGGTAACCGATTTCTAGGGCTAAATTCAAGGCCTCTTGTTCGGTTCTTGCGGTTCTGTTCGGGGGTTGTCTTAAATTGAGTTCATGCAACAATTTTTGGAAACGCTCACGATCTTCTGCAGCATCAATCATATCTGGAGAAGTCCCAATAATTGGCACTCCATTAGCTTCAAGATCCAGGGCTAATTTGAGTGGCGTTTGCCCACCATACTGAACAATCACTCCCAATGGTTTTTCAAGGGCAACGATTTCTAAAACATCTTCTAGGGTTAAAGACTCGAAATAAAGGCGATCTGATGTATCGTAATCGGTAGAGACTGTTTCAGGATTACAGTTGACCATAATCGTCTCATATCCATCCTCACGCATGGCTAAGGCCGCATGGACACAACAATAGTCAAATTCAATACCCTGACCAATGCGATTGGGACCACCGCCTAAAACCATAATTTTTTGTCGCGACGAAGGATTAGCTTCACACACTCCATCTGCATTTTCATACGTAGAATACATATAAGCCGTATTAGTAGCAAACTCAGCAGCACATGTATCAACTCGTTTATAAACGGGTCGTATATCAAATTCGTGACGACGTATTCTTACTAAACTCTGATCAGACTTCATCAACTTAGCTAAACGACGGTCAGAAAAACCTTTTTGTTTCACATAGCGAAGCTCTTCAGGAGATAGGGTTTCTAGTTGACGAGCAGTAATAAGTTGTTCAAGTTGAATAATTTCTTGAATCTGAATCAAAAACCATGGGTCAATAGAAGAATGTTCGTGAACCTCCTCTAAACTCATCCCAGATCTAAAAGCATCTCCCACATACCAAATACGCTCAGGTCCTGGTGATTTAATTTCGAGAATGATTTCATCGATATCTCTCGTTTTTTCATCTAAACCATCGACACCAACCTCAAGACCTCTTAAAGCCTTCTGCAAAGATTCTTGAAAAGTTCTACCAATCGCCATCACTTCTCCAACTGATTTCATTTGAGTTGTTAAATGCTGATCAGCTTCAGGGAATTTTTCAAATGCAAAGCGTGGTACTTTTGTAACCACATAATCAATCGATGGCTCAAAAGATGCAGGGGTCGCCCCACCCGTAATTTCATTTTGTAGCTCGTCCAAAGTAAAGCCGACGGCTAATTTTGCAGCTATTTTTGCAATCGGAAATCCAGTTGCTTTGGAGGCTAATGCAGATGATCTAGAAACACGAGGATTCATTTCAATCACAATCATCCGTCCATCTTGAGGATTAACCGCAAACTGAACATTTGATCCACCTGTATCAACACCAATTTCACGTAAAACAGCAATCGATGCGTTTCTCATGATTTGATATTCACGATCAGTCAATGTTTGTGCAGGAGCGACTGTAATTGAGTCCCCTGTATGCACTCCCATGGGATCAAAGTTTTCAATTGAACAAACAATAATGCAGTTGTCGTTTTTGTCTCGAACAACTTCCATTTCATATTCTTTCCAACCAAGCAAAGATTCTTCAATTAATAACTCATGCGTTGGTGATAAATCTAATCCGCGTTTACAGATTTCTTCAAATTCTTGGCGGTTATACGCAATGCCGCCACCAGATCCACCCATCGTAAAGGACGGGCGAATAATGACGGGATAGCCATTACCTCCAGTTAATTTGGCAATATATTGTTGAACTTGCTGTGCTTCTTCCCATGAGTGAGCAACATCTGATTTCGCAGATCCTAAGCCAATCTTATTCATCGCCTCTTTAAATTTTTGGCGATCTTCCGCCTTATCAATCGCTTGTGGAGATGCACCAATTAACTCACAATTATATTTTTCTAATATGCCATTGCGGAATAAATCTAAAGCACAGTTCAAAGCAGTTTGACCACCCATAGTTGGCAAAATGGCATCAGGCTGTTCTTTTTCAATAATTCTCTCCAGAACTTCCCAAGTAATTGGTTCAATATAAGTAACATCTGCCATTTCGGGATCAGTCATGATCGTTGCAGGGTTACTGTTGACTAAAATAACTTTATAGCCTTCATCTCTTAACGCTTTACAAGCTTGAGCACCAGAGTAATCAAACTCACATGCCTGACCAATCACAATGGGGCCAGCTCCTATGATTAATATACTTTCTATATCGTTCCGCTTTGGCATCTAATATCTCACATCAATTCTATAAAGCGATCAAATAAATATCCGACATCCTGTGGGCCTGGAGAAGCTTCAGGATGCCCTTGGAAACAGAATGCTGGACGATCTAACCAAGCCATCCCTTGAAGAGATCCGTCAAACAAGGATATATGTGTTGGCTCAACGTTATTTGGCAAAGTTGCAGCATCAACTGCAAATCCATGGTTTTGAGAAGTAATTACTACCTTGCCCGTTTTTAAATCTTTCACTGGATGATTTGCGCCATGGTGTCCAAACTTCATTTTTAAAGTGTTGCCTCCAGCGGCAAGTCCCATTATTTGATGGCCTAAACATATTCCAAAAAGAGGGATTTTTTTCTCTAAAAATACTTTAGTCGCGGAAATAGCATAATCACAAGGCTGCGGATCACCTGGTCCATTGGATAAGAAAATGCCGTCAGGATTCATTGCCAAAACTTCCGCTGCTGGAGTTTGTGCTGGCACAACCGTTACGCGACACCCTCTTTGAGCAAGCATCCTTAAGATGTTTTTCTTGACGCCAAAATCATAGGCTACGACATGCTTATTCGGAATAACTTGATTGAAGCCAGTTTTTCCATCAGGTCCTAATAGGTGCCATTCCCCTTCTAACCATTCGTATGGGGAAGTCGTAGAAACTACTTTAGCCAAATCTAAGCCTGCCATTCCAGGAAAAGAACTTAATTTTTCTTTAGCCAACTGAATTAGTGACTCAATTGATTGGCCCATTTCACCAGTAGCAATAGCACCACTTTGAGCACCATGTTCACGTAAATGGGTAGTCAGGTGCCTTGTATCAATTTCTGAAATTCCAACAATCTGTTGCTCTTTCAGAAAATCCTGAAGGGACTTTTGACTTCTAAAATTAGACGGTATTGGGGATAAGTTACGAATAATGATCCCAGATGCATAGATTTTATTGGATTCGCTATCCTGATCATTAATTCCCACATTGCCAATATGTGGATATGTCAAGGTAACCATTTGTTGGGTATAACTTGGATCAGTAAAAATTTCTTGATAACCCGTCATAGAAGTATTAAATACTACCTCTCCTGAACTAACTCCCTGAATACCTATTGATTTACCAATAAATTGAGTTCCATCAGCCAATAGAAGCACCGCTGGTGGGAATTGTGGGGTTAATGTAGTTAGTTTATTTTTTGATAGTGGCAGCAAATCATTCTCCATTACCCTGCTGCCCCAAGATCTACTTCACCCAAAGACGTGTCCCGGAGGTGAGTTTGACGGGAGGAAATTGATCTAAGCGCTAGGGATATGTAGGAAGTTACAAAACATAATTATTATACCAAGCAAAAAAATATTTCCTCAAAAACGCATCATGACTTAGTCTTTTGAAGCCTTAAAAATCACTTCTTGTATTTGATTCAATACGTTTTTATCTTCCATCGTACTAATATCGCCAGGATCCCGATGTTCAGCAATCGCCTGTAATGCCCTTCGAACAATTTTTCCAGATCGAGTTTTTGGCAAAGCTTCAACAATATAAATGCGTACCGGCCTTGCCACAGGACCTAACTGTTGATCCACAACATTCATCAACTCTTTTTCAAAATTGCCTACCAGTTGAGTGCTCTTCGGTATCGCAAATGCAATTGCAACTTGCCCCTTTAATTCATCAGCAATTCCAACGACAGCTACCTCGGCAATATTGGGGTGACTAGAAATACTCTCCTCAATTTCACGAGTGCCTAAACGATGTCCTGCGGTATTAATGACATCATCAGTTCTACCCAAAATGAAGAAATAGCCATCCTCATCTTTAATTCCCCAATCAAAGGTGGAATACACAAGTCGACCAGCAAAACTTTGCCAGTAAGTGCTTAAAAATCGCTGATCATTACCCCATACGGTTTGCATACATCCCGGAGGTAACGGTCCCTCAATCGCTAATAACCCTTTGGCATTTGCGGGTAACTCTTCACCAGTGACATCATCGAGTAACTTCATGTTGTAGCCAAAAACTGGCACTCCAGGAGAGCCGAATTTATTTGGCATATTTTCGATACCACGCTGCAATGACAAAATGGGCCAACCGGTTTCTGTTTGCCAGTAATTATCAACAATTGGTTTTTGTATGGCGCCAGAAATCCATTGCGCTGTTGGTTCATCGAGTGGCTCACCAGCCAAAAAGAATAGCTCTAGCGAAGATAAATCATATTGATTGATAAATTGTGGGTCTTGTTTTTTTAATACCCGAATCGCCGTAGGTGATGAAAACATGGTGGATACACGGTACTTCTCAACTAAACTCCACCAAATGCCTGGGTCTGGCTTTAGTGGAGTACCTTCAAACATAATGGTTGCCATGCCATGAATAAGAGGTCCGTAGATAATATATCCGTGTCCCACAACCCAACCTATATCTGATGTACAAAACATCGTTTGACCTGGCTTGGCACAAAAAATATATTCCATACTAGTGGCAAGCGCGACAGCATACCCTCCCGTATCTCGTTGCACTCCTTTGGGTTTTCCTGTGGTACCTGATGTATAAAGAATATACGAAGGATCGGTTGAATATAACCACTCACAGGGCACCAAATCATTCAAATGCTTTTGTCGCTCAACGGAATAATCTAAATCTCTACCGGCAACAAATGCGAAATCACAAAGCCCTCTTGAAGCAATCAAAACATGCTCAGGTTTGTAGGTAGAAATCTCAATGGCTTCATCCAATAAAGGCTTATAGGGAACCACCTTACCTGCCCTCATACCAGCCTCAGCTGTAATAATAAATTTTGGTTCTGCATCTTCAATTCTGGCAGCTAAGCTATGAGAGGCAAATCCTCCAAATACGACGGAATGAATCGCTCCCAAACGCAGAACAGCGAGCATTGCAAAGCACGCTTGTGCCACCATGGGCATGTAAATCAAAACACGGTCGCCCTTACCCACGCCATAGGATTTTAAAATGGCTGCCATTCGATTCACTTCTATATAAAGCTCTTGATAACTGTAAGTTTGTTCGGTATTGGTTTCTACGGATATGGCAATCAATGCAGTTTGCGCTGCACGATCTTGAAGATGTCGGTCAAGTGCGTTATAGCAAATACTGGTTTTTCCATCGACAAACCACTTCGCAAATGGTGGCGCAGAATAATCGAGTACCTGTGAAAACGGCTTTTCCCAATGAATTCTTTTAGCTTGCTCAGCCCAAAAAATTTCAGGATGTTGGATAGACAGTTGATGTGATTGAAGGTAATTTTCCATTAAAAAACTCCTGACTTATTTCCTATTTGTATTTTTGGCAGTCGATGATTTACTTTGAGTCTTATTACTTGTCCCACTATTAGATTTAGATGATTTAGATGATTTTGCAGATTTACTTGATGATTTACTACTTACCTCTCTGGAGGAAGATGCCTTTGAATGATTGGAGGCGCTCATGACTTTTGAATTATCTTTCGAGTTATAGTTGGCAAGGTTGCTCGGGACTGCAACACATTTCTTTCCTTTACATCTCATCACCACAGGAACGGGGACAAATTCTCGCTCTAAACTTAAACTGGGATTTTGCGCCAACTCAATCGGTACATTACCTTTATGCGTTTCATTTTTAGGGATAATGATGGTTGACCCAGAACGAATCTTCATTCCCTTCGGAATCTTATTCACATCCCGAATTTGATCTGCATCAGCATTTAATCTACTTGCCACACTATCTACAGTATCAGTTTTATCTAACTTAACTACTGTCCAGCTAGTTAAAGGGGTTGTGTTAGTACTTAAATTTTTCTTAAATAACTCCGCCTTACCATAGGGAAGCAAAATCTCTTGATTAAATCCAGATAAAATTACAGGCCCGTAATAAGAGGGATTAAGTGCTAAAAATTGTTCCCGCGTTATTTCAGATAACTGTATTACCTTATCCACGTCAATATCTTGAGTTACTGGAATATTTACGAAATAAGGATGGTTGGCAACTTTAGGTAACTTAAACCCATACTTGGCAGGTTCATCAATAATTCTTTTATATGCCAATAGCTTGGGTACATAATTTCTTGTTTCATTAGGCATCGATAAGCTAAAGTAATCCGTTTCTAAATTAGCTGACTTATTTTTAGCAATTGCTCGACCGACTGAACCTTCACCCCAGTTATAAGCCGCAAGAGCCAAATGCCAGTCCCCAAACATATCGTAAAGCTTTTGTAGATAATCAAGCGCAGCCCTTGTAGACTTCACTATATCCCCACGCTCATCACGAAAAATATTTTGGTCTAACTTAAAGTATTTACCTGTAGCTGGCATAAATTGCCACATCCCTGCGGCCTTAACTGGGGATACGGCTTTAGGGTTAAAAGCACTCTCCACAAAGGGTAATAAAGCTAACTCGCTTGGCATATCTCTAGCTTCAACTTCTTCAATGATGTAAAACAAGTAGGAAGATGATCTTTCTAATAAACGATCTACATAAGCAGGATTAGATTTCAACTGACGCACATGACGATCGATAATGTCTAAATTGGGGTCTTGAATGTCAAAGCCTAAACGAATCCGTTCCCATAAGTCATCTTGAACTTTAGCCTCATTTTTCGGCTGGACAATTTCCTCAGATTTCTTAATCGGCTCATTCGTCCAAGTATTAGTCTCTATAATATTGTTATTATTGGTTGCACATCCGGATACAAACAACAGACAAAAAATTGTAATAAAAATAATTCGCGTCATTTAAAAGCTATCTTTCATTTTTCTAATGACAGCAAGTACTTCAGAAGGGGTACTCA
>Ga0214921_10006963_pt1 | contig 15242 bp, 14 predicted proteins | sample LL1505_MetaG_FD_177992 | JGI IMG/M metagenome (GOLD analysis project Ga0214921, IMG submission 177992) | Freshwater microbial communities from Lake Lanier, Atlanta, Georgia, United States - LL-1505 | ecosystem: Environmental > Aquatic > Freshwater > Lake | place: USA: Georgia | collected... | reverse complement strand
GATCCGCGTTCTGAATTTAGTTTTATATAATATGTTATTCTTTTAGTTCTAAAGTCTTTGGGAATATGTAATTCCTGTTCTCTATATGTAATATTGAATTTTGTAATTTTATTAATGAATGTCCGAAGCTCATTTAAAAGCATATCTTTATCCATTTCGCCTACGATTTGTATTTTATCAATATTAACACAAAGGTCTTTCTTGGTAATGATATCATGAGCCCATGATCCTAATAATATTAAACCTTTTTTAGGAATAAAGTTTTTAACAAGGGATAATTTAATAACTTCAATTAAATCCTTCTTTTTATCTTTGCACGTTGCTCCGCCTATGATTCCTTTATCAATCCTATTAAGAACTTCTTTATATAGCAATGGTTCATATAATAGATTTCTTTCATAGTCATCTATAATGGATAATTTATAATATACATTAATGATTTCTATTTCTGGGGGCATTAGAAGTAATGAATTAGTTTCTACTGGCATAATTAAATCCATGAGTTTAACTTGTTTATACTTTTTAATATTGTAAATGGTTGCAATGAGTCTTACGTCGTATTCTATAACATATTCAGTATATTCAACGACAGTTTTTAATCTTGTTAATTCTGCTGGGTTGATTAAATCTTTATCTTTATCTTTATGCTTTAAATCTAGCATACCTTTTTCATGTATTATATTTGTTAATTTATTCGCGTGATAAAAAGGATCCTCTGAAAAAATATAAAACGATTGATCTTTAATAGTATCGTATGATTCCTTCAGTGCTAATAATTTAGGTATATTACTAACTATTAAACCGTTGGATTTGCAATATTCTAAAATCACATTGTTAATGTTAGAATATACATCACGATCTTTTTTAATTTGAAGAAATGCCTGTTTCTTTATTTCTTCATACCAATGAGTTTTTAATAACGAACTCAATGACATAACCTATATTTCTTTATTTTAAATAATTTATAAAATAATGATTTGTAAATAATGATTTGTAAATAATGATTTGTAAATAATGATTTGTAAATAATGATTTGTAAATCATTATTTGTAAATTATTATTTTTTGCTTTTTGATCTTTTTTTCGATTTACTTCTAGATTTTTGTATGTCCCCTGATTTTTTGGGATAATGATTATACATTATTTTTTCTTTTCCATTACACTCCATCACTGATTGTAATTTTAAGGAATGTGTATTATCAAATAAATATATATAATCTACACTAGGGCATGGTAAATTTAAATATTGTGGTATAGCAGTTTGAAGTTTAGCATATGCATCTACAACAAATTCACGTCTCATATGTCTGCCGGTATTCTCTGAACGCGTATTTATACGTTTAAATGCTTCATCCAAGTTTGTCAAAATAACTATACATAGATGCGTTGTATAACCGGCATTTTTTAATTTGTTAATAACATATTTAGTATAATAATCAAAATTTCTCCCAGTTCCATCATAAACTAAATTATATCCTCCTTCATATGCTTTTTGATATAAACGATCATTTATCTTGTTTACTTCATTACGGCATTTATTATCATTATTAAAATATCTAGTTACTATGATATCTTGATCTACAAGTACAAAATCATTAGTGTTCATTTTTAATTTCTCTATTACTTCAATCCTTGCGTTAGTTTTTCCACTCCCTGGGCCTCCTACCATAATAATTGCAATTTTTTCTTTTTTCTTTCTTTTTAGTGCTGATTTAATATAATTCTCTATCACGCTTTCTTTTAATTCAATTTCACACGCCATTATATTATTTAAAAAAAATAATTATTAATTTTGGGTATCTTTAAAATTAATAAATTTATTTGTGTTCGGCATTGTATTTATTCTTCATTTCTGTTAATACTGCTAAATGATTCTTTGACATAAATTTATACATTTCTTCTCTTTTGAGTTTTGATACTTCATTAGCTGGTAATTTTGTCCATGTGCTTTTATTTTCTTCTTCAATTTGTTCTTCATTTTCTTCTGTAATAAACTTGGAAAAGTATTTATTATCTTTATCATACATTTTGTAGAAGAATTCCATTCTATTGGGTTCTCTCTTTTTCTTTGAGTCATCTTCAGTTTTTGACCTGCTTTTTTTAGTCGATTCTATAGGATTGAATGCTTCTTTATTCGATGTATCTTTACTAGTTGTTTCTTTACTAAGCGTGTCTTTACTAGTTGTTTCTTTACTAAGCGTGTCTTTACTTTGTAAGTCTAATAATTTACCAATTGATTCATCTGGTTCTTCAATAGTTTCTTTCTTCTTTGCTACCTTTCCTGTTTTCTTAATTGTTCTTTCTATAGGAGAATCATTACTCGGCTCTTCTTTATATTCATTATCTTGAGTAGGAGGTTTAGATTTCATTTCTAATTCTTCATCAACTTCATAATTTGCTTCTGTAGGATCAAATATTTCCGAAGTAGGAGTATCGATTTTAGATTTGGTTTGTCTTTTCTTAGTAGGTTGTTTTTCTGCAATGATACTAGCATTAAATTTATTCTGTTCTAATAGATCTAATTTAACACCTACGCTATTCATAATACTATATAGTTCAAGAACTTGGGCGTTTGCACTAGACGAATCTTCACGAATTTGTTTTATATCTGCTTTAATGCTTTCTAAAAGAATTTTTGTAGAAGTCATAAAAGCCTTAATTTCAGTAAAAGCAGAATCGTTTTGTTTTGCCATGATGCTATTTTAAATAGTAATGTTTATTGCTTTATATGAATTCACATTTTAAAAGAGTATATAAACATTTTTTATTTTTTAAAATAAACATTTTAAAATAAACATTTTTTAAAATGACCATCCTATATGTTCATCGTTATTGTAAGCGGTATCGGCTGATCTTACAGTGCTTACATCTCTATGTACAACTGAGTTAAAATATACATCATTATGTTCAAAATAAGAAGACATGACAGATTTATAAAACCAAGGATCATCTTCTTCAATAGTCATTAGCCATATATTTGCTTCTGTAGCATTTCTAAATCGGCCTATTCTATGTAGCCATTGGGCACATTGTGCAACTTGATAACGGGGAATAGCTGTTATAGGGCGAAAATATAAAGTATATGAATTCTTAAGATATGCCGACATTATATAACAACAAAAAAAAGAATAATTGATTTTTATTTTTTTCTATGTAATTAAAGTAATTATTTACTGCAAATCTCAGCCCATGATCCATTAAATTGTTCTCTTTGAGTCTTATCGACATTTGTTAAAGATTGGTCTAAGACTGAAGTTGTTTCGCTTGTAGTTGGTTCAACAACGTCATGACGCGTTGCACGTTGTAAGATACTTCTTGGAGAAGTACGACGGGAAGGTCTCTGCTTAGTATTAAAATTATATCTAGACCTGCGTTCATTTGATTCATATTCAGCACGTTGGTCTGAACGTTGATCTGATCGTTGATCTAAACGCTGTCCGCCACTATGTTCAGAACGTTGATCTGATCGCTGTTCAGAACGTTGATCTGATCGCCAATTCCTGTTAAGATTTCTATAAGGCTGTCTTTGTTGTTGTGTAAAAGGTCGCCTTTGTTGTTCTTCTTGTGTTTTTTCTTGTTTGATGAATTCCGTGCGAGTATAATGAAGAGTTTCAGGACTCCAGATTAAATGAAACTTTCCATATAGGTTAAAATGATTGATAATACTCTTTGTATGAGTCCATAAGATTAAACATCCCACACGACTTCCCGCTGAACGTAGATATGCAGTAAATGATTGTGGATTGTTATTGTATAGAGTTTTTACCAAGTTATATTGTGCCATGTCTTCGATATTATCTTTAGATGGCTGGGCACTATTAAGAATAAACTCAAATTCAGCCATCGTATCATCAGTTAGATTATTATCTCGGATTAATGGGCAGTTTCTAAGTGCCGTATATTTTTCATGTAGATTTAATAAAGTAGTCATTGGACTATCCCTCTCATATAATATATTTTGTTTATATTTAACATAAATACGCTGGCATACAAACATAAGTTTATATTATTATTTATATTGATTCATAAAATCTACCATATTTAATTTTTTATTATTTGGTATAGGTTCTATATTATTTTTCATATGCCATTCTACTAGATTCTTTTCTATTGTTTTATTATAGTCTTTTACAATAGGGTTTTCATATGTTTCTCTATAATTTCCATTTATTAAGCATTTTTTAATTCGTTTAATATCTTCATTTACTTTTTCTATAGTTTTCTTTGTAATTACTTCGTTGATATGGATTATATCTTCTAAAAACTTTCTTGAATAATATTTAGCATCGAATAGCGGTATCTTATATGTAGAACTAATGTCTTTAAACTTTTCCAACCAGCTAAACATTAATTTAATATACGGCTCTTCCATGATATTATCAAATTGTTTAAATCCCTTGCCTACTAAGTAGGTTTCGCTATTTGCTTCTCTTGACGTATAAGGCTTACATACATAAAACTCATCGAAGAAATAAGAAGTCAAATAAATTAAACTTACCGTGATAGATTCAAAAGCTGTATATTGCTTTGTAATAAAACTACCTCCTTTTTTAAGGATTAATAAACCACTGAGAACCTGACCAAAATTCACAGGCATTTGAAGTAGTTCTTGATTGTTATAATCGCTCGATACATCAAATCCTATATCGCTAGTATAAAGATCAATACTACCTTTAAATTTATTATGCATGAATAATTGATTTTCTTTAACCAATACATCACCATTCATATTATCGTCCATAATCCAATTATCTTTATAATTTTTATATAAATGATATTTGTCTTCTAGCGGTTCTTTATCTAATTCATTTTCTGTAATAAGACTTGAACCAATCCATTTGTATTTATCAGACCAATTTCTCTTTGTATTTGCAAAATGATACGTACTTATAATGAAGCTTCCGGGGAAGGCGGCGTTATCAAAGTGTAAGAATTCGCCTTTTACATGCTCTGGCAACATGTTATAATAATTAATTAATTCATAACATTTTAACCATGCATTTGAAACATTACAAGTATTACCCATCTTGGCTATTATTTTTTTCTCATTCTTAAATGGGTCAAATTCTTTCCAATATCTTACAAATGCATTATTTTTATATAGTATATCTAACTGACTTTTTGAAGATGATAAATCAGCTTTTTGTTTCTGGAGCTTCTTAATATTGTAATCTACTTCCTTCTCATTAGATTCAATTATTTTATATTCAGAAATGATTTTGAAGGATTGCATAGGGGATAATATAGTATATTACTATTAATTTAATCAAAATTTAAAACAAATATACGATTCTTGTTTAAGCAAAATTTAAAATAAAATTGAATTAAACTAGGTTATTTAGGTGTGGAAAAAATGTCCGAACGAATCAATTTAGATACGTTGAAGAGAGTTGAGTTGTTGACTTTGTGCAAAACTCTTGGTCTCAATGGTTATTCGAGGAAGACAAAACCTTTGCTTATTTTGGCGATTGAAGATAATTTGCAAAAAAAATCAGCTGACTCAATTAAAGCCGAACAGCCCAAGAAGTTCAAGTTATCTCCGAGCAAGTCAAAGGGTGCAAAATGTTCTGTCAAAGGAAAGGAATACGAGTTAAAGATTCACGACATTGTAAAGAGGTGCGAGATCAATGGCACTGATTTCAACACTCAGACTCCTTCTAAGCTTGGTGGCACAGGTCCTGCAAATGATATCGAATGCAATCTTCAGCAAGAGGGAGATATTGCAATTGAGATCAAAAAGTGCAAAGCTCCCGATTGGATGCAGTGTTCGCTGATCTTTGTTCATGATTTGCAAAAGTGGATTGTCAATCCTAAAGGCAAGATACCAGTCAAGTCAAAGGAGATATTTGAAGAATTGCTTTCTGGTGTAGAATTGTTCAACGGATGCCTTCCTCCTTTCTTAGATCACAAAATGACCCATGAGGAATGGGTTATCGCAAAGAGCAAGACCACTGACTTTTCCGATGTTTACATCGACTGCCCTAGCGATACCATTCTTCGACTCTACAAAGAGAAATCCTGCTCTTACATTCAAATCTCTGACAAAGGTCTGTATCACTTGGGAGATGATATCTGCGGTTTTGGTGTTCCTGTATTTATCTGTGAGCAACGCCTGAGAGTCCGCGTTAAAATTCACAAGACAAAAAACAAAGAAGGATTTTGCGAGATTTCTGTCATTGTGGCATGTCAGCCAAAGAACATTACAAAGCTTGTCAAGAGTCCCCATAGCTTGGATGATGTAAAGTGTTTGCCCAAGACTTTGACATATATATAACCATGTTTTTTGCAATTAGTATATTGCAAAACATAGTTTTATAATATACTAATTCATAGACATATACACTTCTAATAGTCTATCGGCTTCTTTAAATATTAAATTCTCTACTATTTCTTTTTGTGTATCTTTAGGAACTGATTTTGTAATGGTATCCTTTGCTTTTAAATACAAAGTGGATAACAGTGCTTCTCGATCACTTGGAGAAATTCGAAATAGTGCATTTACTAATGGTGGTTGTCTTGGTTCATGTGTAAATCCCGTAAGACTTCTATTAATATGAGACATTCTATCATATAACTCTTTATCACTTAGTTTTCGTTCAGTTGAACAACAGGAATCGCTATGGGTATGTGCGATTGATTGATTACTTGAATGTTCGCTTGAATGTTTGTTTGATTGTTCGCCTGTTTCTTGCTGTTTTGTTTCTTGTTGTCTTGGAAGACTCTCATTTTTTTGAGTATTAGGAGGAAAGTATATATTTGAATTATTCTCTTTAAATGCCTTTTCGATTTCTACTTGTTTTGATAATTGACATTGTCGCCTTCGTTCTAGTAATTCGTCTTGATCTGCGTTCATGGCTTGTAATAATAGCTCATCCCTAACTTCGGCTTCTCTTAATTCGATAGCGTTGTTATTTTTAAGTTCATTCGCTTCTTCATTCGATACCAATTTAAAATCCATAATAATTATATTACATAATTTTTTAATATATAACATAAATTAAAATTTGAATTTAAACATGAAAATATATATCTATAGAAAATGTCATTATTAATTAAAAAAGATCAAAAACTAATTACTATTGAAGAAAAAATTAAAACTGGTATTAGTGATAAGAATGAATATGAAAAATGGCTATTAAATCCTATCAGTCCTTCTTTAGAAGAAATGATTTATAAGAAAGAATTATTATTTATGGAAGATAAGAAAAAAAATAATTATGACTATGATGACGAATCAGATTAATATTCGTCAACTTTAGTTTATCAATTAAAACTAAAGTTTATCAATTAAAACTAAAGTTTATCAATTAAAACTAAAGTTTATCAAGATATTCTTTTTTAAATCTATCAATGGTATTCTCTTCTTCTGGGTCTTCCCATTTGGTTCCGAATTCAGGCATACGATTCATAATGGTATCCATTTCTTTTTCAACCGCTTCTTTATCTATTATCTTTGTATTTTTTTCTATGATGATATATAAGTATCTCTTCTTACTGTTGTAGTATTCATTTTGAAGCTTACATTCTTCATCTCTAGCTATGATATCACTTTCCTTTATAGAATTATACTTGGTAAAATACTCAATTTGTTTTGTATTTAATTGAGCAAGAATATCAGTAAATTCTTTTTCTGTTTTATCTTTAATCTTATCGATGAGTTCTTTTACCTTTGCTATATTATCTACTGCACTTTGCTTCTCATAGCGTAGATGATTTACATCATTCATTTCAAACCTCATATACTTTTCATTGAAAGCGGGAAATGTAAATTGCATTCGAGATTTTAAATTACTCATAGTATGTGTAATAGGTTTAAATACAGTCATTATTGCATCAAATAAAATAGAGGCTGATTTTGTAAAGTCGGGATTCTTTCGAAACTCTTCAATACTTACTGGCAGATTAGATAAATCTGGATCTTCATGAAGTGATTCAGTAGAAAGATAACATTTAAAATATTCAGAATTCGATGTCATGAATAAGATATCGGATTCGCCTGTATAATCATCAAACAATACATCTACAGATTCTTCTAAGATATCAGCAATCCATTCTTTAATGGGCGTTTCAGCATAATTGAAATATTTCATGGACCATTTTGTTTCATCATCTTCCGGTTTTGACATATTAATATAGAAGTATAATAGTATTTTATACATCCTTTAAATTATTAATACAATATATAAATCTACATTACTATTTTTTTGTTATATACATTAAATTTAGTTTTAATATTTTATATAATATAATATGAATAATACTTTAAACGAGCATTTGAACCAATTACGCATATTAAGCCGATTAGAAGAGGGGCAGAGTTTAGATACGAGCGGATCTTTAAATATTTATAAACCATGTCTCGCTAACTGGCTGATGCGTAAATGGAATAAAGACAATAAAGACGCTGTAATAAAATTTCTACAACCTTTTTATCAATCGATTGATCAAATTGCAGAACAGCTTATAGCCAACTATAGAAAGGAAAAGGATGAAAATATCAGAACTAAAATTGTATATCAATTACAAAGCTTAGCAGAGAAGATATTCATTTCTATCAAAGGCATTGAGAACTTATACAAGACCTACAGAGACTATCCGCAAATCATGGCGAGGCTTGAAGGCATAGTTCAAGATATCGCATTATTAACATATAAACAATTACTAGACAATATACCCAAAGATAGACACAAGGGACATATTAAATCTAATCTTACCTTCATGGGAATTATTATACATGTAGTAGAGAATGATAAAGCTTTAATAGAATCTCAAGACAAAAAACCCGAGATAAAAAAATTAATAAATGAAATTGAAGAAATGGATAATATGGATAATTTTTAAAATCAATTAATTTTTATTATTAATTTTATTATTGATAAACTATAAGAATGAATATTGATAATTCACAAACTATAAGAATGGATATTGATGATTTACAGACTAAAGATAATTTAAAAGCTAGAGTAGAAAAATCAAAAGTTCTTGTTCTTGGAGCAGATATGGGAAATAATGATATTGGTGATATTAGTAGATGGAGTATTGCAGATCCTAACTATATAGGTATTAGTGGGAGAACTGATGAAAAATTATGGAATAAAATATTAAATTTAGAAAAAAATAAATATTTTGACTGGAATGATGAACAACGTTTCCTACACTATATGGACACAATATTAGATAATAAAAAGTTTAAACTTATAATAGTGGATAAGGGTACTAGAACGCATTTTCATAATATTGATACTGTGTTAAGAATTGCAAATAAATACATTGATAGAGAAAATGGTTTATTGATTTATGAGATAGATCATTTTACAAATAAAAATAGTAGCACCATTAGCAATTTTCCTTCATATGATTTTTATATGGCTGATTCTATTTATTCATTAAATGATAATAACTTAATAATTGATGCGATTATAAATATGGATTATAATATTCAAAATGACAGTTCTGATAATATTAAATTATCATATTGTATAAAATATAGTGAAGAAAAATATAATACTGATAATGAAGAAATGCCATGTGGCTTAGATTTTTTATCCGATCGTTTACAATATGATTATCGTTATAATATTTCTGAATATATGAAACATGATACTGTTCATACTGAACTTAAAGAATATATTTTTAATAAAAATAAAAAAAGTCTTAATGAAGATAAGGATAAATTTATTGATGACTACAAACAAAGTATTATAAAACGTCAAAGTGAATTTGATACTTGGAAATTAGGTAAACATAAGATTTCTATGCAAAATATTAAAAATTTTATTGAAAAAAATGTTCAATTAATAAATAAGATTCAAGGAGGAAATGATCGTGAAAAAATGATGGACTTATCTAATGATAATTCAAGTTCAATATTAATTTTAACAGGAATGACAACTGGAGGAATATTATCAACGGGACTATATTATATAATGTTAGCTATAATTATATTTTTAACTATAATTCTAATATTTCTTATTAAAAAGAAATTTGATAATAAAAAACAATGTGATAATTCTTATAATCATAAATATCACCAATATCCAATTCTTATTTAATACTAAAATTAGTACCAAACAACCTATCTGTAATTAAAATACCATAATTACAATTTCTATATTTATGATGTAAGTCATGTGAATGATTATTAAAGTATTTATAACCTCCATGTGCTACGATCATAGTATTTGATACAGAAATAAAATGTATAAATCTTGCAGTGAAGAAATTTACTCTACAAATCAGAATACTTAATAATAATGGTAATATATTCACAAATAGCATTTCTAAAGGATGATAATAAAATGTAGAAGCTGTATTGGGTCCTGTCCATTGATGATGGATAGAATGATATTTATACAAGTATTTGGAATGAAATAATCTATGCATTAGATAAAATATAAAATCCATAACAATAAATACCATTGGTATCTTATAGAGGTTGTCAATAATAATAAGTTCTCCTTCTAAGAATTCTTTATCATCTTTCATAATAGTAGAGAATAAATATAAACTAGGTACTAGTATAAATACCTCATTGTATAAAACATTAATTATAGTTTGATTTAAATCAATGGGATAATTAGCTCCTAGCAATTTATATTTGTTCCATTTATTTTTTAATATATAAAAATCAATAGATACCGTTATTAAAAACAATGACCAGTGGAGTATAAGATGGCCATATAATAGTGTATAAAACATAGTTTTATATAAAGCATAAAACATTAATTTATAAAACATAGTTTTTAAAAAATTGATTTTGTTATTTAATAAATAATAACAATAGCAAATGGCATTGATCACTAATTATCCTGAACATTCTCTTCAAAGAAAAGTATCCTACATGGATAATAAAAAGATTAAATTTCCAAAAAGTATTCGACAACAACTCATAGAACATTTATCCGAACATAAGGACATGTTATCCATGCCTTTAGATGTTATCAAAATCATAGCTGAATATACATTTAGTGAGTATGAAAAACGATATTATTCATTATTAGGAGAATATAATACATGTATTACAGATTTTAAGAACATATGGCATTTACAAAAAGGATATTTATATTGTAATGAAAAAAGATATATAGGCCAAAGGTTAGAACCTTGCTATATGTATTCCATGGATAATTTATTATTCTTACGACATGTAAACTACATATTTATAATTGATACTGTAAAAAATAAAATTAAAGAATTCAACATGGGGTATTTAATAATGGGTATGGCTATAGTAAATGATAGAATTCTTGTAGAAATAGAAAAACAAATATTAGAATATAAATATATTGATAATGATTTGTTTATTATGTCAGAACGACCAGTTAATAAAAAACATTTAATAGGATCTTATCTAGATAATATAATGTATTCTTATACTAAAGAGGAAAAGCATATAATCGAAACTACCGATGATATAAGAATATTTAAGCAACAATATATATCATGCGGATTCAATGGCTATTCTTGTGATTCCGTAGTATTCAGTACTAGTTATACTAAACCTCAAGTACCTCATTTTATAAATGAGTTTTATACATTGGATATGTTTATATATGAAAAAAAACAAATATCGAAAGAAGCATTTGAAGAACACTGTGTGCAGTTGTAGTTTTATACAATATATAAAATTAGTTGATTATTTTTTATAAAAAAATGTAGAGCTTGACATTATCACTCGAGTTGAAACGAATGACGACGCATAGAGCAAAGATGAGGACCAAATATGACATTCCCTTTTTCATCAAAATCAGAGAGCTTAGTATAAACTGCTTTCATGGAGAGACCCAACTGATATGGATTGTCGAATTTGATCAGGAAAATTTTGTACATTTTTATTTCCTCAGAGCGAATTTCCGGTGAAAAGTAGGGAATGATATCAGCAACTCTTCCCCCTAGTTTGACGAGTTTGTATTCACCGCTTTGCCAAGGCTTACCATTTCCAACTTCAACAAATACTCTCTTTCCTCGGAAAATGCCAGTATCGCATTCGATCATGCGTTTCTTTATCTCAGTCTCGAAAGCATCATGAACATTCAGCAAAGAGTATTTTATGACAATCTTTCCATGCTCTTCAAAGTAAAACGGAACCTCCATGGGGCGATTGAGATACTTGATCGAAAGGTCAAGGTCAACATGAGTGATGAGATTTTCGCAACGAATGTAAGTTCGGAACTTTGTAGACATCGCAGACATCGTAGATTTTTGAATTTAAATGATTCAGAACACATATTACGTTTATATATTCATTTTTTTTCAAATAAACTTTGAATTGTATTATAAATATATAATCACTTAAATATAATATCTGTTTAAATATGTCCATCATGTCGGATAACTCTGATTCTGATATTGAGGAGAAAATCAACATTGAACAGAAAGAGGCTATCCCCCAAAAAGAAGAAGAATTGAATATTATTCATCCTATCAAGCCATTGAATATTCATAAATTTGATTATTCTATTGATGGTGATGATTTATTCCTAGTTGGTGATAGTCTTATTAATTTAAAAGGATTAGTTAGTCATCATTTAGAAAGTGCAAATAACTTTTATAAAAATGGTATTAAACAAATTATTACAAATGGATTCGTCATTGCTAAGGATTTACTAAATAGACGATCATTAACAGAAGAAGATAAAACAATAGAAAGAATACACTGCATAGTTATACCTACAGATGTACAATTGAAACCGCCTGGAACAATGCACTATAATACGAGTAAAGAATTAGTACTCTATCCTAAAGTAGCCTTTACACGTGAAAAATATTATAGCGGTCATTTACTTATTAGTTGCACGATTAAGGCAACGGCATATTTAAAAGACGGCACAACAATTGAAAGAAGTGATAAAATACAATCCTTTAGAATTTGTAAAGTGCCTATTATTAAAGGAAGTATTATGTGTAATACCTATGGCAAGAGCAAAGAAGCATTAATGCATTTAGGAGAAGACCCATCGGACCCCGGTGCTTATTTCATTGTTAAGGGTGAATGGGCGGTTGATTCAACTGAAAATATCACTTATAACCAGCCTAAGATTTATCTTAACGAAGGTTATGGTAAGAGTAGAGGCCGATGCGAATACATTAGTAAGCCCGGCGACACATATCAAAACTCCGATTATATTCTACTTCGTTATTTTAATGATGAAACTTTCACTATTGAAATCTCACGTGATAAACTTGCAAATATTCAATTACCATTCTTTATGGTATTTCGTGCTCTTGGATGGACTAGCGATAAAATGATGATGGATTGGATTATATTTGATTATGATGATGAAGCAAATAAAACTTTATTAAGTAGCGTTGTGTTGGCTCTCAATGCAAAGTATGGAAAGATGAATTATAAAGATATTTATAATCAACAAGACGTACTAAGACAAATTGTAAATATGGTGCCTGAAGAATTATTCCGATCACTAGATTTACAAAACAAGCCAGAAAACTATCACAATGCAATGTGCGAAGTATTAAAGATATTTGATACATATTGCCTTCCCCATATTGGAATGACTGCATCGAGTAGAGATGAGAAATTAAAATTTTTAGCTTTATTGATTCGTAAAACAATCCTTGTCTATTTGAATTATATACCTCCTACCGATCGCGACAGTTATAGAAATAAACGAATTCACTCTGCAGGGGATAATTATGCGAAAGCATTTAAAACATTTTTCAATCAGACTATTGTTCTTCCTATCAAGAGAAGAATGATTAAAGATTTTAATAGTAGTTCATTTAGTCAAGTTAACCTTGTTAATTTGGTAAAGACCGCTATTTATTCTGATGAATTCGAACGTGTTATCGTTCAAACTATTAATTCGGGTAATAAATCAAGCCTTAAAATTAAAAAGAAAAACATTATTAATCGCCTTTCTACGCAAATTCTAAATAGAAAGAATCAATTAAATGTATTAGCTACAATGCGACAAATTACTGCTACAAGTGCGGATTCTGCCAAGCAGTCGGAACGTGCCAGTGAAATGCGTAGAGTTCATATGTCAGCACTAGGTTATATTTGTATCAGTCATTCTCCTCCAGAAGGTGAGAAAGTCGGTATTAATAAACAGATGGCAATCTTTGCTACGATAGCTACTGCGAGCAGTAGTGAAGTATTAAAGAAAAAATTAAGAGATGATCCTAGTATTATAGCTGAACACTTATTAGAACCCTTGGAAATCTATAGAGGAAATTATGGACGTGTCTACGTCAATGGTTATCTCATGGGTTATACCAAGAATACAATCCTCCTTACTACAAAATATAGAAAACTACGACGCATGTCTCAAATCAATATCCAAACTACGATTTATTGGGACAATACACAGAATGAAGTTCAATTCTTCGTAGATGTAGGGCGTATTACTAGACCTTTGATTATTGTATATAACAATATCAGAGATCAAGATATTGTTATTGGTTTAAAAGCTGATAACAAAGACACGAACAAAGAATCGAAAGATTCATCAAACAAAGAATCAAAAATAAGTAAAGATAAGAATGGAAATAACTTTACACAAGGTATCGGTATTACAAATGAAGATTTGAAAATGCTATACCAAAACAAAAAAACAATCGATGATTTAATTAAAGAACAAAAAGTAGAATATATTACTCCTGAAGAACAGGAGAATTGTTATATTTGTCCTAATTTCGAGCAAATGGTTAAAGATCGACATAATGAGCTACATGAATATACTCATTTAGATATTCCCCAATCACAATTGGGAATTACTGCATTAACTGCACCATTTGGAAATCACAATCAAGCACCGAGAGTAACATTCCAAACTTCACAATCCAAGCAGACATGTGGGCATTATGCATTAAACTGGCCATTTAGGGTCGACAAGGAAACGTATTTACAATATATTAATGAAATGCCCTTAATTAGAACGGCTGTTAATAAATATGTATTCCCCAATGGTGTAAATGTCATGGTCGCCATGATGTGTTATACTGGTTCAAATCAAGAAGATAGTCTTATTATCAATAAGGCATCGGTTGAACGCGGATTATTTGATCTTTCTAAATTTACATTCTACAAAACAGAATTTGAACAGAAGGAAGTAATGTGTAATCCTGATGTCAGCACAACTGACGGCATCAAAACCGCCAATTACGATAAATTAGTAAATGGCATCGTACCCGAAGGAACGTATATTCATGCGGATGATGTATTGATTGGCAAATCTATATCTATTCCCAAAGGTAAAAATGATAAATTCTCACATGTTGAT
>Ga0214921_10006962_pt1 | contig 15242 bp, 15 predicted proteins | sample LL1505_MetaG_FD_177992 | JGI IMG/M metagenome (GOLD analysis project Ga0214921, IMG submission 177992) | Freshwater microbial communities from Lake Lanier, Atlanta, Georgia, United States - LL-1505 | ecosystem: Environmental > Aquatic > Freshwater > Lake | place: USA: Georgia | collected... | reverse complement strand
CGCTTGCCCGCTTGCACACCCAACGTAGCCGTTGTTTCGTCGCCAGAGGCTACATACCGATTTCGGATTCCGGTTCTTTCGACAATCCAGTCGTCTGAGGATTCAATCCCGCGCTCGGCGAGTTCAACGACCAGTTCTGCGTTTGATACGGATCGTTCAGGTAACGCGGAGCCTGTACCCACGACGCGCGCAAAACGCGGGGATGTAGTGTCATGCATCAGCGGAGAGCGAAATCAACCACGCCGGGAGTGTACGCGCAGATCACCTGTTTCGGTGCCGAAACCTTAGCCGAGTACGTGAGCTATTCGGTCCACAAGGCCGTTGCGCGCAGCATCTCGGGCGCGGCCCAGTGCATTCCCAAACGCCACCGCGTCAGCGGAGCCGTGGCTCTTGATGACCACGCCTCGAAGCCCAACCAGGCTCGCGCCGTTGTAACGTCGTGGATCCAGCCGGCGTTTGAATCGCTTCAGAACCGGGAATGCCATCAAGGCAAGGACTTTGGACAGCGGCGTACGCTCGAATTCCTCACGGATAAAGCCTGTCATCAATTGAGCCAAGCCTTCGGACGCCTTTAAGGCCACATTTCCGACAAATCCGTCACAAACCACGACGTCCGTGACGCCTCGGTAAATGTCATTGCCCTCAACATTACCGAAAAAGGAGATCTGGCCCTTCGCCTGAGCGTCGCGCAGGAGTTCGGCGGCAAGTTTGACCGTTTCGTTCCCTTTGATGAGTTCCTCGCCCACGTTGAGTAGGCCAACCGTCGGCTGCTGTCTTCCATCGATCGCACCCACCAGCGCAGAGCCCATCAAGGCGAACTGTCGCAAATGTTCTGGCGTGCAATCCAGATTGGCGCCTAAATCGAGCATCGTCGTGTCGCGGCCACTCAAGGTTGGAAACGGCGCTGCGATAGCGGGTCGGTCGATTCCGTCCAGCGTACGCAGAACGTAGCGCGAAATTGCCATCCAGGCGCCCGTATTTCCCGCGCTAATACAAGCCTGGGCCTCACCCGCATTCACCAACGATGCGGCCACACGCATCGACGAATCCTTCTTGCCGCGAAGCGCCTGAGCAACGGCCTCCCCCATGCCCACCTCTTCCGATGCACCGTGAATCCGAAGCCGATCCGACTGAATTAAGGTCGAGACCGATTGCCCACCGGACTTGCGATCGCCAACAGATTCAGCCAATGCGAGTGCAGCCCGGATTTCGGTCTCCAGGCCCACCAGGATCAGGGAAACGTCGGCGTGGTCGAGTGCAAATTCAACGCAAGCCGGAATCGTGACTGAGAGGCCTTTGTCGCCTCCCATCGCGTCGACCGCGATCCGGATCGTCATGCCAAATTTTCGCAGTCAGGGTGCGTGTGCGGAACTGCCACCACGCCTCTGAATTTATTCGTCGGCTTTCGTCTTGATCACTTTGCGTCCACGGTAAAAACCGTTAGGACTGATGTGATGGCGCAAATGTACTTCGCCGGTCGAGGGCTCAATCGCCGTCGCAGGAGGCGTCAGAAAATCGTGCGATCGATGCATTCCGCGCTTCGAAGGCGATTTTTTGTTTTGTTGAACGGCCATGGCGGTCAGGTCCGAGAATTGACTAATCGAGGAGTATAACAATACTTCATGACTCGCGCTTCCTCAGCGGCGCAAGTGCCGCGAAAGCACTGGTCCGCTCGTCCTGAAGATGACCCGGCAAGTCACATTCAGCATGGCGAGGTTCCCGGAGGAGTTCGAGCAGAACCTCATCTTCTAACCAATGGGCCAATGAAAAATGAGATGACGCAACAAGCACGTCATAGGCTTCCGCTTCCAGGTCTTCCTGCTCGGCGCTCGATTCATCGGGTGCGAACGCTGCCCAACGATCAATGGCTATAGCGTGCTTCAGCGGTCCTAGACACCGGGCACATGTCACCACCAGGTCACCATTGGCCCTTAGGCGAAGATGAGGGCGGTCGCGTCCCATCGGGTCGGTCCAAGGTTCGCCATCAACCGACCAAGCCAGCACCCCCTCCATCCTAAACAGCTCTGTCGCGACGCGTTCGAGTTGGCAGGCATCGGCTTCACCTGCGCACTGTTGGCGGGTTCGGGCGAAGGAAACAGCGTCAATGCACGGCGGAATGGTCGGTATCATCCAAACAGAATACCTGCAGAATCAGCGCGCCCATGCAACCTACCGACTCTCTGCCCTGCCGATTACAGCTCGCGTCCAGTTCGCCATATCGGCGGGAGTTGCTGTCGCGATTGCGCATCCCGTTTGATGTTGTCGCCCCAGACGTCGATGAAACTCCTTACCCAGGTGAATTGCCCACCGTCTTATCGACGCGTTTAGCCTTGGCCAAGGCGCAGGCAGTTGCTTGTACCGGCACCTGGACAATTGGGTCAGACCAAGTTGCCACTCTCAATGGATTGCCGATTGGGAAGCCAGGCCACCACGAAGCGGCTCGCCTACAACTGCAAGCGTCATCGGGTCGCACAGTCCAATTTCACACGGCCCTGGCGCTCGTTGACTTTGACCGTGGGCTCAGCCGCGTAGAGCGAATCGACACGCGAGTTCACTTTAGAGAGCTCAGCTCCGCCGAAATTGAAGCCTACCTGCTTGCGGAGCAACCCTACGATTGCGCCGGTTCGGCCAAGTGCGAAGGACTCGGGATCGCACTCCTTGAAGCAATCGAGGGAGATGACCCTACCGCGTTAATCGGCCTCCCCTTGATCCGTCTTTCCAGTTGGTTGCGGGAATGGGGTTGGAATCCATTGACGGGCTTTCCGCAGGACAACCCTTGATTCGACCCTCGCCTGGAACACTTCACCTGATCCCGGTACCGATTGGGCGGGAACGTGGAGCTGGATCTGGGCCGATTAACGGCGACGGTCCGTTTACCGCGGGCGATCCTGTCGCTGAACTCAGCGCCTCCCTGATTACATTGGCGGCAGGCCTCGACTATTTCATCGCGGAAAATGCCCGAAGCGCCCGCGCTTTTCTAAAGCGATTACCCCTGATTCGGCCAATTCAGGAAATCGTGATCTGTGAGCTCAATGAACACACCTCGGCGGGCGAAATCCCAGCAATGATTGCGCCGATTCTGGCCGGTCGGGACGCCGGACTGGTCAGCGAAGCTGGCTGCCCGGCCGTGGCCGATCCCGGAAGCCAACTGGTGGCTGCGGCTCACCGCGCTGGCATAGCGGTCAGGCCACATATCGGGCCAAGCGCCCTCCTCCTTACATTAATGGCATCGGGCCTTGAGGGTCAGCGTTTCGCATTTGCGGGGTATTTGCCAGCCCAAGCTGACGACCGTGCGACGGCGCTCCAGCGCTTAGAGGACCGCTCCGCGCGTTGTGCGGAGACTCAACTCTGGATCGAGACCCCTTACCGGACTCAGGCCATGATCACGACTGCCCTCCAGATTCTCAGGCCAACGACCTCGCTCGCCGTAGCTTGCGACCTTGCTGGCCCGCAACAGTGGATCGGTTCCAAGACAATCGGGCTTTGGCGCAAAACACCGCCCGACCTCAGCGATCGCCTCACGGTTTTCGCGCTGTTGGCCGACGGATCGCTCAGCGCAACCGGGGTTGATCGAGCAGAGCGCCAAACCCAATTGCCTTCCCGGCAGACGCGCCAAAACGTTTCACGAGGCGCTCCGCCACATTCTCCCGCGGGGAAAAGTCGACGACGTTCTCCTCCTTGATGACATCGCGCGCCACGCTGTCCACGGTGCCAAGATCGTCAGCCAAGCCCAGTTCAATCGCGCGCTGCCCAGTCCAGAACAAGCCAGAGAACAATTCCGGCCGTTCCTTCAGTCGACTGCCACGACCCTGCTTAACGGCCGAAATAAACTGTTGATGGATCTCGTCAAGCATCTTCTGGACATGCGCCCGCTGCCGTTCGCTGACCGGAAGAAATGGATCAAGAATGGCCTTGTTCTCACCCGCAGTCATCAGACGGCGTTCAACGCCAACGCGGTCCAGGGTGCCAACAAATCCAAAGCCGTCCATTAAGACTCCAATGGAACCCACGATACTGGCCTTGTCCACAAAAATCCGGTCGGTCGCCGCAGCAACGTAATACCCACCGGACGCGCAAATCTCTTCAACAACGCTGTAGACGACGATGTCGGGATACTTGCTTCGCAGGCGACGGATTTCGTCGTAAATGGCTCCGGCTTGTACGGGGCTCCCGCCAGGACTGTTGACGCGAAGAATCACACCGACTGTATTGGCATCCTCAAAGGCATTCTGAAGCGCCAAGTTGATGTTGTCGGCACTGGCCAACCCGTCGGTCTCAATAGTGCCCCGGAGATCAACCAGCGCGGTATGTCGGCCGCCATGACTGGATCCGAATTCTTCAAACGGTTTGAAAACGCCCCACAAGGTGACGAGTGCAAGTCCGATAAAGGCACATTTAAAGAACACACCCCAGCGCCGACGCAGTCGCTGCTCAGCGAGGGTTTCAAGGGCAAGACGCTCGAGTAGCGATCGCTCCCAGGACGCGACCGTTTGGGCAGCGGATCGCGAAGTCGACGGAGACTCATTGGCAGGAAATTCAGACATGTGCGCGCTCAATCAAAACGAATTCATTGCGAATGTGACAAGTCCACCCAGACCGAACCCTCGAGTTCGACCGCAGGAAGCTTTCTCAAGTGCTGGTTTCGGCATGGCCCTTCGACACAGGCACCGGTCGAGGGCTCATAGAGAGCACCGTGGGTGGCGCACACCAAATATACCCCTCGATCGTCCAGAAACTGCCCTGGCAACCAATCCAATTCGACCGGAACATGCGCACAACGGTTCAGGTAGGCATGTACAACCCCTTCCCAACGAATTGCGAACGCCGGTTGGTCGGGTCCGAGATCAAATCGAACCCCGAGACCCTGATCAACCAAATCGGAGGACGCGCAGACCCTCAACCGGGTCGATGACCCCGCAGAGTCTGGGCCCGATCTATCGGTGAGATCTCGGTCGGCCGCAACCAAAGCCTTTTTTCCAGTATTCATTCGGGCATGATTTTCCGCAACAACGTCGTCTCCAGCCACGCGCCCAACTCCTGAACGGAGTCATGGACTGGATCCACGCCCGCCGCCAGCAAGGTCTCGCGGGGGTGGGCGCCATATCCGACGCCGCTAAACAATGCGCCAGCTGACTTCGCCATCCCGTGGTCGTGGGTGGTATCACCGATCATCAGCGTCCGCGACGGTTCGAAGCCAAGTTCTTCGCAGAGATCTTTGAGCATCCAGGGGTGCGGCTTGGGCTCCCCTTCATCCGCGCAGCGGGTCGCATCAAAGTGCCTGCGCAGCCCTGTCTGATCGAAGGCACGCTCAAGACCCACCCGCGATTTTCCCGTTGCAACGCCCATCGCAATCCCGCTCTCGCGCAGGGCGTCGAGCATTTCACGCATCCCTTCGAAGAGCTTTAGAAGTGGATCGCGGCCGAAATAATGCACCCGATAGCGTTCCACAAATTCACGAAGCCGTTCTGGCGGCAACGAAGGTACGGCAAGACGGAGAGCATCCTGGAGCCCAAGGCCGATCACATGGGAGGCCTGTTGCGCATTGGGCTCTTCAAGCTCCAAATCGCGAGCGGCTGCTCGAATCGAATCGGCAATGGCTCCTGTGGAATCCACAATCGTGCCATCCCAGTCAAAGACAATGAAATCAACCTGTGACGGCACTAAAGGAAGCATCATGGTGGAGTAGTGTTTCAAAGGAAGGCGGTTGTGGCGCGATAATCCCGATAGATTGTCCACTGACTGGATGCTTAAAAGTGAACTGATGAGCGTGCAAGCACATACGCCGCCATCCCGCTTGGGCGCAGAGGCCATTCAAATGAAAGTCTCCATAGCGGTCGTCTCCGATGATCGGGAACCCTGCGTGGGCGCAATGAACTCTTATCTGGTGTGTACGGCCGGTTTCAAGCTTTGCTTCGATCAAGGTCATTGGCCAATTCCCATCCTTATCCCGATGAGCGAGACCAGTCACGATTGTGGCAGCGCTCTGACCATCCGATCGAACGTACACCATGCGCTCACCATTAGCCGTTAGGGTCTTGACCAATGGCCAGTCGAGGCGCTTGCTTCTCAAGGGCCAGCGACCACTCACGATGGCCCGATATCGCTTGTCGGTAAGGCCTTGGCGCAGTTGCGCATGCAGACTCAGCAACGCTGGACGACGCTTGGCAATCAGCAACACGCCCGAGGTCCCGCGGTCCAAGCGATGCACCAGTTCGAGGAAGCGAGCTTCGGGTCGCGAGGCCCGCAAGCGTTCGATCACGCCGTATGCAATCCCGCTACCCCCATGGACAGCGACACCCGCAGGCTTGTCGACTGCCAACAGCTCGTCATCCTCCCAAAGGATTGGCATGACAATCGGAGCCGGATGCGGGAGCGCACTCGCGTGAATGGCTGGCGCAGCGGTACGCACTGGCGGAATACGCACTTGGTCTCCGGTCTGAACGCGAGCGTCGGCTGACGAACGTCCACGATTAACCCGAACTTCACCGCTGCGGATCATCTTGTATAGATGACTTTTTGGAACACCTTTGAGCAGGTGGGCCAAAAAATTGTCCAACCGCTGACCATCGTGCTCCTCGCCGACATCGACCATTCGACTTGCGCGCGGAGCGGTTTCTTCGATCACGCTGATATACTCAAAATGTCTAATCCTATTGTATGTGGGGCAAAGGCCATCGGACCGCCTTCGGTCGGGTCCAGGCGATCGCAAATAGTCCTTTCAGCGACTGTTGCTGCGAAACCGCCCGGATCGAAGGCATCTCACCCGGACTGGTCGACACTTCATCGCCTTGCGATAGATTGGACATGAACGAGTGCAACCCGAAAAGGTGACACTCAAAATGAACAGGATTTGCGTCCTCCACAGCGGCGCCGGGATGGCTCGGCGCGTGGACGGATCGGTCCGACCTGAAGAGTTTCTTCGTGACGCGCCCCTTTAGCGCGGCATGAGCGCCCGAGCATACGGTTCTTTTCCCGGAGATTCAGCGTCCCAGACGGACCAGAACTCTAGTTTGGCAGGACGTCCTCGCGCCATTGGCGCTCGAGCGATCCGCCTTGAATCGTTCACGCCCCCGCAATCTCTGACGGCCGTATTCCGAATTCGTTCGCGGGATCGCGCGCACCTTGCACACAGCGCGCCGGAGATGAACTGAATGAAGAGAATGCTATTCAACGCGACCCACTCTGAGGAGTTGCGGGTTGCGATTGTTGACGGGCAAAAGCTGGTTGATATTGATATCGAATCAGCGGGTCGGGAATCCCGAAAATCCAATATTTATAAAGGCGTCGTAACGCGGGTTGAGCCCAGCCTCGAAGCCTGTTTTGTTGCCTACGGCGAGGAACGGCATGGTTTTTTACCGTTCAAGGAAATCGCCAAGCAATATTTCCAACCTGGCGTCGAAGGCCGGGCGACCATCAAAGAAGCGATTCGCGAAGGTCAGGAACTCTTAGTTCAGGTCGAAAAAGAAGAGCGTGGTAACAAGGGAGCTGCCCTGACGACTTTTTTGTCGCTCGCGGGGCGCTACTTGGTGCTCATGCCGAATAATCCCAGGGGAGGCGGCGTCAGTCGGCGTGTCGAGGGAGAGGATCGCCAGGAATTGCGCGAGGCGATGGACCAACTCGAGGTGCCGACTGGAATGAGTCTGATCGCACGCACCGCCGGCATTGGGCGAGGCGTCGAAGAGTTGCAGTGGGACATGAATTACCTCCTGCAACTATGGAGAGCCATTGAGGAAGCCAGCAAAGCCGGCCAAGGCGCCTACCTGATTTACCAGGAGTCCAGCCTCGTCATCCGCGCGATTCGTGATTATTTCACTGCGGATATCGGCGAGATTCTGATCGACACCGACGACATTTATGAACAGGCTCGCCAGTTCATGGCTCATGTCATGCCCGGCGAGGTCAACCGGGTTAAGCGGTACCGGGAAGACACCCCGCTCTTCTCACGATTTCAGATCGAACATCAGATCGAAACCGCTTACTCCCGCCTCGTCCCCCTGCCCTCGGGCGGTGCCGTCGTGATCGACCACACCGAAGCCCTGGTGGCCGTTGACGTGAATTCGGCTCGCGCCACCAAGGGCTCGGATATTGAGGAGACGGCTCTCAGGACTAACCTGGAGGCCGCTGACGAGGTTGCTCGACAAATGCGATTGCGCGATTTGGGCGGCCTGATCGTGATTGACTTTATCGATATGGAGAACACGAAAAGCCAGCGGGAAGTTGAAAACCGACTGCGCGTGGCGCTGAGCGTTGATCGCGCGAGGGTTCAGATCGGCAAGATCAGTCGATTTGGCTTGATGGAAATGTCCCGCCAGCGACTGCGCCCAGCGTTGAATGAAGGTAACCATATGACCTGCCCCCGCTGCAATGGCACCGGGGTTATTCGGGATATTGAATCTTCTGCACTACAGGTGCTGCGTGTGGTTCAAGAAGAATCGATGAAGGAGAACTCCGCGGCCGTCTATGCGCAAGTCCCAGTTGATGTTGCCTCGTATTTGTTGAATGAGAAGCGTACGGAAATCGCGAAGCTAGAGGCGCGAGTGAAGGTCGACATTGTGTTGATCCCAAACAAGCACCTTGAGACACCACATTACCGACTCGAGCGCCTCAAGCATGACGATGAACGTTTGGCGAGCTATCGTGCGAGCTATTCTCTAGCCGAGGGACCTGCTGAGGACAGTTGGTACTTGAACCGCAAGGCAGAACAGCCGAAAGCGCGCCAGGAAGCCGTTGTCAAGGGCATTACGCCAGAGCAGCCGGCACCGGTTCACGTTCCGCGCGAAGCGGAAGCTGTGCTGCCGAAATCAAGCGGCCTCCAAGGTCAACAGGGTCCGATCAACGCACCTGCTGGATCTCAGAGTTCAACCTCCGGATCCGAGAATCAGACCGGTATCATCGGGCGAATCATGGGCTGGTTACGCGGCAAGGCCGCCAATGAAGCCCAGGCACCGCGTCCCGCGATCGCTGCACTCGAACCAACGGACGAGCGTTCGCGCGCACCCCGCAATCCGCGAGATTCCCGTGAACCACGCGAGCCGCGCGAACAGCGAGAAGGCGGCCGTAACAGCCGTGAACCTCGTGAAGGCAGCGCACGTCGAGATGGCCGCGCAGCCAACGACAGTCGGCGAACCGAGTCCGCCAGTCGTGCAGAGCCAAGCAGTCGTGATCATCAAGCCGTCCGCGATAGCACCGAAGGCCGTGGTAACCGCGAAGGTCGAGGCGGCCGTCCAGTCCGACAAGAACGCCCCGCGGGAGAGGCTCGTGCGCCTCGGGAAGACCGAGCGCCCCGTAGAGGCTCGAATACGGATGGCAGTGCAACGGATGCCGCTGCGATGGATCCTGTGTCTAACGTTCAAACTGGAACTGTATCGGCAATTCCAGCGAGCGTTGATTTAGAGGGGAGCGCCGAGCATCTACGTGAGGCCAACCTGACCAATGATTTGCCTCGCGTCGCGACCGATCTCGAAGAAACGCTTGAGTCGGGCGAGGCAGCAGAGCGCCGTCGTCGTCGTCGCCGCCGTGGCGGACGACGTGATCGCCCAGAGGGCGAGCGGACCGAAGCCGAGTCGGGGCTGGCGGCCGAAGGTTCCGAACAGGGTGAGATCCTCGCTGAAACCGCGACTGGGGACTCGATTTCCTCGGAGGCAGTGAGCGTTCCAGCGCAAGAACGGCCCGCGCGTGCACCTCGGGCGCCACGCAGTCGGCGCCCGATTGACTCTGAGGGGCCGGACCAAGAAATAGCGGCCCCTGCACCACAGGTCGAACTTGCGGAACCTGCCCCGCATGCTGAACCCATCGCGCCGATCACGCCGATTACATCGGCTGAGCCAACTTTACCGATCGCCCCGATCGAAGCGGTCGAACCAACCGAGACAGTCGAGGCCTCACTGGTTAACGTGCCTTTAGAACCAGCCGCGATTGACATTCACGCGCCAAATCCCGTACCCGCGAAGGACGACCTTGGAACTGTTGAAGCGGGTACGCCTATGTCGCCTGCACCAACCCCCGCGGCGCCTGAGGTTCTGACCGAGATCGTTGCGAATGCAGGGCTTGAGTGGGTACAAACCCGAAGCGATCTCGTCATTGCGGAAGGCTCTCTTAAGGCACCCGCGCCGCGATCACCAAGGCCCGCGCGAGTCCGTAAACCAAAGGTCGAGATCGTGGCCGAACCCCTGCAAATGGTGGAAACAAAAAACGACGCGCCGCTCTAAGCCTCGACACACCGGGGCGAAAGCTTCCGCCCATGACCTGGTAAGCCGAAGTAGTTTCGGCTTACCAGCAGCACGGCAACCACATGAGGACTGCGGTGGCAGTGCATGAGGTTTTGCGCTCGGTCCAAACCCATGAATGGTGTGTCTTCGCACGGAATCGATCGCGCAGGCAGGGAAACTAGCGGCAAAGAAGCAGCCTCACCGCCCGAAAAGGTACGGACTAACATGGTTGGAATCCTCCGGAACACGCGCCTCAAGACGCGATATATTGGTGATTGGCGGACGCAAGAAGTATCTATGGATACGGTGCAAGCCGCGTCATGAATTGGTCTGACGTGCCGAATATTTCACCAACCCACATTGACGGGACGAGGCAACCGGCGCGAGTCTGGCGCAACGCCCCAAACTTACCGCAATCATCCTTACCATCTAACGTGCCTACTGCTCTCTTCCACTAACATTGATGGCAGAACGATCTATCCCGATTGCAGACCTTCGATATTCGCCGGTCTCACCAACCATCCCGACAACGGCGATCGAACCGGACGGAAACCTCGTGGACACACTGCGAAGACCGTTACGAGACCTCCGCATTTCGGTCACCGATCGATGCAATTTTCGCTGCACCTATTGCATGCCGAAATCCGTTTTTGATCACGCTTATCATTTTCTTCCCCAAGCCTCCCTTCTGAGCTTCGAAGAGATTTTCAGACTCGCCAAACTCTTCGTGGCCCATGGCACCGAAAAATTGCGCCTCACAGGCGGAGAACCCCTTCTTCGCAAAAACGTCGAGGACCTGATCTTACGGCTGGCATCTTTACGGACGCCCCAGGGCGAACCTGTCGAGTTGACGCTGACCACCAACGCCAGCCTGCTAGTGCGGAAAGCCGAGGCACTCGCGAGGGCCGGTCTCAAGCGGATTTCGGTCAGCCTCGATGCACTGGATGACCGAACCTTTCGAAGGATGAATGACGTTGAATTCCCGGTCGCTGATGTGATGGCCGGAATTGAGGCCGCCGACCGCGCGGGCCTGCGCCCGCTGAAGATCAATATGGTTGTCCGCCGTGGTGTGAACGACCACGATGTTCTACCAATGGCGGCTCACTTTCGCGGATCTGGACACATTCTCCGATTCATTGAGTACATGGATGTTGGATCCTCGAACGGATGGCACCTGGATGAGGTGGTGACATCGGCTGAGATCGTCGAAAGAATTGGGTCGATCTATCCACTTGAGACCATCGATCCGAACTATGTCGGTGAAGTCGCCCAACGTTGGCGATATCGCGATGGGAGTGGTGAGATCGGGGTCATTTCATCGGTCAGCCAGCCGTTTTGTGGGGACTGCTCACGAGCGAGGCTTTCAACTGAGGGACGACTCTACACCTGCCTATTCGCGAACACCGGGCATGACCTGAGGGCACTTCTGCGCAATGGCCACTCAAACGCTGAGATCGCCAGTGCAATCGGACTCATCTGGCGAGAACGCGCGGACCGATACTCAGAGATCCGCTCACGGGCTGGGGCCCGAGGCAATCGGATCGAGATGAGCTACATCGGTGGATAGCTCGGGGCGTCCGTCATTTCATCAATTGACGGACGCATTAAAGGGATTTTCCATTGGCTCAGTCCCGGTCAGCGAGGCTCAGGCGCCAATTGCACAGTGGATCAAGCCAGTCGCGGCCATCGAGAAGACGGCTCTCCGAGAGTGTCTCGGTCGCGTTCTGGGAGACTCTGATCGGGCCAGCCGAACTTGGGTTGGCTGCATCACTCGGCCTTAACGAAGTGCCGGTTCGCCGTCCACTTCGAGTTGCACTATTTTCAACCGGCGACGAATTACGCTCTATCGGTGAAACGCTCGGCGCGGGCGAGATCTACGATAGGAACCGGAAAAGGATCTCTTGAAGCCATGAGCGCAGGCCCAAAGGGTTCGGGGTAATTGCGCACCATGGTCGAGGGCAATTCCGTCGACGCGCTGCTCTTCAACGGGCTTCTTTGAGAGCGCGGCGCTAAGAGCGTAACGCCAGACTCCTGGAGATCGCTGCAGCGACGATCACCCCAACCAAAATAGAACATGCGGCGATCGCAATCGCTGCGCCCGGATACTGTCGATCCAGGAGAAACCCCAAAAGCGCGGGACCCATCGCGGCCCCGACGTCGATACCTGAATACACCAGCCCAAAGACCCGTCCGCTCGATTTCACCGGCGCTGCTTTGCGAACCAACATATCTCGGGAAGGCTGCAAGATGCCCATCAAAAATCCTGCGAGCCCCAGCACGGGAAGGATCATGAAATCTGGGGAAACTCCGCTTGCGAGAACGAACAGGAGCAAGGCACAGCCCAGTAAGGCGCCCATCGCGATCCGTTCATGCCGACCCGAAGCGGCGGCTACAAAACCGCCCGTGAACATTCCAAATGCTCCTGCAACCAAATAGAGCGTCAGAGCGCCAGTTGCCGTCGCCGCACTGATCCCGTAGATCGAACGCAGTGACTGTGGTGCAAAATTCTGCAGCCCGGTACTCGCAAGCGTTACCGCGACAAAAAAGGAAAAGCAAAGGATCACGCTCGGCGTAATCCAAACGGGCAAGCCCCACCGACCCGAGGACGCGCCTGGCTGACCGTCAGAGGCCGACGCACGGACGGGGGCCTCAAGAACTTCGAATGACCGGGGTCGCAACAGAATCAGCCCGACCACCAATAAACCAAGCAAAGTCGCGGAACCGATTGCCGCGCGCCATCCGTATAACATCGCGAGCGGAAGCATGATCGCGGGCGCTGCAGCGTAGCCAAGGTTGCCCGACAAGCCATGCACGGAAAATGCATGGCCGATTCGGCGTGTCGAGATTTTAGAATTGAGTACCGAATAGTCTGCGGGATGCATGACGCAATTACCCAGACCAATCAAAGCGGCCGCAGCCAGCAAACTTGCATAGCCTCCGGCCAAGGCGCCTAATGCGGCACCGGCGCTCATCGAAGCCATACCAAAGATTAAGGTGTGTCGCGAGCCAAACCGGTCAACGACAAACCCGGCAAGGGCCTGTCCGACACCAGACACAACAAAGAAAACCGTCGTAACGACGCCCAGCATGGTCCACGAGAGACCGAAGTCCTCCCGCAAAAACGGGAACAGCGGGGGGATCGCAAGCTGGTAGAAATGGGATGCGCCGTGCGCCACCCCAACAAGCCCGATGACTTCGGCGTCTGCCCTGAATGAGCCAAGCTCCGGGAAATCCCGGTCAGTCGCCGCGCTCACCCGGTGGGCTCTGGCGTCAGGCTTCGAGTAGCCCTATTTCCGAACGACCAATTGCCCAGGCATCGACGCGTAATACGCCGCCAGATCGCCAACTTCTTTTTTGGTCAAGGCTTTTGCCTGCGCGCCCATGATGGCGTTCTTGCGGGAGTCGCTGCGGTAATCGAGCAGGGCCTGCCGCAAGTAATCCTGATGTTGACCCGCGAGTCGCGGATAGGAGGGGTCAACCGGCGCATTGCCCTCCTTGCCGTGACAGGCCGCACAAACCTGTTCCGCCTTTTCTTTCGCACCAGAGAGGTCGGCGGCATGGGCCGAGGCAAAAGGCGCAAAGGCGGTCGCCGACAGCAAGGCACCCACCAAACGGCCCGCAAACAGTGCGCTGGATTTCATTGTGGTGTTCCGAATGATCGTTATTTGGTTGCAGCAGCAGCTGCAGTCGAAGCGTTTCCGCCGTAATAAGCCGCCAGGTCCGCCATATCCTGATCAGATAGCGAGGCGGCGATGCCGCGCATCGTCGGATGGCTTCGTTCGCCCTTTTTGTAGGCCATCAAAGAATTTTCGATGTACTTCGGTGATTGCCCCGAGATCATCGGGACCGAGTAAACAGTCGGGAATGAGGCCTTGTAGCCAGGGATACCATGGCAGCCGATACACATTGAGGTCTTGTTTCGGGCTGCCTCAGCATTCCCCTGAACCGCATCAGCGGCCAGCAAGGAAGTCGACGTAAGCGATGAAGCAACAAGAACCGACGCCGCGAAAGCAGATGACTTCATGCGGATCCCAAACAGTAGAACAAACAATAGTAAAAACGGACTTTATTTCCAACTGTCTCGATTTTACCGAGCGGGCAGGTTAACCGCCAGTTTGGTGCACCGCAATCCAACAATGCGACGATCCGACGCATGGGCCAGCAGGCATCGACGATCGTTCCAGTATGATTGTGAGCATGATTAATTCAGCACCAAACCCCACAAAAAAGACCCGCTTCGAGGGCTCGTCCAGTTACGTTGCCACGGACGATCTGCGGCTCGCCGTGAATGCAGCTCTCAAATTGTCGCGTCCACTGTTGGTCAAAGGAGAACCGGGGACCGGAAAAACAATGCTGGCTGAAGAAGTCGCCCGCGAACTCGGCATGCCGCTTCTGCAATGGCATATCAAGTCAACCACCAAGGCACAGCAGGGGCTGTATGAATATGACGCCGTGTCCCGGTTACGCGACTCACAACTCGGTGACGAACGCGTGCGGGACATCTCGAACTATATTGTTCGGGGGGTGTTGTGGCAGGCCTTTGAAGCGCCCGAGCCAGCGGTGTTACTGATCGACGAAATCGACAAGGCCGACATTGAATTTCCGAACGATCTGTTGCGGGAACTTGACCGGATGGAATTTCATGTTTACGAGACCCGGGAAACCATCCGGGCGCGACATCGTCCGCTCATGCTCGTAACCTCGAACAACGAGAAAGAACTACCCGACGCATTCTTACGCCGATGTTTTTTTCACTACATCCGTTTCCCGGACCGGGAGACCATGCAGGCAATCATTGATGTCCATTACCCCGGACTCAAGAAGACGTTAGTGGCCGCAGCGCTTGACGCCTTCTATCAGCTGCGCGACATAGCGGGGCTCAAAAAGAAACCGTCGACCAGCGAACTCCTCGATTGGATCAAACTCTTGTTGGCGGAAGGTATCCAACCCGATGCTGTGAACAAGCCTGCGACCGGCCCCGACGGCAAACCGGCCCTGCCTCCGCTGGCTGGGGCCCTCCTCAAGAACGAACAG
>Ga0214921_10006961_pt1 | contig 15244 bp, 12 predicted proteins | sample LL1505_MetaG_FD_177992 | JGI IMG/M metagenome (GOLD analysis project Ga0214921, IMG submission 177992) | Freshwater microbial communities from Lake Lanier, Atlanta, Georgia, United States - LL-1505 | ecosystem: Environmental > Aquatic > Freshwater > Lake | place: USA: Georgia | collected... | reverse complement strand
CATTAAGAAGCTCTTTTACTCTGCTTCGAAACTTTAACCCATGCTCTAAAATTACCGAACCGATCACATTCCAGTAAAATACTGCAACTGCTGAATTTGTCACACGGGCTAAGAATGATTGTTCATCTTGCAAGCCAAATAATGGCGGCAGAATTGAAATTAAGATACCGCGAACTATGCCCATCATAAAAATTAGAACTATCTGCTCAGTAATTGTTTTGCCGTTTTTACCGTAAATTACAAAAGGATACATCGCAAAATGTGCTGCTATTCCAATAAATAACCAGGTTGAGATGTCTTTCAAACTATCAACATTGTATTGACCAAAAAATATTGGCAGCAGAACTGAAATCGGCAAAAACCACCAAAAAACTGTGGAGGTTAACAATTGTTTTGGCTGTATTTTTAATAAATCAGAGGCGTAAAACTTAATGGGCAGCCTGCTCATAGTTTTACTTCTTTCATAATTTTCAAAGAGTTCAAACTCTCTTTCAGCAACTGACTAGCACCTGAAAGCAGTTCAGTTTTTCGTTTCTGGTCAATTGATTCCATCGTACTCATCAAGTGTAGAGCCATACTTACGCCAGATATTTTGCCTTGCAAAGTTCCAAATTGACTCTCAGTAGTTGACTGTGCCAATGCAAGATTTTGTAAGTGTAAAATCTCAACGTTTTTCTCCAATTGAGCGCCAGATTCAATTAAGTTTTTAAAGCTTCCCTGCAGAAGAACTAACATACTCGCGATGACTGAAGCTATATACAAACCATATGTTGTTTTGATCGCTGAATACCAGGGGGCGTAAGGGTTATCTAAAACTAAGAGAAGTTTTGGTTGAATTACGTTATAAACCGCCTGCAAAACAAATGCGCCCGTATATCCAAGGAAGTAAGCAACAGATTTAAACCGCATATCTCTTTTTACAATCTGTGCAAGTGGGAAAATATAAGCTGTAACGATCACAGCGCCTATAAATCCAGCCTTAACTCCCTCAATACCATTACGTGAATACTGACCTGAAAAACTTCCTAAGAGCAGAGTTATAAAAGTTATACGAACCGATAACGTTCTTGGTAATAGTGCACTCCAGTAAGAGTAAGGATTTTGATTCTCACTAGATTGGGAATTCAAGACCTGCTGATTTTGAAGATTTCCTTTTTGAGATTGAAGTGAGTTTGCAACCGCCACACTCTGTTCATATAAAGTTTTAAGACTCCTTGAATCAGTTTGATTTTGAGAGTCCTTAAGTAGTTCATTTATGCCATCCTGTAGAGAATTTATCTGGGGTAAAATTTGGTTTTGGAAGACCTGCTGGGCAATAACTTTTTGCGCTTTCTCAGCCTCAACAAGGCTCACCTGATCAGTTTGTAAGATTTGATCAAGTGAATTTAAAGCCTTTATCTCAATTCGCTTTCGCTCAATTGAGCCAAAGAAAAATGCTACTAGAGCCATAGCCAACCCGGTGGAGGTCATAGATGGGAATAGGCGGTTTATGAAGGCATAATCGTAGCCAAAGTTCCAGTTTGCATTACAGGCTGTAAAAAATCCTCGAACAAAACCGGCGCCAAACCAAACCAATAGACAACGCCACAGTGGTTGAAGCCGCTGGTAGCGATTTCCTAACAACACATTTTGCATTATGAATATATACAAAGCGCAAACTAATTCACCACCAACCGCAATGACTACTGCCTGTGATATCGAAGTATTATTAAAGGATTGCTCACGTTCAATAGAGGTTAGAAAGCCAAATGGCATAACAATTGGAGTGTATGTACGGATTGATACCGCCCAGCGTCCAGTTGCGGCGTAGCGAAATCTTAAGATGGCAAATTTCACTTAACTACAACTTTTCCTTGTTGCCACATCCGAACTGCTAAAACTCGTGGGTTGAAATCCTCATCATTTTTTATTCCCATGCTGGCAAAGGTGCGTTGCACCAAAGTTTCTGCAGCACGTAGGGATGTGCCGCGTTTTTTAGCGATAGCTGAGTTTGTATACCCCTCAGATAGCATCAATAAAATCTCCCCCTGTGTAGCGCTAATAAGTATTCGGTCATTTTCCACAACAGGTTTAACAGATTCAAAGGCAAGATTAGAGATGGAGTTTTCAACCGCTGCAACTAGATCTGAAATTGATCCAAGCTCTGACTTAACTAGGTAAGTCACTCCAGCAGGCAGGGCCATTCCATTTGGAACTGCTAGCGCAGGGGATGCATGTGAGGTTAAGACCACCTTGCCAACCCAAGGGTGCTCCTTTTCTATATATTGCAGTAGATCAGCTCCACTTGGCCCAGTGATACCAAAATTTAAATCTGTAATAACTGCATGAGGATCAAAGCTATCTATTTTGGCAATCGCATCTGCCACATTTGTAACAGCCTCAACTTGGAGATTAGCACTGGTTAGCACCTCGCGCAGAAGATTAAGAGTGAACTCCTCATCTTCAGCCACAAGTACACGGGCCTTAAATCCAGCGGACATGACTCTCCAATTGGCTAGGGCTTAAGTTTAGGCGTTGGTAAGTAGAAAACATGCGCTTACTATCGGTTTTTACTTGGACTCAATCATCTATTTGACCCACGAAAGATACTTTTTGCGCCTCATAACAGTAAATTGTCATACATGTTCAACTTAAAAAACTCCCTTAGTACTAGGCGGCGGAGGCTTTATTGGAACTGCAATGGCTATTGGTTTAAAAAGAGAAATTGACTGGGTTAGATCGGATGATCTTAAACATCCTGAGTTCTCATTCCCTCATAGTTTATGAGTGAATGTCTACATTCAAAATCTAAACGCGCTTCTATCAAATCTGGACTAAACAAAAATTGTAACCTTATCAATAATAAGAGCAAGAATATTAGAGTAAAGTAATGCCGTGTTTATAGTTTCGAAATTAAGAGCAGTTTTACGAAGAATTTTAGACATTCTTCACTATGGATACTCAGTTGACTCATCAATGATGATTTTGCTAATCCGCTCCAGAAAACCTGAAGATTTTGAGAAAAAGATACTTAATAAAATGGCAAGAGACCGCGACCCTAAATTGAGGATCTTTTCCGATAAAGTTTTGGCGAGAGAGTATGTTTATAAGTTGACTGGTGACGAGTTTATTTCTGAATATTTTGAAGTGCATCAAGACTTAAATGAGTTTAAAACCACGGCTGTTCCAAATAACATTGTTATAAAATCAAACCACGGTTCTGGTGCTATGATTATCATTCAGGAATACAATATGGTGGAAAATCCAATTGTCATTTCAAGTGCAAAAAATGATTGGGAGCGATACGTAACCAATTCCAAGAATGTTACGTGGAATGAAATAGAGAGCGTGACAAACAAATGGATGAACCAGAGCTACTTTTGGAATTATGGAAAATACCCAGAGTGGTCCTACAGAAATATACAGCCGAAAATAATATTTGAAGAAGTGATGTTATACAATGGTGATATTCCAATAGATTATAAGTTCTTCATGCTTCATGGAAAATGTGAATTAATCCAAGTAGACTTCAATCGTTTTGGGGTACACAAGAGAAATCTTTATGACCATAATTTCGATCCTATTAATATTGAATATAGATACACAAAATCTAGCTTTGGAATTGAAAAACCGAAGGAGATTAAAGTAATGATTGATTTAGCTAAAGTTTTATCGCGGGAATCTGATTTCCTCCGCGTTGATCTGTATAAAACCGATAAAGGTGTCAGATTTGGAGAGCTCACTAACTATCCCGAAGGGGGGAAAATGGGGATATCCGATAGACTTTTTAGTAGAGAACTAGCTAGCAGATGGCATCAAAATTACTAATGTCTGGAATCTAATTATTCGTGTGATTTTGGGAAGATTTTACGGAAAGAACGAGGTGTCAATTTTGGATAATTTGGCTTGTTGCCTATTGAATTTAATCGTCAATTGCTAGATTGGATTATTAAGTTTAATGGTAAATTATGAATAAAAAAGTATCAAATCTTGCTGTCATTTTATTTGTAATATCGATTGCTTTGAGTCAGCCTATCTTTTTAATTTATGGGTCACAGGGTAAGTCACCAATACTTCAATTGACTACTACGGCATTTTGGAGCATTGTCATAATTTTGCTTCCAATTTTAGCCCACCAAAAAACCACCTTAAGACGCAGCGACTTTCAATCTTTAAAATATTTGAAAGTATTTTTTCGTTTTCAAATTACGGCAATTTTTATTGGATTGTTTGTTGCCATTCCGAAAATTGGCCTATGGAATAACACTACAGCGGAAGGATTTAAAGTATTATTTGCCTTTGCAGCAGGAATGCAGATTCTAAAATTGCAGATATTAACTGACAGATTAATTCTGAACCTAATAACATTCTTTCTTGTCTTACAAATTACTTTTGGTGCAATTCAGTACTTTTCAATCAACGCTTCACCTTTCTATGGCTTTAACTTTGCCTTAGTATCTCCTAATTATTTATGGTGGGACAGCGAAGCAATTTGGGGCTCTTTCCCAAATTATGGTAAAAACTCATTTGGAGCATTTCTAGTCTTGTCGAGCTGCATCTACATTCCCCAACTGTTTTCAAAAGCTAGGGAGATGAATGTTAAGAATGCATCTAGAATCTTAATTATTTTTCAGAGCTTAATAGTGGTTTTTACCGTTTGGGCTATCTATCTTGCCCGATCGCGAACAAGTTTATTTCTGGTATCCATGATTTTGATTTCAGAAGTTATAGTTTTTCTACACCGTAGAAGAGCTTTTCTAGCCCCATTTGTTTATTTGACATTTGCATCCCTTGCATTATTTCTCTACATCAAGATAAGTCAAAATTTTCAATTAAATTCTTGGATCATAAGTGCCGAAAGTCTGAATGTGAGACTCAAAACTGCATCCATTTTATTGAACTCAAATGAAGGAAACATCCTTGTGGGCTCTGGAACCGGTTCCGTATTTTCTCACACAGCTGGCACAGCTGCTGATGGCTTTAAGTCGGGAAATTCCGCCCTAGGAGTTAATAGTGATAATGCGTTTGTAAGGACATTTGTCGAAAATGGATTGATTGGTCTAATCTTCATGACAGTTGGTGTAATTTTCTTCTTCAAATTCTTGAATAAGACTGTTTCTGTAAACACCGTGGACTTTCACAAATACCGTGCAGGAATATACTTGGGTATTACTTTTATTGTTTTATGCGCAACCTCAGATTTTACGTCAATTCATCTGTTGGTTGGGTATTTTTCCTTCCTTTTGTATTACTCGGTTAATCTTAAAGAAGACATTAGAATCACATATCCGGTCGATGAGAACTTCAAGAATACACCTACAGCAAACAAAGGAAAGAAACGGGGTTCAAAAAGTGAAGCACTTTGAATTTGGAAAAAACTGGGACAACTACAGTCAAGTAATTACTGAGATACGGGTAAAAACGGCCGAACAGAGCCTAGTAGAATTAGTGGGCATAGAGACAATTCAGGGTAGAAAAGTGTTGGATATTGGATCAGGATCAGGTATTCACTCTCTATCATTTCTAAGAGCTGGTGCTGCCCACGTTGATATGTTTGATTACGATCTGGACTCAGTAAATACTTCAAAAAAACTCATCCGTGATAATTGGACAAAAAGTAATTGGGGGTGTTTCCAAGGGGATATATTGAATTGTTCCAATATAAATAGTGGGTACGATATTGTTTATTCTTGGGGAGTTTTGCACCATACTGGGAATTTAAGAAAAGCATTGATCAATGCCTCACAAAAAGTTACGGATGAAGGCTTGTTGGTTATTGCCCTTTACAAAAAAACACCGATGTGTTTCCTCTGGAAAATAGAAAAATACATCTATACACATTCGGGCAATGATACTAGAGCATTGCTGTTACAACTCTACAGATTACTTTTTAAAGTTAGCCTATTTCTAAAGAGAAAAAACTTCAGAACTTATGAAGAAAATTATTATATGTACAGAGGCATGGACCTTACGATAGATATGATTGATTGGCTAGGTGGATACCCATACGAATCTATTTCGGCAAAAAACACAGAAAAAGTCTTGAATGGAATGGATTTTCAACTGGTCAAGTCTAAAATCTCTGGAGCGAGGTTTGGATTCCTTGGTACTGGTTGTTCGGAATTTGTTTTTAAGAAAAAACCATTGAAATAATGTTGAAATTCTCTCGCTTGCGGGAAAAAAGAATCTTTTCGATCATACTTTCTAGCTTCATTGCACTTTGCTTTAGCCTCGTAAGCACCTCCTTGGTCTCCAGCAAATTTGGATTTGGAGAAGAGACTGACCAATTATTCTTTTTTATCGTTTGTTCTGTGATGATTCCATCAGTAATTGGCTCCACTCTAACCTCTGTTATTGGAAAGAATATTAGAAGTGTATATATCGTGCTCAAAAATCAAACATACTATAAATTGAAAGTAACTACCCTTTTTTTCATTAACGGAATGCTCACAATTCTATTTTATCTAGTCATGACGTTTTTTATGGAAAATACTCATCAAATCTTTGTTTTAGAAATGCTTACTTACTCTACATTTCAACTAGCTGTTTTAATTTTTCAAGCACTTAATTTTTCGATGTTTAGGTACAGCGGTACAATTTTATCAAATTGCTTACCACCTTTGATGGGGGTAATGAGTGTAGAGATTTTCCAAACGATTTACTCAGTTATCTTAGGATATATCGTAGGACTTATTCTACAAGTTCTATACCTTTGGGCAAGTTGTATCAAGAAATTTAGATTGAATTATTACAAAGAGAAAGTAGAACATGAAGAAACAAGATTAAAACTAAGTTTACCCATTACTTTAAATATTGTTCAGAATCTTTTAATGACTGGTTTCTCTTTTTTTGGAAGGAGCGCACTTTCTTTGAACCAAAGAGATGCGTTGAGCGTGTACACGGTTGCTGAAAAAATCCCTCTTAATTTGCATAACTTGACATCTAACTCTATTGGATTAGAAATTCTCTATGCAGTTAAAGAAACACAAAATAGAGAAATCAGCATACTTAAATCAAGATTTGAATTAGTGACCTATATTACGTCATTACTTTTTATCATAAACTTCTTTTTTGGTTTTCAGTTCTTCAAGGTTCTGTTCGAATACGGGAAGATAAACAGTGAAGATATCGGCATGGTTTTTGAGGTTGTACTGTTACTCATGCTAGCGAACATCATAACCGGGTTCTCGATAGTTTTGAGTAACTATTTTTATGCGTCTAACAGAAGCACCATTGTATCGGGCATCGGTATTTTACAGTTTTCACTTATGCTAGCCGCTTTATTAATCTATCCAATATTTAGAACCCCAGTCGGAATAGTTTACCTACAGATAGTTTCCAGTTGGACGGGCGCCTTAGTCAAGGTTTTTTGGAGCACAAGATTTCTTGAAAACGCAATTCACAGTATTATTAAGACCTACTTTGCTAAGTCAATTTATGTTTCTCTAATATCATTTAATATGATCATAAACGTCGAGTCCTATAGTAATTTTCAGCAAGCACTTTTTGCTATTGCAATGGTTTTGGGAATCTTATTTAGAAGCGAGATTCACAAAAAATTAGTTTCGAGGCTTGATCTGTACAAGGGATCTAAAACTATATGAAGATCCTACATTTGATAACGAGAGGAAATGGCGGTGGAACGGAAGTTTCTCTAACTAGTAACATTTCCTTTGAACTAACGTTAGGGCATGAAGTGTTACTAGTATCTTCGAGTGATGCGATAGCAAATGAAATTTACAAGAGGAAAGACGAGAAATTTACTTTCATTAAACTTGACGAATTAAGCAAGAATTCTGGATTAATGCAAAAAATAAAAGTTTATTTTCAAATAAATTCTATTTTGAAAAGCTTTGCTCCAGACTTATTGCACACTCACGAGACTCTGGCAGGTATTTTGGGTAGGATGTCAAAAAGAAATTCACATCAAATTTCCGTGCATTCCGTTCACATGTCATTATTCTGTTTCGAAATTTCTTATCTACAATACTGGCTTTACTGGCTGGTTGAGAAAATTCTGTCTAAATACACGGATATTTATATATTTGTTGGTCAAGAAATCATGAAGCAATACAAATGTCTAAAATTAAGAGCTAGAGTGGGGAGTTTTTTGGTCCCATCAAATATAAATCTAGATAAGTTTGTAATTGAATCTCAACGAAAAGAACAAAATCGAACTTGGATAGTTGACCAGTCAAGTTTAGTGGTCAAAAGTGACACTGCTATTTTGGTTACTGTTGGAATGCTTGAAAGGAGAAAACGACAGAAATTAATGATCAGCAAGTTGGCTCCATTGTTGAAATCAAATTGTGTGCTAATAATTGTTGGAGAGGGTGAAAATAGGACTAAATTAGAATCTTTCTGCAAGGAAATAGGGGTGTGCGATAGAGTTCAGTTCGTGGGTTATTCGAATAAAGTGGAGCGTTATATTGCGGGTGCAGATGTACTTGTTCATGCTTCCACTTTGGAAGGGCTGCCTCAGGTTCTACTTCAATCAGTAGCCTGCAGAACTCCTGCAGTATGTACAAGAGTTATGGGATCGAAAGAGTTAGAAGATATTTATGAAATCCCAAGATCAGGCCGTAAATTTAGACTTAAGGTGGAAGAAATTCTTCAAGGGAATTCATTGAATTTTTCTCTTGATTATTCAAAATGGAGTAGTAAAAATGTCGAAGAAGCTTATTCTGACGTATTAAGAAAAATTGAACACATTTCTAGTTCGAAGAGCAATAGACGGAAAAGATAGAAATGTGCGGTATTGCGGGAGTCTGTTTTCCAAAAAAGAGTAATTTCGAAAATGCTTCCGAAATTCAGAATTTACTTGAAGTGATGAAGCACCGTGGCCCAGACAACTTGGGGATCCGTACAATTGAAAATGGCCTCTCCTTGGGCATGGTTCGCTTGAGTATTGTAGATATTGCTGGATCTTTTCAGCCCATGAACACTGAATGCGAACGTGATAGTTACCTTGAATTAGTTTTTAATGGTGAGATCTATAATTTTGCCGAACTACGCGTCACTCTGAAATCTCGTGGCCACAAATTTATTTCTGAGTTTAGTGACACAGAGACAATCATTCATTCCTTCTCCGAGTGGGGTGAAACATGTTTTGAAAAGTTTGACGGAATGTTTGCAATTGCGATTTATGACAGAAAAGCTAAAGTGTTGATACTTGCACGTGACAGGTTTGGGGAAAAGCCGCTATTTATTTATCACGACAGTACAGGCAATTTTGCTTTTGCATCTGAATTAAAGGCACTCCTGCGTCTGCATGAACATAAATTGGAAATTGATATTGATACCGAGATCAAGTATTTGTTAAATGGTTTTTTTGAAGGTACTAAAACAGTTTTTAAGGATATAACGCAAGTGTCCCCTGGAGAACTTATTCAAATTAAAGTGGATGGAAGTCTCACGAGGAAAATATGGCTAAAGATTGATGTTCCGAAGAGCTTGCCTAAGTTTAATAGGCATTGGCTGGAGAGTAGGTTTGAGACTTTATTTTTGAACGCAATAGCCGAACGAATTTCCTATGAGGTACCGACAGGGCTTTTTTTAAGTGGTGGCTTAGATTCAACCGCTATCGCGGTAGCAACACAAGAACTCGGTCTAAACATTAAAGGATTCTCCATCGGTTTTCAAAATCCAAATTATGACGAGAGTTCTTTTGTTAGAAGCACAACCAATTGGCTGGGAATTGACCATGAAATCAAGGAACTAACCGAGCTAGACTTAATCGAGAATTTTTCAGTTCTCGCAAAAACCTTCGACCAACCTATAGCTGATCCATCTATTTTTCCAACTTATATGGTTTCTCAATTAGCCGCGAAAGAAGTAAAAGTGGTTTTGGGTGGAGATGGAAGTGATGAACTAGCTTACGGTTATAATTTAATTTCGAGTCTTGAAAAACTTGAGAAATATACTCCGCTCTTAAAGTTATCGGTTTTTGATTCGATTTTCCAAAAGACAACAAAGTTTAAAAGTTTTAACACAAAATTAGGTCGGGCCCTTGCATTATTAGATTTAAAGGAATCAGGTATAGATGAAGTGACCGCTGCACTTTCCCCATTCAGCCATTTCGAATATTATAAATATTTTTCCAATTGTGAGCTTGACGGTAGACATAGACGAACTGTTTCAAGTTTCTCTTCAAGTTTAAGCAAAAGTGAGGAAGTGTACTGGCGTCAAAGTTATTTAACTGGCTATTTGGCGAATAACATTCTAGTTAAGGTCGACCGTATGAGTATGTTGAATTCTTTGGAAGTGCGTTCTCCATTCTTGGATAAAGACTTGTCATCATTCCTTTTGAGCTTGGATAAGTCTGTTCATCGCAAAAGGAGTAAAGGAAAACTTCTTGTTCGAAATTATTTAAAGGGTAAAATACCAGAAGAGATTCTACGCAAGAAAAAAACAGGATTTGGTTTTCCACTTTCAGAATGGATGTCTGGTGATTTTGGACTTTATGTGGAGGAAATTTTTAGAGAGGAAGAGTATTATCCTGAGTGCCTTTCTAGGGATCGAGTCATGGCGGCCTTTAGCAATCACCAAAAAGGCTCAGAGGACAACGGTATTCCTCTTTGGTCGATTCTTACGCTGCTATGTTGGCGGAGAAATATTTTGTCTAAAGGAGATTGATGAATAGCCATAAATACTTAGTAACTGGAGCGGCTGGATTCATTGGCTCTCACTTAATTGCGGGACTTCTCGATAAAGGGCACGAGGTTGTTGGGGTAGACAATTTTTCCGACTATTATGCGTCTTCTATAAAGAAGAGCAACATTTCAGAAATTTCTTCTATCCAGGGAAATTTTGAGATGAGGATGAATTCTATTGAGGATTTTGATTCGAATTTCTACGGCGATTTTGATGGAATTTTTCATCTTGCTGCGCAACCAGGAGTAAGGTCGAGTTGGGGAATAGATTTTGAAAAATATGTAAAACTGAATGTTTTAGCAACACAAAATATTTTAGAGAAATCGAGGGGAAAAGTTCCAATTGTGTACGCATCATCATCTTCTGTTTATGGTGATGCTTCTGAATTCCCACTTAAGGAAAATTGTCCACCTCAACCTATAAGTCCGTACGGGGTTACAAAATTGAGTTGCGAAGCCTTGGCTTTCGCATACTCTAAATTAACCGAACAGAGTATTGCGGGTTTGAGATTCTTCACTGTTTATGGCCCTCGACAAAGACCTGACATGGCATTTACGAGGATTTGCAGAGCCTTGCTTACCGGAGAAACTTTTGAAATCTTTGGTTCGGGTGAACAAATTAGGGATTTTACGTTTGTTACCGATGCGGTGGATGCAACTATTGCTGTTATGGAAAATGAATTAACTGGCGTTTTTAACATTGGAGGAGGACAGGAAGTCTCATTGAATGAAGCGATAGCTCTATTCGAGAAAGCTAGCGGTAGACAGTTAAATCGCCGATTTATTCTTCCGACAAAAGGTGATGTTTTGAGAACTGGAAGCTCAATCGATAGAATTAAGGACGCAGTTGGATGGAAGCCCAAAATAAACATAGAGTTCGGGGTGAGGAAACAATGGGAATGGGCGCTAGATCACGCCGAATTAATCATTGAGCAACAGAATTTTAGATGAAAAAGATCCGAGTTGTTTTTGTCTCTGTGGGCTATCCTCCAAATGACGTTGGAGGTGCTGAGAAGCAATGTAAACTTCAAGCCGAACACCTTGCGAGTCTTGGGCATGACATTCAAGTAGTAACTCCACGATTTGGTTATTTGCCTGTTTTTGAGAATATTAATGGAATTAAGGTCTACCGCTTGCCAAGACCTAAGCAACGATATTTTGGAGCCCTCATCTACGCCCTTAATTTATTTGTTTTTCTTGTAGTAAAATCTTTTTCTTTCGATTTAATCCACGTTCATTTAGCGAACCTACAGGCTGAAATAGCGGTCATATCTGGCAAGATTAGAAGAAAACCTGTGCATATTAAAATCGCTGCAGGAGGTTACATAGGTGATATTGCACGGACCCAAACCGTTCCATTTTTGAGATCTAATTATGGGATCCGTGAAGCAGCTAGTGTTCAGGCAATCTCCGAAGAAATATTTCGGGAGTTAATGGAGCTTGGGTTATCTGAAGAGAAAGTCGTCAAGATTCCTAATGGCGTTTTAATCCCAGGAAATGATGAGTTGGCTATATCTCGAGAAAGAACAAGACTAGACCTTAACCTTTCCGAAGACGTCGTAGTATTCCTATATCTTGGTCGAATATCCACTTATAAAGGAATTGACGTTCTTTTGGAAGCCTGGAAGTTGAGGGCGATAAAAGATAATTCACACTTGTACATTGTTGGCCCAGTCGCAATTGATGCACCTTACGAGATAAGAATAGATGACCTTGATGTGACCTTCATTAAGGGAACCAATATTCCTTTAGATTACCTGGCGATGGCCGACGTGTATGTATCCCCCTCCTTAGCAGAGGGAATGTCCAACTCATTGCTCGAGGCTATGTCGTGTGAAAAAGCTATTATTGCAACAAGAGTCGGCGCTGCGGAAGAAATGATTGAACATAACAGGTCGGGGATTTTAATTGAAGCTGGCAATGTGACCGAAATAAAGAAAGCCATAGATCGATTGACTATTGATTTTGAAACTCGTCACGAATACGGAACTTATGCAAGAATTACGGCTTCAAGATACGATATAAAGAAAGTCATTAAAATCTTAGAAAATAGATATGTTGAGATCCTTGAAAAGAAACCTTAACTAAGTTGTTTTTTTAGAACTAAGTCAACCGAACGCACTAAACTGGAATCTTGCACCCAATCAGAACTTACGGAAGCGTTGAACTTCATTTTTGAAGGCTTGTCTTCGCTCATGATGCGAGATATTTTGCATTGTAAGTTTGAAACCTTTGCAATTTCCATATATTGATTTAAATGAAGGCGGTTCAGGTAGTTGCCGGATCTTTTGATAAGATAAGACTCTGAAAATTCTGATGAAAAATTGAGATGACGGAAATTTCCAAAAATATGATCTCTGAAATCTATTCGGTGTATCGCAGTTCCATCATCACTCAATATACGATAAGTTTGACTCATTAAATACTGGATTGACTCAACATTGAGATGTTCAAGCACCGCGTTGCTTGCAATAACGTCTACAGAATTAGTTTCAATTTCATTCAAAGAATTTACTCCACCAGTAAAATACTGTGCTCTACATTTCTCTAACATTTCAGCAATACTAGAAAACTCCATCACAGAAACTTTCTGGCCAGTCATTTGATTAAGTTTTGAAATAAAAGATCGATACTGATCGAGATTCTGATGGGCTTGGAAACCCAGATCTAGTAGATAGGTTTTTTCAAAATTGTAGGCATAGCCCAATAGTGCCGTGTTCAGCGAGTCCCCGGGACCAATTTCGAGAATCTTAATCTTTGAATTCTTCACATGCGCAAGAAAAAATTCATTAAAAAATTGGATTGAAAAAGAACTATCTTCCATGTTGCCATGCTTAAACAGATTGAAGAATCTCCAAGATTCATACTTTATTGGCAAGAGGCGCACCAAGAGTTTAGTGCAAAGCTTTACTCTCCAAAAAAATAATTCGAATAAAAGGGAATTTATTTTCATAGGGAAATCCTACATTGCAAATTTGAGGTGAATCTATAACCCACACCAAAATCAGAATAATTCTCAACAAACAGTACCGTTTTGTGGAAAATTGTGCCGGAATAGTTTTCCGTGGGTATATTTTTTCTGTGAAATATAGAAGTGATATCGGGGGCCTTAGGGCAATTGCTGTTCTAATTGTAATTTTCTATCACTTAAGTTTGCCGAGTTTTTCCGGAGGTTTCATAGGAGTCAACATTTTCTTCGTGACACCAGGATAACTAATTGCCTCACAGTTGATTCATGAATACGTTAAAAACGCAAACATTTCAGGTGGATACGGCAGGGTATCTCTCTCAGCTTTTTATTTTCGGAGAACCAAAAGAATTTTATCGGTGGCCTAAAGGTGCAGACGATATTTATAAGATCATCTATATCGAGATGGAGGGGGCAAGCGCCATTTCAGAAGTGGAAGCTCTACAACTGGTTAAGTCATCCGCGACCAAGGAGCGAAACTAGCGAATAGCAGATTGGTTTCTTGAGCGACGCATTCCGGAAAGGTATCAAAAACGAAGTTCGGCTCTAGATTTAGATAAACCAAATAACCCAGAGGGATAAGCCTTATCAGATTAAATGGATGCACCTTTGGGTTATGGGAGTTTTCGGAGTCACAATTGTGGCTCCAGAAACACCGCTCACTATGCAGTTGCGCCGCAAATCAATTACTCACACCGCATGAGTAGTCCATACCTGTCTGATAGGTATGTACCACTCATGACTACTGAGAATTTATGAGTAATCTCTCCTACCAACTGAGCTAATAGTCTTAGAAAGGCGAACGCAGAAAGTATTAAGCAGGCACAAACAATGCCAGAATAAACCCACTTGATTTGCAAGTATGGGTTTTTTGATTATGTATCAGTCCTAAAGAAGTCAGGGTGTTATACAAGATGTTAGACGAATTGAATTTTAAGGCACATTTACAGACAACTACAAAATTGCCACGCACATGCTTGTAAGTGGGTTGTGAGGGACTCGAACCCCCGACCCGGTGATTAAGAGTCACCTGCTCTACCAACTGAGCTAACAACCCGGCGTTTTATTACTGGCTGACCCTATCAGCCAGTGGTAATTACCTATAACCAGTGGGCTTTTTTGAATTTATAGACTAAGAAAGTTGTTAGTGCTGCCATCACGCCTAGGATTGCAAAGTAGCCGTATTGTGTTGCTAGCTCTGGCATATGTTTAAAATTCATGCCATAGATTCCGGCGATCATGGTTGGACCTGCTGCTAATGCCACCCAGGCAGAGATTCTTCTAACATCCTCATTTTGTCGCACCTGCACATGGGCAAGATCTGCTTGCAAAACAGTTGTTAGTAAGGAATCCATGCCAGATGCATGCTCACATGCATGTTGCAGATGATCAAATGTGTCGCGAAAAAATGGTCTGATTTGCTCAGGCAGATTGGTAAAACTCTCAGAGGTTAATTTTTGTAATGGTTGCAGTAGTGGCTCAATAGCATGGCGATACTCAATCACTTCCCGTTTTAAAAAGTAGATCTCCTGGCTATAGGTTTTACGTTTACCACTAAAGACCTTTGTTTCGATATTGATTACATCATTTTCTAACTCAGTTGCAATATTTGTGTAACCATCGATTACTCGATCAATTACTGCGT
>Ga0214921_10006959_pt1 | contig 15245 bp, 18 predicted proteins | sample LL1505_MetaG_FD_177992 | JGI IMG/M metagenome (GOLD analysis project Ga0214921, IMG submission 177992) | Freshwater microbial communities from Lake Lanier, Atlanta, Georgia, United States - LL-1505 | ecosystem: Environmental > Aquatic > Freshwater > Lake | place: USA: Georgia | collected... | reverse complement strand
CGCGGCCATCGCGGTCTTCATGATGGTGTATTACGCGCTTTTTGGGGTGTTTTCCACGTTTGCGCTCGCGACCAACCTGTTGCTTCTAATCGCTCTTCTCTCTCTGTTGCAGGCCACCCTCACCCTACCTGGTATCGCAGCGATCGCCCTCACACTCGGCATGGCGATCGATGCCAACGTGTTGATTAACGAGCGCGTGCGGGAAGAGCTTCGCAATGGCGCCAGCCCTCAAATTGCGATCGTGACCGGTTATGAACGCGCGTGGGCCACGATTCTTGATTCCAACGTCACGACCCTGATCGCGGGGCTGGCACTTCTGGTGTTCGGCTCCGGCCCTGTGCGAGGTTTCGCAGTCGTTCATTGCCTCGGAATCCTCAGCTCGATCTTTTCAGCCGTCCTGGTTTCGCGAGGCTTTGTAAATCTCTGGTACGGTCGCCAGCGCAAAGTAGGCGCCCTGTCGATCGGGCAGATCTGGAAACCCGGAACTTGAGCGGCGTTTAGAACCGCGTTTAAAACCGCGTCTACAAGTCAGTATGGAATTTTTCCGAATTCGTCGTGATATCCCGTTCATGCGCCACGCGCTGGTGCTGAACATCATTTCGCTGGTGACATTCCTAGCAGCGGTTGGGTTCCTAGCGACCCGAGGCCTGCAGTGGTCGATCGAATTCACGGGTGGAACGGTTCTTGAGGTCGCCTACCCGCAGGCAGCCGAGATCGAGCGAGTCCGCGCGACCGTCGCCAAACTCGGGTACGAAGATCCTCAGGTTCAAAATTTTGGGACGTCGCGCGATGTCATGATCCGGCTCCCAGTCAAACCAGGCGTCGGCAGCACAGAACAAAGCCAACAGGTCTTCGCCGCCCTCAAGGCGGACTCAACCACTCCGGGCGCCAGTCAGGCCGAACTGCGCCGGGTTGAATTTGTAGGTCCGCAGATTGGCGAAGAACTCGCTATCGACGGGGCTTTGGCATTGCTCTTCGTGATCATCGGAATCGTGATCTATCTGGCGATTCGTTTCGAATGGAAATTTGCAGTCGCGGCCATTGTCGCCAACCTACACGATGTGGTGATCATCCTTGGTTTTTTTGCGGCATTTGGTTGGGAGTTTTCACTCACCGTTCTGGCGGCAGTGCTGGCTGTACTCGGTTATTCGGTCAATGAATCTGTCGTGATCTTTGACCGTATTCGGGAGACTTTCCGGCGCAAGCGCGGCATGAGCACGCGCGAGGTGATTGATCACGCCATTACCAGCACAATTTCACGCACCATCATTACCCATGGATGCACTGAAATGATGGTGGTCTCCATGCTGATTTTCGGTGGGCCAACGCTCTTTCACTTTGCGCTGGCCCTCACGATTGGCATCCTATTCGGAATCTACTCGTCCGTCTTTGTCGCTGCGGCGGTCGCCATGTGGCTAGGGCTCAAACGCGAAGACCTCATCAAGCCCATCAAAAAGCGCGACGACGGGCAACCCGAGTTACCCTGATCACTAATCCTTGAGCGCCTCGATCTGCAACATCAGATCGACCCGCGCACTGGTGAACGCGACGCTTGAAGTCATCCCAAACTGACTGCGATCAATCGTCGTAGAGGCGTCCGCTCCGCAGACTTCTCGCCGGAGCAGCGGGTGCGCGCGACACTTAAAGCTTAGAATCTTAAGGTTCACAGGTCGGGTCTGGCCCAATAAGGTCAATTCGCCTTCGACCTCGGTTGGCGTGTCCCCTTCGAACTTTCCGAGTCGCCCCCGATACGTGACCTTGGGAAACTGCTCTGCGTCAAAGAAATCCTTGCTCCGCAAGTGATCCTCAAACTTCTTGTTACCCGCGTTGACCGAAGCGGCCTCAATCGTGATTTCGACCGTTCCGGCGCGACCACTCTGATCCAGATTGATCTTTCCTGCAGTTTTGTCGAAACGCCCCCGGATGATCGAAATGCCGAGATGAGGGATTGCCCAGGTGGCCGCCGTATGGGTGGGCTCGACGGTATAGGCGACCATCTCAGCCTGAGCACTGAGGGGAAGAGCGGCCGCACTGGCAAATGTGCCTAACAAAAGCATTCGACGAAACATAAAAAACTCCACTAGAAAAATTTGAACGAGAGTTGAAACGGAGACCTACGCCGCCAGACGCCTCAAAGTCTACTTGGCGACGGCAGCCGCGCTTGCTGGCACGACCAGACGAAAACGCACGATCACCTCGTCAGCGACTACGCTCGGGTCGCGCCATTCGCCCTCACCGATACCGAACCCAAGCCGCCGAATCGGCACTTGCCCCTCAAACACCAGGAAACCAGCCTCAGAGCGACGGGCTACATTCGCCACCAGTTCAAGCACACGGCCCTTCATCGACAGCTTGCCACGGGCCTCGAACCGATCTCCGCCAAGCGCCCGAGCGCCCGCGAGCGTAAACGTCGCTCGAGGAAATCGCGTCGTATCAAACCAGTCCTTGCGCCGCGTCTCGACTGCGTAGTCCTCGGTGCCTGGACCTAGGTCAAAACTGGCGAGGTCAATGTCCAGGGAGGCGCGGGCGTCCTGGGGGCGTGAGATATCAAACACCACGTCACCCGAAATCCGCTTGAAACTGCCCTCCACTGGCACATTCATTTGACGAAAGGTTGCCGTCAAACTCGAACGACTGGCGTCGATGGACGCTGCGGCGGCGGGTAGGGTGAGGCAAACCAACGCAACGCCGGTTGCATTCGCGATACGAGCCTTCCAATCAGTCACGGGACATCCTCTGGATAAAGGTCAACCAACGAAATCAGAGGGTTTTCGCGGCTTAAGCCCTGGCACCATTCGCACGAGAACCCGATCCTGATCGATGAAATGATGCTTCAGTGCGGCCAACAGATGCAACACGACGAGTGCGCCCAAACCAGACGTTAACGCGTCATGCACCGCGCGAAACAGGTCCTTCAACTGCGCATCTTTGGGGACGAGATCAGGAATGGGCCAAAGCCCAAACCAGACCGTCGTGAAGCCGGCGGCCGAGCTGTAAAGCCAACCGCTCAGCGGGGCTAGCGCGAGCAGAAGGTACAAGAGGAGGTGCGTACCCCGGGCAAGTCGGTTGTTCGAAGGGATCGGCATCGCGATGCGCGGGCTAAACCTCGCCGAAATCTGAACCCCAACTCGAACGATCAGTAACGCGAAGACCAGAACCCCGGTCCATTTGTGCCACGAATACACTTTTAACTTCAGTGGCGAAAACGACAAATCGGTCATCCAATCGCCGACAAACCAGGCCCCCGCGACCAGCACTGCCATCGTCCAGTGCAGCAATATCGTCGGGACCCCGTGGCGATCGCTTTGCACGGTCTTATATCCGCCGCGCCAGTTCCGCGGCCATGCCCGTATAGGTCCCCGGAGTCAGCCTCTGCAACCGCTCTTTGGCAGCCTCGGGGATTTCCAGATTTTGGACGAATTCACGCAGACTCTGACTATCGATTGCTCGACCCCGCGTGAGATCCTTCAGCTGTTCGTAAGGATTCTCCACGCCATAACGGCGCATGACGGTCTGAATGGGCTCCGCCAAGACTTCCCAACAACCATCGAGATCCCGAGCCAGCGCATGCGGTTCAAGCTCTAACTTGTCGAGTCCCCGCAGCAGATTTTCCCAACCCAACAGTGAATGCCCTAGGGCTACTCCGATGTTTCGAAGCACGGTCGAGTCTGTAAGGTCGCGCTGCCATCGGGACACGGGTAGCTTCTCAGCAAAATGCCGCAATAGACTGTTCGCGATTCCGAGGTTGCCCTCAGAGTTTTCGAAATCGATCGGATTGACCTTGTGCGGCATCGTTGACGACCCCACCTCGCCCGCGCGGAGCCGCTGCCGAAAATACCCCAGGGATACATAGCCCCACAGGTCGCGATCGAGGTCGATCAGGATCGTATTAAGACGGGCCAGGGCATCAAAAAGTTCAGCCAGATCATCGTGCGGTTCGATCTGGATCGTATAAGGATTGAAAACGAGTTGCAGCCGGTCTTCGACCACTTGACGGGCGAATGCCTCCCAATCCAAGTCTGGGAACGCCACCAGATGGGCGTTGTAATTGCCCACTGCGCCGTTCATCTTGGCGCGCAACTCGACGCCAGCCACCCGGTCGCGCGCACGGTCGAGCCGCGCCACCACATTGGCTAATTCCTTGCCCATCGTGGTGGGCGTCGCCGATTGACCATGCGTGCGCGAGAGCATCGCCTGATCGGCAAACGAATGGGCCATCGTGCGTAAGCGGGTCCGAATGCGATCAATCGCTGGCAGCAGAACACCCGCGCGGGCGCCGCTCACCATCCGCGCATAGGCCGTATTGTTGATGTCTTCAGATGTGCAGGCGAAGTGAATGAACTCCGCCGCCGCGGTCAAAGCCGCGTCGTCCCGCACCTGCTCTTTAAGGAAATACTCGACCGCCTTGACATCGTGATTGGTGGTCGCCTCGATGGCCTTGATCCGAGCGGCCTGAACCGTCCCAAATCCGGCGGCCACGACGCGCAGTCGCTGGCGCGCGGCCTCGTCGAGGCGAGGAAAATCGACTGCAGGAACATCGGCGAGCGCAATTAACCATTCGATTTCGACGTACACCCGTTCGCGCATCAATGCGCTCTCAGAGAGCCAGTGGGCAAGCGGTTCGACCTTGGCCGCATAGCGTCCATCCAGGGGCGAAAGCGCGTTGAGTTCTGCCGCTCGCGCGGCGTCGGGATTGGGGTACACGGCAGTGGGAATCCGAAAAGTTGCCAAAGTTCATCCTAGCACCCGGACGCAAGGGGCAAACGCGATGGGATACACTCGGAGCGTAGAACGCCTCTGACTCCCCAATAACTGCTGACCCGTCCTATGATTCTGATCGGTTCGCTGACCAGTCCTTATGTCCGGAAGGTCCGCATTGTTGCGGCTGAAAAACATTTTGAGCTGAAGCTAGAGCTTGAGGACGTCTGGAAGCCGGGCTCCCGGATCGTGCAGGTGAATCCCCTCGGAAAAGTTCCCACCCTTGTGATGGAAGATGGCGGGACTATTTTTGACTCCCGAGTCATCGTCGAGTATCTGGACCAGCTGACTCCCGTACATCGTTTGATTCCTGAGAAGGGTCGCGAGCGGATCGAAGTACGTTGCTGGGAAGCCCTGGCGGATGGGCTGATGGATGCCGCCATCCTTGCGCGCCTGGAAGCCACTCAACGCCCAGAAGCCCAACGCAGCGCGGAGTGGATCGAACGCCAAATGATCAAGGTTCGGGCCGCAGTTCAAGCGATCGCCCGCGGCTTGGGCAACAACGAGTGGTGCTGCGAAGGGAAGTACTCCCTGGCGGATGTGGCAACCGGGTGCGCCCTAAGCTACCTTGACTTCCGGTTTCCGGAAATTGACTGGCGCACCGACAACCCTGCCCTGACCCGTTACGCTGAAAAGCTCTTTCGCCGGCAGTCCTTCGCCGACACGCGACCACCCAGCGTCTGAGTGAGAGATTGTCCCGCTCCAGACACCTGGACTTAGGATGCGGGAACTTTCCGCGCAATCCCTATCTGCGGGATTCGGTCTACGGGGTCGACAAAAACGACCGAATGAAGCGATTGCGCCGAGCCCTTCGCGGAAAGTCGCCCACGTCGCCTGGGAGTTTGTCGCCAACAAGAAGAGCGCGGTGCCGGGGGAATTAAGGCCGCATTAACCATCGGGTCTTCGAAAGGGCTGCCTCAAAGGCCGGATCTGCCGCGAGGCGATAACGTACCCAGGTGGTGTACGCCTTGGTGGTGGCAATCGCCCAACCTGCAAAACCGTCCAGATAACCAAGTCGCAACACGTAACCGCACAAAAAGCCTCCGCCGGCGTGCCAAAGCGCGGACCCGCGACCGCCCCTAACATGCTGGCGCAGTCGCTCCGCGCCGAGACGCGCGTAGCGCAGGGCTTTTTCGGTGCCATCCTCGGGCGTATCAACCGTGTCGTCCCAGAGCCAACCCGCCGACTGGCCTTGAATCCCATCACAGATGACCCGCTCATTCACGATATCGTCGCTAAAACGCTCTGATCCACGACCGAACAAGCGCAAAACCCGATCGCGTCGCCAGTCTCCTTAGCGGATCGGCCGACCGCACCCACTAGAACGACGCTCAATCCACCACGCCACTGGCACCTGAACAGTCGAATCCAAACCCGAATCCGAATCCGTTCGGCGAATCGCTTCGCGAATTGCGCCGGCCAGCGCCTCGGTCACCAGCTCATCTGCATTGATCGACAGTATCCAGTTTCCGCGCGCAAGATCCAAGGCTCGCGCCACGTCAAGCGTTCCGTCAGTGCTACCCGAATCAAGAACCACAATCTCGTCCGCAAAGGCCAGCGCGGCAAACGCGCGGCCAATTCGGTGAACCTCGTCGCGGGTAATGATGATGACCGAAAGCCGCGTATTGGTTTTGCCTGTGCCCGACGATGCCCACCCACGCCAGCCCAGGCCCGCCCCCGAACACCCGTGAACACTCATATCCGCTGGAGTGGGAAAAGTCGGCGCGGTACAATTTGTACTCTCAAATTGCCACTCCTGACCGCTTTGATCGGCGGCCACTTCGGATCACGACCATGCGATTGACTGTTTTTGGTGCTGGCTATGTGGGCCTCGTCACCGGCGCCTGTTTTGCAGATATGGGCAACCACGTCACTCTGGTCGACGTCGATGTGAGCCGAGTGGAAGGCCTCCGCGAGGGGCGGATTCCAATATATGAACCCGGACTGGACACCATAATTCACCGTTCAAGCGCCGATGGTCGCATGCAGTTCACCACCGATGCGAAACCTGCCATTGCGTCGGCCGAGGTGATTTTCATTGCGGTCGGCACGCCCCCTTCCGAGGATGGTTCGGCCGACCTGAAGCATGTGCTCGCTGTCGCGCAGACCATCGGGCAGCATCTCATTGAACCAACGATCGTCGTTGACAAAAGCACGGTCCCCGTCGGCACAGCCGACCGCGTCCGCGAAACCATCGCAGCCGAATTGGCAGCACGCAACCTCGATATCTCTTTCTCGGTCGCGTCGAATCCGGAATTCCTCAAGGAAGGCGCGGCCATCGACGACTTCATGAGGCCAGACAGAATTGTGGTCGGCTGCGAAGACGCCCATGCCATCAGCCTGTTGAAGGCTCTGTACGCTCCGTTTTCGCGGAACCACGAGAAGTTGATCGTCATGGGCACACGGTCGGCCGAGCTAACCAAATATGCTGCGAACGCGATGCTTGCGGTGCGCATTTCGTTCATGAATGAGATGGCTCGTCTGGCCGAAAGCCTTGGTGGCGATATTGAAGAGGTGCGGCGGGGGATTGGCTCAGATCCCCGGATCGGCCCCGGATTCCTATACGCCGGAGCTGGCTTTGGTGGCTCCTGCTTTCCAAAGGATCTCCAGGCGCTGCGCAAGATGGGTCGGGACAATTCGGCAGCTCTCGAAGTGGTCGATGCCGCTTACCGTGCGAACGAGGTTCAGAAGCGCATTCTTCTTGATAAGGCGGTGGCACGGTTCGGCATCCAGGGGCTGGCGGGCAAACAGTTCGCGGTCTGGGGACTGGCTTTCAAGCCCGACACCGACGATATGCGCGAAGCGCCCAGCAAGGTCTTGATTGATGGGTTACTCGATGCCGGTGCAACCGTGCGCGCCTTTGATCCCGAAGCCCGTGAGACCGCTCAGGCCGCATTTGGAAACCAGCCGGGACTCGACCTCGTCAGCGAACCATACCAAGCGCTGGAAGGGTCGAGTGCGCTCTTCGTGGTCACCGAATGGCGTCAGTTCCGGAGTCCGGATTTCGACCGTATTCGCGGGCTGTTGACGCAACCGATTATTTTCGATGGCCGCAACCTTTACCAGCCGCAAGCCCTGGCGCAGAAAGGCCTCGAGCATCACAGCATCGGACGGCATTTGTAATGATTGTGGAGCAGCGCCCATGGGAGTGGGAGATCACCCCCGTTCTGGTCGCTTACAACAGCGCCTCGATACTCCCCTGGTCGCTCGCTCCGCTTGCATCATGCAAACATTTGATTGTTGTTGATAACAACAGTCATGACACGAGCCTCAAGGTCGTTGGCAATTGCGCCGCTCACGCACAGGTCATCGAAGCCGGCCAAAACCTCGGATTTGGCCGCGCCAATAATCTCGCCCTGGAGGTGGTCGAAACGCCATTTGCACTGCTTATCAACCCCGACGCGCAATTGCGCGAGGGTGCTCTGGAAGCTTTATGGAGAGCCGCGTTGCGCTATCCGGACGCAGCGATCCTCGCGCCAGTTATTTTTGATTCAAAGGGAGTGCAAGAGGCTTCATTTCACCGCGGACCCCAAAAGTCTGCGCCTCTCACGCCGCTGCTTCCAGAGGGCGATTTGTGCGTGAACTTCGTGTCCGGCGCTGTAATGCTTCTCAATCTGAGTAACATGAGACCGATCGGTTATTTCGATCCGTGGTTTTTCCTTTATCGAGAAGATGATGATCTGTGTATCCGGATTCGGCGCGCCGGCCTACAGATCATTGTCGTGGCCACCGCTGCCGCCGAGCACCATACCCGGAAGTCGAGCGCACCGTCGTTTCGAACTACTTTTCGGCGCTCGTACAGCATCACGCTCTCCAAACTCTATCTCACACGAAAGTATCAAGGGTCGGCGAAGTGCATGCAAATGCTACTTCGAATTGGTATTGGAAGTCTCTTTGCACTCGTCATTTATTTATTGCTTCTGCACCGCGATCGAGTCGTACGCATGGCCGGCAGGATAGCAGCATCGCTCATTGGATGGCGCAGAATACGCGCAACGCACTGCTTCGAACCGACCGACTGAGGCGAGCAAAAAGGGCAACCCTCCAATAAATTTAGACTCAAAAGAGGACCAGAAACATAGCACCGACAAAATTCTACTGTCTGCAGTAGCCATGGTTGCTCGAAAGCACAACAAACTCCCCAGCAAACACCTTGACATTGGGTCTGGTGACGGGAGTTTGATTAGGCTTCTGAAAGAGAAGTTTCCTCTTGATTCTTCGGGATGCGACTACACCGATACGCTAATGAAGGACCAGAGTACCAAGGTAGCGGTCGTCAATCTCAATACCGAAAAATTACCCTACGGCGACGTAGTCGCCACTTGAATATTACTAACATTTTGATTTAAATAGACTTATTGGGTATTTAGCGCTATCATTTCTCCCAGTTTCACCCCTGGAACGCATTGTTCGTAGCGGCAGGCGCGGACGCCCTGCGGGCGAAACACCGGCACCGACCAACTTCGAGATGCCGCTAAACAGATCCGCCTCATCGATGACCTTGCCCGCGCGGACCTTCTTGGCAAAGAGATGCGAGACGCTCGCTTCCAGTTCCTGCCACGGCATGCGCGAGGACAACACGGCCAGCGGGTGGCGAAGATCAATCATCTGATCCAGTCGGCTGCGGTAGAAATCGGCCGTGTCGCTCATCAAACCATCTCCACAAAACTCCCAGAAAACAATGCGTTCCAGGGGTGAAACTGGGAGAAATGATAGCGCTAAATACCCAATAAGTCTATTTAAATCAAAATGTTAGTAATATTCAAGGGGCGACGAATTCATCTCGGCGGCTCCAAAATCACGAATGAAAATGTCCGGACTGCGTCAATCACTTAATTGTTCAGCGCGTCCCCAGCAAACTTCTTAGCGGCAGCCGAATAATTCATGCCGAACTTTACTCATAAAAACTGCAAATATCTTATCAAAAACAACAAATCTTCGAATCCGTCGGAGTTTGTTTCCAAAGGAACGGAAACAAAGCCCTACGGAATCTAAAATCTCTAAAAATGATATCTTGCGAAATACAAAACCCTTGAAAGCTGATAATTGACGATGGTTCTAAAAAATAACTCTTTCATTTTAATTTTAGTAAATAGATGAAACGTCAGATTATATTTATTATTCTTAGAAGTATAAAAATGCAGCCCCAATTTTTTGGCGATAAATTGGAGCGACTCGAGGGAGTAAAATGAAATATGCTGGCCGTGATCAATGCCGTAATACCACCAGTCCTCAGCACTCGGCGTCGGCGACGGAACTATTTGAGTAGTGAAAAGGATATTATCTGTATTTCTCTTTAAAGCTTCAAAGCACCCCACCGGATCAATGAAGTGCTCGGCAACCTCAAACATCGTAATGAGATCGAAATTTTGAGATATCTCACCGATTTGCCGGTCCCTGCAAAATATATGCTCTGCATGATTATCGAAACCTTTAAAATCAAACCCCCTGTCCGACATCATCTGGACGAAAAGACCATAACCGGATCCATAGTCTAAAAAATTCCCTTTTTTGTAGAGGAGCATCCTAATCAAGGTTGTGGCCACATTTCTGACAACTAAATTTCGAATGACAATCCCCGTGTCTGCGCCCGTAATAACGCTCTCATATGACTCCTCGAGCCAGAACGGATCCTCTGTGAATACGAACCCGCATCCGGCACATTCGAAGTACTGAACAATATATTTCGACATCAGACGGGCTTTATGAATAGGCCGTGAGAAATCGTGGCAAATCTTACATTGCATACGACAGGAGGACCCGAGGAGTTGCAAACGCGTCACACTCGAAACAAGAACATGGACTCAATTCATGAAACTATTGACCACAAATTCAAACTGTTTTTGAAAAACAATCGGATGCGAATAACCTCCCATCGGAATTACATTCGGAGCATACAGGCATTGCTCCAGAAGTCGAGGCACTTTCATGGACTCGGCAATAGAGTATGGAAACGACTGATTTCCGATAAAAAGACCCGACGAGTTGATAATCAGAGCGAGCTCGAGAAAGTTCTCCACTCGGAAGTATTCAATTTTCGCGATTGACCTCTTAATTTGATTGTATTCCGACTCGATTCCAACAAAACCCAATTTAGGATACCTGGACAGAAAACTATAGTCCAAAGACTCATTATTATATCGCGACGATCTTGAAATGATTATATACTCTTCTGCCATTCTTGTCTTCTCTAGGGTAATCCACGGTACCGATAAATCGCATGAAATCCCAAAAACCGGAAAATACCATTGGGATATACTACCTGCCCGCAAATTCTGCGGCGTATCCCGGAATATATCCAGATCGAAATCCACAGCCTTGTCGTGCGTGAATTTTTCAACTTTATTGATGTAATCTTGGCTCAGAAGAAGAGGCCTCAACATCTCGATCACTTTTTCTGGCAGCTGGTCATCACCATAGGGGTGGTTAAAACCTGGCGGCATTGTAGATTTTGCACCAGCGTTTAGATATAAAGCCGTTTTTGCTGCCAAGGCTTTCATAGTGGGCAACGAATATATTACATCGCCGGTATGCCCCGAGTGCTTAAAGCTAGCAAATTCACAAAATCTCGCAAATTGAAATTTTCCATTATCATTATACTGCCTTGCTCGCTCTGAAAATTTTGAAAACTTGGCCCTGCTTTTTTTTGCACTATACTTGCTTTTCAGGCTCAAGAAATAATTTTTCAAATTCGTGTTTTGATTACGCATATTCTTGTTATTCCAAAAAATAGACGCCACAGCAAACGGTTTTTTCGAAGAAGAACGCGCTTGATTCATGAAAATTTGCCGAAATCGGTGAGATTTGCATCCGAAAGGCGTTCCGCTCGACATTACAGTTTGTGATATTAAAAAAACAGATTCGTTCACCGTGCAAGGATTCACTGCCCCGGGGAATTTGTGCACTTTTATCTCGGCCGCTCTCCAGCAGGACAATATCTTGAGGGATGCTGCAGATCGAAGTCATGGGCAACCAAGGTCGGTTGACGCGGGCCATGTCGTACGCATCGACCTTTCACCCATCTGACCGATCGATGCAGCGACCCGTTCACGATGATTCACTCTGCTCGCTATCGCAACATGGTCCCAGTACTGCGTGTTCTTTTACGATGGACGACCTAGGGAAGTAATAGTTCGAAACACAGACTCCGGCACAAACAAATTCCTTTTGATTCAACTTCGTGTCAACGGCGACTCCGCTGAATGACGTACCGTCAATACTTTACCAGACACTAAAATGATCTCGGTAGGCAGGAAATCCTGCCTAATCAGCCATTGCCCTTGATCTAGAACAACATCCGTGACTGCCTGTAAGTCGTCGCCCCTTGAATATTACTAACATTCTGATTTAAATAGACTTATTGGGTATTTGGCGCTATCATTTCTCCCAGTTTCACCCCCGGAACGCATCGTTTTCTGGGAGTTTTGTGAAGATGCTTTGATGAGCGACACGGCCGATTTCTTCCGCAGCCGCCTGGATCAGATGATTGATCTTCGCCACCCGCTGGCCGTGTTGTCCTCGCGTATGCCTTGGCAGGAATTGGAAGCGAGCGTCTCGCATCTATTTGCCAAGAAGGTCCGCGCAGGGAAGGTTATCGATGAAGCGGATCTGTTTGGCGGCATCTCGAGGGTGGTCGGTGCCGGTGTTTCGCCCGCAGGGCGCCCACGCCTGCCGCTGCGCCGGATGATTTCGCTCCTGTATCTCAAGCACGCCTTTAACGAGAGCGACGAGGGTGTTGTTGAGCGCTGGGCCGAGACGCCCACCTGGCAGTACTTCTCGGGAATGGATTACTTCGAACACCGGTGGCCCTGTGACCCGTCCCAACTTGTGCACCTGCGCAAGGCCTTGGGCGAGGAAGGCGTGGAGGTGCTGCTGCAGCAAACGATCAATGTGGCGATCACTCTGAAGCTCATCGCCAAGTCGAGCCTGGCTACTGTGATCGTGGACTCCACCGTGCAGCACAAGGCAATCGCGTACCCCACGGACGCAAAGATGCTCGAGACTGCGCGAGCAAAGCTTGTTGACGCGGCCAAGGGTCAGGGAATTGAGCTCAAACAAACCTATGCCAAAGAAGGTAACAGGCTCGCGCGCCAGGCCGGGGGGTATGCACATGCAAAGCAATTCAAGCGCATGCGCCACACACTTAAGCGCCAGCGCACCATCGTCGGACGCCTGCAGCGCGAGATCGAGCGCAAGCTAACGCCTCTGGCCCAGGCTGCGCGCGACGCTCTGGCGGGAACCTTAGCTAAAGCCCACCGTGTTTTTGAACAGACCAAGGCAAAGGCGATCAAGGGCGGGCTACCCAAGCTCTACAGCTGGCATGCGCCCGAGGTGCACTGCTTCAGCAAGGGTAAGGCGCGCACGCCGTTCGAGTTTGGCGCGAAGGTCGGCATTGCGGTCACCGCCAAAGGCAACCTTATCGTCGGAGCCCGAGCCTACCCCGGTGCGCCGTTCGATGGGCATACCCTGAACGAACAGATCGAGCAGGCCACCATTCTCATGCAGGACACGGGCGAGAAACCAAGCACGGCGGTCGTCGATCTTGGCTACCGAGGTGTGGATCGCGACAACCCGGACCTGACAATCATCCATCGCGGTAAGGCCAAGAGCCTGGGCGGTCCTGAGCACAAACTCATCAAGCGGCGTAACGCCGTCGAACCCGTCATCGGTCACCTGAAATCCGATCATCGAATGGATCGCTGTCACCTGAAAGGGGAGATTGGTGACCGGTTGCATGCGGTGCTGTGCGCAGCAGGCTACAACCTGCGGTGGCTACTCAGGGCAATCGCCCGCAAAGGCTTGGGGGCCTTTTTTTGGCTCTTGCCGCCGGAGCTCATCCGGGCAATCCGGAGGCACTTGATCGAACCGTTCTTACGAATCAACCCCCCACGAGCTCATAAAATGGCGTCGGTCTAATGAAACCGGATTTTTAAGGGGCGACGAATTCGATGGTCATCCGACATCGCTGAGTAGTTCCGCTCTCGAGATTCTGCGGACTCGGTATGGCTATCGGGGGCGATCGGTCGCCGGCACGCTGTACTGGTGTCATCAAGGAAAGACCCTATCCGAGCTTCGGTTAGCCTCAGAGGATTGAGAGCGTGGCGAGATGACAGTTTCGGGCCGCGTGTGGCCCGAAAACCTTTAGCTACCCAATTCCAATCTTTCAATCCGCTCCCAAGGCAACTCCGGGTTGCTGAAGTGGCCCCAGCGAGCGAGCGTTAGGAGGTCGGCCTTCGCAAAGTCCCGTCCACTGCGCAACAAGTTCAGGTCAATCAGACCGGCAACACGATCGAGGTCGACGCCGTTACCACCACCGCTTCCACCGGCGAAGGAGTTCAGAGCGCATCCCGGCGGCACATCCACGCGTAACACTCTCGCTGCACGATTCCCCGAAAACCAGCCAAGTGTTACGGTGGCCTCAGCCGCCAGGCCCAGGTGCACGATCACTTTCGCCAGTCGCCGGGCCAATAACCCGCACTTGATCTGGTGGCGATTGAGTTGGGTCTGGTGAGGTGGGCCGCATGCATGGCGACCACGTGGAGCCATGAAGTGCCGATCCCGGACGGGGGGGCGTTGGGTCCGCGGTATCGATTGGTGTTGCCCCTCTCTAGACCCCTTGAGGTGTCCATGGTGAAGCCGGTCGCGCTTTACGTTGCGACCATGCTCGGGCTGGCAGAGGTGATCAGTGCCTACGAAATCATCGTCCTGGCACGGCGCCGTAAGTAAGCTTGGACCGAGCAGCAAAGCCAATTCGATCCAGGGACGCCTTTTGGATGAGGCCGAGCTTCTAGTGCTGACACCGGCCCCAGGTGAACCGGGCGCCGAGGCGTCTGATCTGGCCGATATTTCGGGCTCTGCCCCTGAGGGTGATTCGGCAGTGGCTGAGGATTCGGGCTCGGTTGCTTCGAAGGCGACCGCGACCGAAAATCCACGGGTTTGCAAATCGACTGACTCGAGGTGTGTCTAATAACTCTTGACGAATCGTGTACGGGCCTGTGCAGATCAAGAAACCACAGCCGGCCCACTAGTGGCAGACGCCTAAACGCAAAGGCGCTTTAAACCTGCCAAGCATGGACTGCCTCATTCAGGTGGCTAACTCCGCATGAGATTTCATCCTCTGGATTAGGGTAAATGCTGACTTTTTTTGCATTTTGTTTCATGCTATACCGTCCATCGGGATCTGTTGGGTTTGCGCTTTAACACGATCGCAACGTTGCTAAATAGTCATGTTCTGCTGCAAAAGAATCGGCAAATTAGATTCGTCTACTTTTGTCGGTCTAGTTACGAAAGCAGTTTGTGGATTTGTTCCATCACTCTCTTTGGAGGCGTACATGGAAAAGTCTAGTGAATTAATTTGGATTCTCAATACCTTACAAGGAAATGGCCATGATTAAAAAATTGATCCAGAAGCTCTGTTTGGCCACCGCCGTTGCGTTGGGATTGACAGTGGGACTTCCGCAGCTTGCGCTAAGCGCCGAAACTCAGTA
>Ga0214921_10006958_pt1 | contig 15252 bp, 8 predicted proteins | sample LL1505_MetaG_FD_177992 | JGI IMG/M metagenome (GOLD analysis project Ga0214921, IMG submission 177992) | Freshwater microbial communities from Lake Lanier, Atlanta, Georgia, United States - LL-1505 | ecosystem: Environmental > Aquatic > Freshwater > Lake | place: USA: Georgia | collected 2015-05-28 | reverse complement strand
AAATCAACTAATTGAGTGATGTTGACTTAGTGCCATTGCTTGAAACCTCCCAAAAAAAGGAGGGAAATGAGGTGGGTCGAGTTTTGCAACAGTCTCAATCAATATATTATAAGAGTTATAAAATATTTTAAAATAAAATATTTGAAGTATGAAAAGCATCTCTCAACACATTTCATACTTCAAATTATACTTTATCTTTTCACTTCAAATTTAAAAACTCTGCTATTTACTCCATTTTTAATTTTGATAAAACAAATACCATTGCTATAAGATTTTAAATCTAGCGCATAGGTATTTAACAAATTTACACTTTGATTAAATAGCACAACACCTTTACTATCTGATACTTGTAATTCATATTCTTTATTCAACATTTCTGGTGAACGTAAATACAAAACATCACTTGCGGGGTTTGGATAGATGTAAGTATCGTTTCCTTGTAAGGCTTCATTAACCGATGTTAAAGTAATTACATTCACAATTACGACAGCCGAAGTATCTGTAGCACCTTGGTTATCAGTTGCAACTGCCGTAAGCTGATAAGTGCCTACCTGCATATTTTGTGTGGTAATTGAGTAAGGACTTGTAGTTGATTGTCCAATTTTTGCCCCGCCATTATAAAACTCAACTTTTGCAATGGTTCCATCAGCATCGGTAGCTGTTGCTGAAATAGAGATTATTGCTGGGGAATTTATACTTGCATTATTCAAAGGTGAAGTAATTTTCACAACAGGTATTTGTGTATAAGTAATATTCACACAGGCACCTTTATTTACCCAAGCTCCCCACTGGTTTGAACCTGGTATTTCACCAGTTACACACCATTTAGCTTCCCACAATTCGTTTTCATACGACACTTGCTCACCTATACAATACTGTTTATTGCTTACCCATGCAGCTACGGTACAACCAGTTCCTTGAATTGCTTTTCTTACTATAAAAGAAATTGAATCTGATGAAGTAGCTCCCTGATTATCTGTTGCAATAGCTTTTAATTTGTAAGTTCCTGGGGCTAAATTATTAGCAGTATAGCCATAAGGACTTGCGGTAACTGTTGCTAATAAAAAATCATTTAAGTAATATTTTACATTTGTTACTGTTCCATCAATATCACTTGCATTTACAGTAAAAATGGTAGATAAGGGTTGGTCAAGTAATTGATTATTAGAAGGACTAGTAATATCTATACTAGGTTTTTGATTAATAGATGATTTAATTATTAAGCTTATAACAGATGAAGTTGTTTGACCTCCAAGATTGTTAGTAGCAATAGCTGTTAATGAATAAGTACCAATTTTTAAATTACTCGTCCAAGCTATAGAATATGGAGAAATTGAATCTGTTCCAATTAAATTGCCATTAGCATAGAATTGAACTTTTTTAATACTCCCATTTGCATCAGGATCAGTAGCTGTTGCAGAAAGAGTAACCGAAGTTGGGTCAGTTAATTTAGTATTATTTGCTGGTGCTGTAATTGAAACTGTTGGATTGGTATTTACTCGACCTGAATTATAGCCAGTTCCCCACCAAACACCTCTACCATAAGTAGCTACATAAATTCTTTTAGTTGCCACATGGTATTCCATATCATAAACCGATTGTGTGGGTAAATTTTCAGTAAATGGCAAGAAATCTGTCATGGTATTATCTCTGTAAAAAACACCTCTTGAGTTTCCTATGTAGTAGCCATCTTTTGCTCCATCATCAAAAACCACTTTATTTATTGAAATTGCAGGCAAACTTGCACCGGTAACTTGTGTAAATGTTGCGCCAAAATCTGTAGAGTAAAACACTGTACCACCGCTAGTTGCCATTATCACATTGGTAGGTTTAGTTGGGTGAATGGCAATAGTGTTTACAGTTCCTGATGGTTTTGTAATAGTAGTCCAGTTGGTGCCACCATCTGTAGTTTTATAAATAGTTTGTCCGTGACGGGTGATGATATAATTAGAATTGGATGGGGCAATTTCTATTTCGTCACAATTTGTGCTGGTTGAATAGGTTGAAATATCCGTCCAAGAACTACCAGAATTTGTTGATTTGTAAACATTTGCATATCCAACATAAATTGTGGTATTGGTGGTAGGATCCATTCTAAAAGGAGTTACCCAGTTTCCATCCCCACCAGAAGGATTGGTAAGCGAAGAACGAGTTTGTCCACCATTGGTTGATTTATACAAAGACCCATTTTGTGAAGTACCATACATGATGCTAGTACTTACATGGTCAACAAAACTTTCCATTCCGTCACCACCCAACCAATCGTACCAAATACCATCTGCACGACGAACACTAGTTCCATTGTCCTGAGCACCACCACTCATCACTTCAGGATTAGCTTTACATAAGCCAAATCTATAAAATTGACGAATGCCCATTCCAGTGGTTAATTCTGTCCAATCTCCTCCATCATTGGTTGATTTATAAATCCCTCCATCAGAACCTGAATATAATACGTTGCCAAAATATTCCATCACATGCACATCTGCATGGTTATAACCAATATTATTTCCCCATGTCCAATTTGTAGTTGCCGTCCAAGTAGAGCCGCCATTAGTTGATTTAAAACAAATAGTAGCACCAACTTGAATCACATTGGCATCAGTTGGCGACACATCAAAATCCAAATCATGCCATGCTTGCCCAGTGGTGCCAGTGCCATCGGTATTGTATCCAAAAATATTATTATTTCCAGAGCTTCCAGAACTTACAACAGTAAAATTCACTCCACTATCAGTTGATTTAAATAATTTCCCAAACATACTTCCAGATGCTTGAATTACATACACCACAGCAGGACTTGCAGCAGAAACCGCTACAAAACTTCTTCCAGAACCTGTGATTGAAGACATAGTTGTAAAATTATCTCCAGTATCGGTAGATTTTAAATATACTCCACTGCCAACACTATAAACCACAGTGGGGTCGCCAGGTTTAAATTCTATATCTTCTACTCCAAAACCACTTGTTTTTAACCAAGTAGAACCACCATTAGTTGTTTTATAAATTCCGGATGATGCTGCAGCTAAAATTATACTGCTATTGGTTGGATGGAAAATAATCTTGCTAACTGTATTTGAAATTGAAGTACTAGAAGTCCATGTTACACCCCCGTCGGTTGATTTGTAGTAGCCAGAAGTTGTACCAGCCAAAACTATGTTATCATCCTTAGGGTCAATGGCTAATGACCTAATATTTTGATTGGTTTGCGTATGCATTAAAGAAGTCCAACTGGTACCACCATTGGTTGATTTCCAAACACCCCCTGTTTCTGAGCCAGCAAAAATTAAAGTGGGTGTTTTTAAAGAAACGGCAATTGCCTTTAACCTTCCTACCCCAGGGTTCCAGCCGCTTGTAGGTGTGATTTTGTCAGGACCAAGTTCTGTCCAGTTGGTTACAGCACTTGTTCTAGCATTGTTTTTTCTAAAATTAACTTCGGCTCTTTGGTATTCTTTATCAATTTCTGTTGCAGATTTTCTATATCCTTTTTCATCAATTTGAAGTGAAACATCATATTCCCAGCGTTTATACACTTTGTATCCAGTACCTTTGTCTGTACCCACAGAATCAAAGTACTTTTTGGCCACTTTTTGAACATAAAAAAAGTTCTGAGATTCATCGTTCATTAGTTCAAAAAGTGATTGTACAGACAAGCATCCGCCTAGCAAAAGTATCAATTGAATACTAAGGAAAATTTTTTTCATAAAATGGGGGATATAGGGGAGAAAAACTACATCTTTACTATATCGGACATGTCTTCAAAAAGTAATATTAAAAATTGAAAAAAATATACTTTTTTATTTAAAATATTTGAAACCAAAACAAAACATCTTTGTAAAAATATAATAATCAAAAGGTTAAGTAAAAAAGGTAAATAAACAAAAAAAGAGGCTTTCGCCTCTTTTTTTATACCAACTCGTTCAAAATTTTTATATACTTATCAATTCCTTCTTCAATTTCACTTAGCCAAATAAATTCATTGGCAGTGTGAGAACGACCAGAGTTTCCGGGTCCCATTTTTACAGATGGAACAGGAATTAAAGCTTGGTCTGAAGTGGTAGGCGAACCATAGGTTTTTGCACCAAATTTAATGGCAGCTTTTACCAAATCATGCTCAGGGTCAATGAATGATGGTCGTAAACGAACAGAACGTGGCTTCACTTCTGACTCTATGTTTTCTTCAATTATTCTTAAAACCTCTTCGTTTTTGTATTCTTCTGTAATTCTTACATCAATGGTAAATGTACAATTTTCTGGCACTACATTGTGCTGATAACCAGCATTTATAATAGTTACCGACATTTTCATAGGCCCCAAATGTGGAGATACTTTTTCAAACTTATAATTAGTTATCCAATTGATGTCTTTTATGGCTTTGTAAATTGCATTTTCTCCTTCTTCTCTTGCCGCATGACCAGATTTTCCTTTGGCCACACAATCCAACACCATCAACCCTTTTTCTGCTACAGCAATATCCATCAAAGTTGGCTCACCCACAATGGCAAAATCAATTGGGCACAATTCAGGATACACCAGTTCTAAACCATCTAAACCAGAAATTTCTTCCTCTGCAGTGGCGGCAATACAAAAATTATACTTAAGATTTTCTTTTTCATAGAAATATAAAAAAGTTGCAATCAACGATACCAAGCATCCTCCCGCATCATTGCTACCTAAACCATAAAGCTTACCATCTTTAATATCAGGACTAAATGGATCAACTGTATAACCAGGATTTGGCTTTACAGTATCGTGGTGAGAATTAAGTAAAATGGTGGGTTTGTCTTTTGAAAAATGCTTGTTAAAAGCCCAAACATTGTTTTTTAATCTATGCGTAGAAACACCTCTTTCTACTAAAAATGAATTAATTAACTCGGCAGTTTTATCTTCTTGCTTACTTAACGATTCTATTTTGATTAACTCTTTTAATAACCAAAGAGCATCTTCTTGTAATTTACTTATACTCACAAATTTCTAATTTAGTATTGCAAATATAAATATTATTAGGAAATTCTAACACCAGCAAGTGCAAATTATGAAACTAGATTACAAATCTAGCGGCTCATCTCTCCACGCCTTTTGGTTCGTTTAAAGAATAACTCGCTTTTTGCACTTTTCTAGCACAAGCTGTAAATATGGCAAAACAGCAGATAAAAATTACAATATACTTATTCATAATGATTTATTTAAGGTTTGAGACACAATCAATTCCTCTTTTTAAATTACAAAACAAAAGATAATGTATAAACAATAATCTTATTTTTTGAGGAAAGAATTGATAGCTCTTACGAGCTAAATAAAAAAATAGTTGGTTAGCTATCAATTTATAAATCCAATTTGAATATTTATGTACCTCAAATATTTTTTCAGCCGCTGGATGTTTTTTTATTGCCAATGGAATAAATTCTTTTCCCAAAATAAAATACCTGCTCATCGCTTTTTCTAAACTTACATTGGAGGCAGAATTTGAAATGGCTTTTCGATTATTAATCAATTGATAATTAACCACTTTATCCAAATCAAAAGCCCACAATAAATCTTCACCATAAGAAGAAGCTTCATCAAAAAGCACCAATTTGGCTAGTTTGGTAGGCATGGCAACATTGCCAGTATTCAAATATTTCTTTTCTAAAATTACATTATGGTCAAATTTTCCCTTGCCTCTGCCCATGGCATATTGTCCAAAATCATCATTTTCGGGGTATTGCACAAAACCTTGAGAGACTACACTTTCATTTTCCATTACTTTCAAATGTTCACTCAACAAATTTACATCTGCTTCCATATCAGAATCTAGCAATAAAATATATTTACCTGTAGCTTCTTTTATACCTAAGTTACGAGCAGATGAGCGACCTTTATTTTCAATAGAAATTAGTGTTTTACAAGCAAATACAAAATTATTAGTATTTAAAAAATCAACAGTTTCGTCGGTACTTCCATCAACAGAAATTATAACTTCAAAATCTTGTAAATGAAGTTTTTCTAAACTTTTAATACATTTTTTTAATTCTTCTAAATTATTGTAGGTGGGCAATATAATGGAAAAAGTGTGCTGCATTCAATTACTTTTCATTGAAATTTAATATATATTATTGAAATAATTCAGTTTAGTAGAAAGTTTTTACTAATTTGGGAGTTCAAAACTAATAAAATATTGAAGTATTTACTCAAATATCTATTATTTATCTGTTTTACTTTTTGTGTGAAAGAAAATTTCGCCACCCATATCATTGGGGGTGAAATGAGTTATAAATATTTGGGTAACAATAATTACGAATTAACTTTTAAATTATACAGAGATTGTAATCCTGGCAATGCCAATTTTGATAGTACTACCTTTATTTCTATATATCAAAATACCGAAAGTAGCTATGGCTACGTAAATACCACTAATATATTTAATTACTTCGTTAGAGGCTTTTTTTTTCAAGGATATGTACATTATCCCAAACCCACCAAACTCCCTCTTTTTTCACCAGATTCTTGCAATTTAGCCCCTTCAAATGTATGTGTAGAAGAGGCAATTATGGTGGACACGTTTCAATTGCCGTATAGCAAATATGGCTATACCTTTATTTATCAGCGATGTTGCAGAAATAATACTATAAATAATATTGTAAATCCTGGGGGAACTGGCGCAACTTACAGCATGCATATTGTAATGGATTCCACAATCGTAAAAACTGCCAATAGCAGTCCTGCTTTTAAAAAATTCCCTCCTATATTTATTTGCAATAAAAGCCCATTAAGTATTGATCACTCAGCTTATGACCCTGATGGTGACTCACTTGTATATGAACTTTGGACACCTTATTCAGGAGGAAGCCCTAATAATTTTTATCCTATTCCAGCCTCTACTCCACCATTCGATACTGTTCAATTTTTGACAGGCTACTCTTTAAATAACCAAATTGGAGGCAAAGAAGCCTTAAAAATAGACCCAGTCACAGGTAGATTAACTGCTTTTCCTTTAAATCTTGGTCAATATGTGGTGGGAATTGCAGTGAAAGAATATCGAAATGGTGTTTTGCTAGAAACTCACCATAGAGATTTCCAATTTAATGTGGTGGAATGTTTATCTAAACCCAAAGCTACCCTTCCCGATTTTATTTTACTTTGTAGAGACGATTACAGAATTCAGTTTGTAAACAAAAGCATAGGGGCTGCCAAATTTTATTGGCAATTTGGCGACCCAACTAAAGCACCCAACGACACCTCTACCGCCTTTGAACCTAATTATCAGTTCCCTACGGTGGGTTTTTATAAAACTATGCTCATCACCAACCCAAGCTTGTATTGCAGAGATACTGCCTTTACAACAGTGAAAGTGTACAACACAATCAACGGAGGGAATTTTTCACTTAACAATGTTTGCGAAAACGATGCCGCAAAATTTATTGATTTAAGTAAATTATCAGAAGGAGAACCTAGTAAATGGAAATGGATTATTAATGATAGAGATTCAATTTTCGGAAGTCCAGGATTACTATACAACTATCCTGCAGGCAATTACCAAATAAAACAAGTAGTGTTTAATGAATATGGCTGTACCGATACCACTACACTTCCATTAACTTTATATCCTAAGCCATTTATACTCAAAAGCCCTGATACTTTGGTTTGTAATAAAAACACCATCACCATTAGAGCTCAAAGCAATGGTACGGTTTCTTGGTCGCCCAAAACACTTACTAGTTGCGAAATTTGTAATAAAACTCAGGTGACACCTTTGAAAAATACAACTTATTACATTCATTCTGTTGATAATAACAATTGCAAAAATACCGATAGCATTAAGGTTTTTACAAGATTATCAAGTATTCCTATATTAGATTTTGATTTTCAACCTGTTCGCTGTGCCCCAGTAAGTGTAGATTTCAATGCAACTTATTCTAATTTAGATAGCATTTGCGACAAAGAAATAATTCTAAATTGGGATGTGGATACAGATGAAAAAGTTTCTAACAAGTTAAATTTAAAGTACTTATTTACCAAAGGAGGTGATTTTCCCGTTACATTTTCGGTAAATAAAACCAGTGTAACAAAAAACATTTTGGTACTTCCCCCCGATTCTTGTTATAAAAACTTGTTCATTCCCAACACTTTCACACCAAATGGCGACCAAATAAATGATGTTTTTTATGTACGAGGAACTAATTTACGAGCTTTAGAACTACATATTTTCAACCGTTTAGGAGAAGAAATATTTTATACCAATGACTATAAAAAAGGCTGGGACGGCACTTACAAAGGAGAAAAATTAAGTCCCCAAACTTTTTATTATACAGGCAATGTCACCTTTTGGGATCAAACAAACAAATCATTTGAAGGAAATATAACTATCATTGAATAAACACCTTACGATATTAATATTACTTTTTTTAAGTCATTTTTCAATGTCTCAGGATATTCATTTTTCACAATTCAACCAAATGCCAATGAATGTTAGTCCTGCAAAAACTGGTCTTTTCGATAGTGAATATCTATCCTCAACTTACAGATTCAATGCAGGTTACAGACAACAATGGCGAAGTGTAGCTTCTGAAAATTTTGCATCACCCAAGCCTTACGCTACTTTTTTTGCAAGTATCGACAAAAATTTGGGCGGATTAAATATCTTAGGAAGAGACCTTTTGGGGCTCGGTTTCTCATTTTATAAAGACCATGCTGGCGACATCAACCTTGCTCAATCTCAAGCCAACATAGCACTTGCCTATCACAAAGCTCTAAACAATACGCAAACTCAATTTTTAACATTAGGCTTCAATGCAAATTTCAACCAAAAGACTTTCAATAAATTAGGCACTTTTGACAAACAATGGAATGGCAATAACTACGATAAAAATTTAGCTTCAGGTGAAGGATTTAACGATTATCAAATCAACTATTTAGATTTTGGACTTGGTTTAGGATATTGGTTAAATATACCCAATGGAACAAAACTTTACAGCGCTGCCAATGTTCAACATCTCAACAAGCCTTCTCAAAATTTTGTACAATCAAATAACAATACTAAACTCGCTTACCTCTGGACAGGAAATCTTGAAATTGTACAATCAATCAATGAAAAATATTTTTATGTACCAAGCTTTATTTTTATCAAACAATCCTCTGCCAAAGCTTTTACTTTGAGTCAACAAATTAGAATCAAAAGCAATATGGCCAACTACCACCAATTTGGTGTAGGAGCAAGATTTAATAGTAATTATCAGTACAATACCGCAACCGATGCCACTATTTTGTATTATAAATATTCTTATGAAAAAATCAATTTAGGACTTAGCTACGATTTCAATATCAGCAATTTAACCACTGCTAGTCAATATTTAGGAGCATTTGAATTTTCTTTACAATACTACTTCGGCAACGACTCCAACCCCAAAAACAAACACCATCGTTCAAGACTAGAGTGCCCCAAACACGACCCAGTTAAAAACAAAGCATTGAAACTGTTTTAGTTTAAAGTTTAGTTGCTATCTTGTAGATTATCAAGAAGCTACTCAATATATTCACATTTCACTCTTCACTTCTCACACCTATCACTTATCCCCTATCCCCTCTCCCCTATCACTTGTCACCTAACTTCCCTCCCTTTCCACACATATTTACCTTTAAAACTCAAAATCGCAATTAGCATTACAAACAATGGGTACAAAATTGAAATCATACAATGATAAAAAAAATCAACTTCCTTATTCACAAATCCACACATCTTCTTAAAATACAAATATTCTACCAAAATTTTTATGGCTAAAATTCCTAAAGCCCATTTAAATTCTAACACAACAAAACTCAATGGCCAACACAGAAAAAACACAAACATCGCAGGAGCTAAAAACTTCATTGTAAAATCTTTATAGCCACTCCATTTACCTGCCCACCTTAATTTTTGTTGAAATATGTCTTTAAAATTATCCAATGCCTTGGTATAAACCACACTATCACTCAAATAAACTATTGAAATAGGAAAATCCTTTTTAGCTTTTTCTAACAAAAAAATATCATCCCCCGATGCATATTTACTTTCATTCAAGGCTTCTGAATACAAAATCTTATTAAATGCCAAATTGGCAGCATTACACATTACGGGGTTTTTAAAATCTGCAAAAAACTTAGAAAATCCCACCAAAGCCATCAATTCTTCTTGCTGAAATTGGGAAACAAAACTTTTTTCTTCTTTAAAATAACTTACAAATCCCGCCACCAACATTTTGCCATTTTTCAGCGGACTTACCATTATATGCACCCAATCTCGAGGCACCTCGCAATCAGCATCTGTTGTCAATATAAAATTGGCACTTACACACTTCATTGCAGTATTAAAAGCCGCCTTTTTCCCAATACCTTCATTTTCCAAAATTTCATATTCAAATTTAGAAAATACTGATTTTATAATTTCCACCCCATCATCTTCACTCCCATCGTTTACCAACCAAAACTTCAAATTTTCAACATTATAATCTAGTGCAGAAAACGAATTTAATAATCGTGGCAAATTTGAAGCTTCATTTCTAAAACATACTATTACTTCTACTTTTACATCTACCTTCTCAAAAGAGAAACTTTTAAACTTGTAAAATAACTGCCAAGTAAAAAAAAGAAGATAAATCCCACAAAAAATCAGAATTATAATCTCAACCATGTTTATTTATACTTTTACAAATTAGATTTTAAAAGAAAACGAAGTTTTCAGTTTGTTAAATTTTAGTTTTCACTTCGTGAAAACAAGATTTTCTGCCACGAATTCACGAATTAAAATTTAATCCGTGCTATCTGTTAAATCTGTAGGCTAAACAATTATTTTCTATTCTGATTCAACTAATTATAAATAAATATTTTACCACATAGAAACATAGGAATTCGAGTAGATATATTAACTTTTATAAGGTTCACTATGTAAAACTTTAGTTTCTTTGATTTTAAAATAAAATGGAAATCATTCAATTATAAAGAATAACATAGAAAAATCAAAAAAATGATTTTTAAAGCCAAAATTTAAACCTATGTTTCTATGTGGTTAAATTAATTTTTGAATTGAATTTTAAGTGGTATTAATTTCATAATGAATTAGAATTATTCTTTCTTTTCAACCAAAACCAAATCCCACACATCGAAATTGGCAAAATATTTACAGCCCACAAAATCAAACTCACCCACATCACCTTTACCACCTCCAGCCCAGAATCCTGAAACACCCAATACGCCGAAACTTCACGTATGCCCACATCTCCTAAAATACCAGCACTTGGCACAATTGTTTTCACCAACATCATCACACCAAAACCCGACAGCAGCAATGATACATTAATATATGTCAAAGTAAAAATAGCCAAAAATATAAATTGAACTACAAAAACTAAATACCTAACTATTGCCAGCATCAACACAGAAAAAACTATTTTTTTATTATTTACAAACAAACTAAGTTTTTCTTTAAATTCATTTACAAATCCGCAGTTGATATTGCTTTTCAATAACCAAATCAAAAAACCAATTACCAACACAACAAATCCTATCCCTACAAAAAACAACTTTACAAAACCTAAAAAATACAAAGAGCCTATTCCAAAAAAGATAGTAACCAAAGTTTGCACAACACTTCCAATAATAGCTTCATTGGTTTTATGAATTTTAAATGACTTAGTTACCAATTCTGCAATTTCACTCGGAATGAGTAACGACAAGGCCACCGATTTGGAAGTATCTTCAAAAGAATTTTTCAAATTTCTTCCAGAAAGCAATTTCCATTTCAAAACTTCCAAAAACCAATTTACTAACATCAATAAAACTACAAAAAACAAAAACATATACCTTTCAAAATCAGCACCTTGAAAAATCATTTTAAAATTATTAAAATTAAAAGATAACTTTTTCCAAACAAAAACGACACAAAGTAAGGCTAGTAGTGATTTGGCAATAAAGAAGCTGTATTTGAATACTGTTTTTTTCATTGACCACAAATTACGAAATTGCAGGATGATAAATAGCAAAACGGAAGAAAAAATAATTTTAGGGGTCGATCCTGGTACTCAAATTATGGGTTACGGAGTGATTTTAGTAGTAAAAAGCAAAATATCAATTTTACAATACGGAGTCATCAACCTGAAATCATATTCAGATCATAAAGTAAAACTGGAAAAAATATACAAAAGAATTACAAGTTTAATTGAAGAATTTTCACCCGACGAAATGGCCATAGAAGAACCTTTTTTTGGAAAAAATGTACAATCCATGCTCAAACTTGGTAGAGCGCAAGGCGTAGCCATGGCCGCTGCACTTTCAAAACAAATACCAATTGTAGAATATTCAGCTAAAAAAATAAAGCAATCAATCACTGGCAATGGCAATGCAAGCAAAGAACAAATGGCTGCCATGATTATTAAAGAATACAAACTTGAAGAAAACCCAGAATTTTTAGATGCCACCGATGCACTTTGCATTGCTTTGTGCCATCATTACCAACAAGGCAACAATAAATCTCAAAAAGTATCTTGGGACAAATTCATCATACAAAACCCAAATAGGATAAAATAAATATGAAATATAAACTTTCAAATATTTCATCAAATTTGCATAAATTAAACTTTAATTTAAGTGGTTACTTTATTAATAACTTGCATATTAATGTTATAATTTGCAATTTGCAATACATCAAAACTGTGTCAATTCAATAAAGAAAATACAACACCCCCCAAAAAAATAAATTTAAAAACTATGATTACCAATTTCTCACATTTCAAAAAATCCATCTCTACCCTTATTGCATCATTTGCTTTGAGTTTTACGGTGATGGGGCAAACTGACATCACTTGGGGTTCATTTGTTTCTATTAGACCAGATGGCACCAATCAAGGCTCATCTTACCAAAGAGATTTAGCATCTGACTTGGATGGAAATGTATTTGGAGCAGGTAACACAAATATCACACAGGCACCTGTTGGAACAGTTACTGGTAGTATTTTTGATAATTCACATGCAGGTGGTTGGGATGGATACTTATATAAATTAGATAAAGCAGGCGACAAACTATTATGGTGGACTTACATAGGTGGTGATAATAATGATGATATTTGGAGTGTTGAATATTCAAAAGAAGGTAGCAATGAATATGTTTATTGTGCAGGTTTCTCTGATAGTAATTATGGTTTCATTCCTTCAGGAAAAATTGTTGGCCCACAAGCTACTAAAAAAAGTGGTAGAGATGCCTTTTTAGCAAAATTTGATGCCACTAATGGTAATTTAATTTGGTTTACTTGGTTAGGTACTAGCAATGAAGATTGTGGTTTTGCAGTGAGAGTTTCTCAAAATTATGTTCACATGGTAGGTATAGCTGCAAATGGTTTACCAACTACAACAGGAGCATACAAAACTACAACTCCAGATGCTTGGACTTTTGATGGATTTTATGCAAGATACAACCTAGCAGGAACTTTAAACTATTTAACCTACACTAATTTCCCAAGTGCTTTTATGGATATTAACTCCGGTGGTGGAGCTATGGGGGCAAGAGGACTTGATGTAATTAGCGATAATGTTGTTGTAATCGGAGGTACTACTTATGGTAACGACGTTTCAATGGAGAAAAATAATACTAATTTTATTGCTGGGGGTGCTGCTTTACCAGCAGCTGCTCAAGCAGGTTTTGTTCTAAGATTAAATCCTTTGAGTGCTGGGGCTTCAGATGCAGTATTTTCTTCAAAAATAAGAACAGCTAGTGCTGGTAATTATTCTTACGTATCTGATGTACGCCAAAGTAATGGTAGTATTTATATTTTAGGATATACCAATGGAGTAGTCAATAACATACCTTCAAATGCTCATCAAAGAACAAATGGTGGAGCAATAGATGTTTTTGTTCAAAAAATTGGAGATACCTTATATCTTAATTATCCCTATAGAAGAGCCTCTATGTATGGAGGTAGCGGAACAGATTATGCTGCATCACTTACGGTTTGTAATTTTGAACCTACTTTTACAGGGCAAACATCTTCAAGTAATTTAACTATGGTTGAAGCACTTAGAACTGTTGCTCCTAGCCCTGTAAGAAACTTAAATACTTTTAAAGGTGGTGGAAATGACATGTTTACAGCTTCTTTTAAAGATGACTTTACCTCTTTGACTTTTTCAACTTATATAGGTGGATCTAATGATGAACACCCTTTCACTTCATATACTTTAGCTGGGAAAACAGGTGGACATGCGATTGTTGGAAATAACTTATTAGTGGGTGCTTCTACTCACTCATTTTCTGATATGCCTACAACATTTGGGGCTTGGAAAACAACTGCAAATACTACAACCATTACTTCTCCAGACTTAGACTTTATTGTAAGTTTTCAAAAATCAGGAGGTAGTTGTGCTACAACACCTGTAAACAACCCTCCTACTCTAGACCTCGATGCTGATAACACTACAACAACTGGAAATAATTACCTAACCACTTATACAGAACAAGGTACTAGTGTAAAAATTGCTGATACAGATATAACTATAACAGATTCAGACAATACCAATATGTCATCTGCTACAATAACTTTAACTAATACCCAAGCTAATGATGTTTTTCAAGTTGTAGGTACACTACCAACTGGTATTACTTCAAGTGTTTCAACTTCAGGCAGTAATACAATTATTACATTATCAGGTTCTGCTACAATTGCTAATTATCTTACTGCTATTCAACAAATTCAATTCAGTAACACAAGTTCAAATCCAAGTGGTGTTGATAGAATTGTTAACGTGGTAGTGAATGACGGTACTAATAACTCAAACACAGCAGTTGCTACTATTAAATTTACACTAGTTAATCAAGCTCCAAATCTCGACCTTGATGCGAACAATAGTACTGCTACTGGTAATAACTATCAAACCACTTATACTGAAAAAAATACACCAGTCAAAATAGCTGATACTGATATCACAATTACTGATGTTGATAATTCAAACATTGCTTCGGCTACTATTACACTTACTAATACACAAACTAATGATGCATTTCAAGTTGTGGGCACATTACCAACTGGTATTTCTTCAAGTGTTTCAACTTCTGGTAGTAATACAATCATTACATTAACAGGTTCTGCTACGATTGCTAATTATCATACTGCTATTCAACAAATTCAATTCAGTAACTCAAGCTCTAATCCAAGCGGTGTTGATAGAATTGTTAACGTGGTAGTGAATGACGGTACTAATAACTCAAACACAGCAATTGCTACTATTAAATTTACCTTAGTTAATGATGCTCCT
>Ga0214921_10006956_pt1 | contig 15256 bp, 17 predicted proteins | sample LL1505_MetaG_FD_177992 | JGI IMG/M metagenome (GOLD analysis project Ga0214921, IMG submission 177992) | Freshwater microbial communities from Lake Lanier, Atlanta, Georgia, United States - LL-1505 | ecosystem: Environmental > Aquatic > Freshwater > Lake | place: USA: Georgia | collected... | reverse complement strand
AATGGCTTTGATGAATGTATATGTTGCAAAGATGAATGGATTAAGAAGATATAAAGTTAATAATAGTATAAAAAATAAGCGTAAAGTATCAAGAAATATCAAGTTTTAGTGCTACTAGTAGCAACCCTTAAAATATTTCCATTACTAGCATATCTTTCCGCACAAAAATTAACAAAACTCTTCTCATAAGTATTTGCATTTTTAATCTTTTCAATAAGTTCTTCTTCAGTTAAAAACATATCATTAATACATTTAACTGTTGATGCATTACCTTTATAAAAAATATATTCGGTTGAGAATATAAATTTTGCATTATTAGAAATATCATCGGAGCTACATTCACTTCCATTTTTACTACCATCATTACCATTACCAAAGTTCGCTATATCTTCTGACTTACTAATCAACATATTAAAAACATCATGTGCATTAGTATCATTAACTATATCCTTACCAATATTCCGAATAATAATATTTTCTATATCAGGATTTTCCAAATTAATAATAATATTTCCAATGATATTTTCTACATCAGGATTATTTGTTTCCTCCAGAATATATTGCGATATTGCATCAATCATATTAATCATAAAACCATTTCCATTACAATAAAACTTATTAATCAATGCGAACAATTCTGTACTATGAGAATTCCTAAATTTATCTGGATGTAATAACAAACTTAATTTCTTGTATTTTGCAGTTAGTTCTTTATTATCTACATTTACTACCTTTTCTGCAGATGTGTTATATTGTTGATATAAGTATTCATATCTGTCATACAATTTACCTTTGCTATCTAAATAATCATTTAACTTCTTAATTGCTTTGGGACGCATATAAGCAATCCATTTAGTAAGACTGGCTATATAATCCTTATATAATTGTCGACCTTCATCATCTAGTGCTTCTAGAAAGGAAGCCATATTCAAATAAGGAATTTGGAATTTGGAATTATCTAATAATTCTAGAAAGTTTTTATATTTCAATTTTCTATTTATTCTAGAAGATGTAAAAATGTATTATGCTAGAATAAAAAAAAATTACCAATAGAGTTTCAAGTCCACTGGTGTGGTGCAGGGAGTCTACATCTTCTCGAGTTGTTCGAGATTATTCGCGATCAATGCCTCAGCAATCGCGACCATCTCGTTGTCATTGCGCTCTTTGACCTGCAAGCCACGCCCCGCTACGATGGCGAATAGCTCCTTCAGCTTTTCTGCCAGCTTAGTTGTGTCTCGGGTGGCTGATGGGCTCGCAAACATTTCGTCGTAAAGATAGTGCCCGCAATAAATGCGTGCATACTCACAGAATGTGGTGATCTTTTCGGCTACTGTACCACACCCACAACCATCCACTTGTCCGAGACAGCTTTCCAAGTGCACTCCGAAAGCAATTGGTTTGCCGTACAGAATGTCGTATGCTGTGAGTGGGTCCTTTGAGAGCTCGGGAACGGGCAGAGGCTCCGATGTCGTCGGCTTGGATTTCGGCAACACGAACGGGGTATTCGGAGCCTTGAGTCGTTCACGTGGCAGACGTAGCCCGCTAGGGTGTTCCATCTTGTAAGCGGTCGTAAAATATATTAAATATATAGAATAATGTATTTCAATTTTTGATTAAAATACATTTATTACTAAAAAAAATGTTTTTTTGACGCTTGACGCTTGTCGCTTTACGCTTGACGCTTGTCGCTTTACGCTTGACGCTTGTCGCTTTACGCTTGTCGCTTTACGCTTGTCGCTTGACGCTTGACGCTTGTCGCTTTACGCTTGTCGCATTGCCATCATCGTTCGCTACTCGGGCTTGCGGTACCGGTTGACCAGCTCCGTTGCAAAGTTGCGAACGTTGTCCGCTGTCGGCTCCTCGATTGCAACCACGACACTGAGATCGAAAATATATCTTCCCCAAGAATGGGGGGTCTCAAACCATGTCTTTGCAGCGCGCACGTTGGTGATGATTGCCTGGATTGTCGCATCGACGTCCCGTGTATTCAAAGCCCAGATAATAGGGAGCATTCCACAGCCGGCTCCGTTAGACCCTGCATAGGACAGAACGCTGATACCAACGGGGTTCGCTGCAAGTTCTTCGCAGTTGCAGGGAAAATCTTCACCTTTTGCTTGGTCGCAGTAGCAGGGCACTGTGTGCAGGCCGTACCAGTAAAAGTTTTCTCCGCAGACCACTTCTTCAGGAGTCAATGGCGGATTGTTGTTGCTGTCACCCTCAGCCTGTGCCATCTTGTAAGACGTTGGAAAATACATTATAATATTATATAAAACATATTCATTTTTTGTTATTTTTTATTTTTTTTTCTGTTTTCTGTTTTCTGTTTTCTGTTTTTCCTAATTTATTTTCGTCTCTATAATCTCCTAATCATTGCGATTTCCCATTCATAACCCTGTTCACCAGCATGACTACCCTCACTATTATCAGATCCGGAACTATGAGTTTCCAATATCATTGGTATCATCCGTTTCTGGCAAAACATTTTTATATACTTAAGTGCTCTTTTGCCTTCCGCGGTATTAAATATTAATCCACTACCAATCCCACGATGTTCATCCTTTCGGGAACCTGTTGCATATCGGGAATCATTTATATGAAAATTAGTGATATTATGCCATCCAATCAGTTTATTAAATTTATCTAGATAATCTTTAATTCCATCAATATTGGAAATATCATATCCACTAACAAATATATGTGCGGTATCAATACATATTCCTACTCGTTTCTTATTACCACTACCACCACTACCACCACTACCACCTTTACCACCTAACCGATTATTATGTTTAATACCGTTCCATATTATTGCGAGCTCTTCTAGTGTATATCCAATTTGTGAGCCTTGACCTGCAGATGTTTCCAATGCAAGTGTAATGTTTTCTGGCATATCATGAATAATTTTATTAAGATTTGCAATTAAGTTTTTCATTGCAATCTCTGGTTCCATATCTTTTTTGAAACCTAAATGAAGGACAACACATTTCGCACCTATCTGGCTACCTAATTTTAAATCATATTGGATATTATCGTGCATATATTGGACACGAAAGCCCACAGGGCTTTGATATAAGGGGCTACGCCCCTTACGACCACTTCCAGGGGGTGCAATACAAAAATTAAGGAGATATATACTATGAACTATTAATGTTATCTGATGTTGGCGAATATAAGTTTTAATTTCGGATGTTTGTTCTGGTGTGAGTTTGGTTTTAGTTTTCATAGAAGCAGAGCGATTACTACCTAGGAAAATTTGAACTGCATTACCACCAATCCTTTCTAGATATTTTATACCATCTAATACAGAAGGGGATATGCTTGCATGACACCCTAGAATAATATTCTGTTTTTTAGTATATATTCTTATTCTGGAAGATTTTATTTTTTTCGTTCTTCTAGAATAAGTACCTTTCATAAGTAATCAGTAATATATTATTAAATCCAAATAAAATAAAATTTTAATAAATTAAAAACCTAGTATTTAGATAGTGTATTGCTTTATGATAATCTATTTTTTATATTATAAGTTAGATGAGCAGTAGGACAAACAATAGTTCTTCGGATATTTCTAAATCTACAAGTAAAAATACTAATACATCAGCAACTAAATCTAGAACAACATCCACATCCACATCCACATCCACATCCACATCCACATCCACATCCACATCCACATCCATATCCACATCACATAGTTATACTAAAGACCAAAGTAGCCAAAGTAGCCAAAGTTCTAGAAGTTCTAGTTCATCTAGTACATCAGATGAAAATAGTCCAATTAGTAGATATATGAAATCATTAGATTTAGTAGAAAATAACACATTACCAGGTAAGCCTATAATACCACCTAAAAATATAAAAACAAGCAATAAAAAAAAATCATTAGTAAAATCATCACATAAATCAATAACACAAAATAGTGTATACACCCCACCCTATGATACCCAACCTTATGATACCCCAAGCTGGTTTGAAACAGAAAAGGGATTATCATTAGAAAAGTATTTAAAACGCATGTTCCAGATTGCAAAAGAATCGTTATCCTGTAATTTAAATAAAGATACTACCAAAGCGATATTAGTTCCCCATGCAGGAATAAAACATTCTGGAATATGTTCTGCTTCTGCATATTATGAATTATATAATCGCACCCGGCACATAAAAAGAGTTATATTACTTTGTACAAATCATCAGCCATTAGATAATCCCAATGCAATAAATATAGTTGGTTGCAACTTTAGTAAAATTGCATCTTATAAAACAAGCAAACCTAAATTATCAATAGATACAAAAACAATGGAAAAATTAGCTCCATATATTCAATTAAATAATACATTATTCAATGAAGAACATTCATTCTTTAATCAATTACCATTTCTAGAAACTATTGCTCCAAATGCATTAATATGTCCTTTATTAATTGGTAATATGGCATTAAGTGCAGAAAATCATTCAAAAATTAGGGAAATATTACAAATATTAAAACAATTAGCACAGAAAGACGGAACAGTAATAGTATGCACTAGTGATTTATCACATATTAATGGGCATTTTGCGCATAAAATAAATACCTATATACCCCAGAATATAAGGAAATCAGATAGTGAAATATTACAATTTCTATATAATATTGTTAATGGTGTTAAGACACGTACCAATAAGATAGATGAATTATTATTTTTACAAAATTCTCCTGCATGTGGCATATTAGCAATGTATTTATTTGGTAAATTACTTAATGCTATATCAAAAGATAATTCTAGAATAACTAGTGATAGTAATGATAGTAATAGTTCTGGCAATTCAATTAGTAGTATGCTAGAAAACCGGAATTATTTTAATTCTAGAGTAAGTTGTTATTATACGTCTATAATACGGGAACATATTGATGTATTTAATTTCGATAAGAATACATTAGTACCTATTCTAGATAGTACTGATACAAGTATTAGTTCGGTAAGTTATGCTGGAGTAGTTTTCACTACACAACGCAATATACAAACAAGAAAACAACGCAAGATAAATATGGTGTGTAGTGAATATGAAAAAATTGCCCTATTAGGTTTAGCAAAAGAACAATTATATTATAAATTATTATCGCAAACACAACACCACTCACAAAAATCCAAATCTGTAGTAAAAGTTCCAGATAGTTTAATAAGAGTTATAGCTAGCCCAGTATTTAATTTAAATCTAGGTGTTTTTACTACATTAAGTAAGAATGGCAAATTACGGGGTTGTATAGGAACACTAGAAACAGACAATGATGAGATTACAATAGAAAGTAATGTTAAGAAATATATTCTAGATACTGCTTTTAGAGATAACCGATTTACGCCAATAGAATTATCAGAATTTAATAAGTTGGAATTTAGTATTACTATTTTGTATACATTGAAACAAATTACATTAAATGAGTATTTTGGCAGTAAATTTGTTTTAGGACAGGATGGTATATTAGTATCACATGGGAAAAAACAGGGATATTTTCTACCAAGTGTTGCTAGTGATTTTGGTTATGATAAACAAAAACTGTTGGAAGAATTGTGTACTAATAAAATAGGAAGTACGACTAAGGAATGTTTTAGAGGAAATGATGTAAAATTATTTTATAATGAAGGTCTCAAACTAGTTAATTAACCACATTACAAAGCAATAAAAGAATCATCCCAGCACTGCAAAGAATAATTAAAGAATAATAAAATATACGTTAATTATAGTAGTGAATATAATAATATAATAATATAATAATATTATTTCGAACATATATTTGATTACAATGCATAATTATTATAATATTTTACCAACAATATTAATTGATATACTAATAATTTTAATATTCGAAGGATTATTGTTTTTCCTTTATTTAGAAAAACAGCAAGAAAACATTATTAGTAATCAACTCAGTGATTTTTTTGACAAAATTAATCAAACTAAACAACAAGCAACACAACAAACAACCGATGACACAACTATATTTTCTATGTTAAGTGATATAATAAAACCATTTATAGAACTCGCAATGGCAAATGAGAAAGCACATAATGAAAAACAATATAAAAAAGGTTTGCAAATCTATATTTTTACATTAATAGCCATAGTAGTTAGTTTATTAATATATTCATATATTGTAATAAAAACTTTTGGAAAAACAATTGATTGGCTAATTGTAGTTTTAACAGTTATTATTACAATTGGATTAATTATTGTGTTAGAATTATTATATGTAAAATATGTATTATTTAAGAAAAAATTTAATGAAAGCCAAATCAAATTAGATTTTATTAATGCAATACGAAATTAATTTTTCCTTTGTAATTATAGATGTTATTTTTTATCGTAGTTATATATAGCAATATATAGCAACCGCATTTCTAGGATGTTATTCAATAAAACTAATAATAAATTATTAATTGGTAGTTTTAATGTTCTAACAGAAGTAATAATTGGATTTAGTACATTCGCGCTTTTTTTTGGAGTGTTTATGAACTATTTTTTTACTAAATATGAAGTACAACTATTAGGTGAATTTATTAAGCAAAGCATATCTTTCTATAAAGGTGTTAATAATTATAATAATGACAAATCACAAACATTAAAAATTAAATTAAATCAACTTATTAGTAAAAATCAAAATATAACAAAATTAGAAGCAGATGTTGCTGCGAATGAAGAAGAAGTACATTCATATAATAAACCTTATGATAATAAACTAATGTATATAATTTTAATAATGATATTTAGTTTAGTAGGCATATTATTATTACCAATTCTAACTGGATTAATTAGATTTGACCAAATAAATTTAAAATATATTGGATTTAGTACTTTATTACATATTATACTAATTGTTGGTTTTGAGTTATTATTCCTACTATATATTATAACTTTTATAAATCCAGTAAAATTATACTCCGTCTTCCAGAATAACTATTCGAAAACTGGTTCATATATTTAATAGAAAAATATCTAATTGGAAATTAAATAATTGGAAATTAAATAATTGGAAATTAAATAATTCCAAATATCATACAATAATTAATAATAATATAATGAAGAAAAATATGACACGGCGTTCTAGAAAACATTCTAAAAAAAAATCACAAAAATCAAAAAAATCATTAATAGGTGGTAATTTTGAAAAATTTTTAAGTAGTTTAGTATACACCACACGCAACACACCCGGCACATCAAAATCATATATCTCTAGATTCTTAAATCCCGCCAGTATAGGAAAACGATTTACACAATCATCTACCAATCAATTTCAAATTATTTACAATTACAATACACCTAACCCACTTAATATCAACATCAATCAAACCAAACCCATTCCTAGCTCACTAGTAGAATTTGAACCACACATTATTATTGGCAATATGAACCGATATTTAATAGTATTAGTAGATGGTGCACCATATACTAGATTATTATGGGCTGTAGAATTTGCATTCAATACTAAACGCAAAACCATATTATCTTATGAATCACCCACGGCATCACTAAATATTACTGGAAAACATAATTTTTCAATTAAAATTTATTCATATCCTAATGAGGTTCAACCATTTACCGTAATGGATATTGCCGGACGCAAAAGAAAGGAAGAATATACTAATCTAATAACATATTTAACTAATCCACAAAATAAAAATAAAATAACATTAGTAAGAAATTATCCATTAAATATTTATAAAGATACATCTAGCGGTGTTAGTTTATTCACTATATTTGGAAAACAAAAAGAAAGGAAATCATTAGAAAAATTAGCAACACGTGCTTTAAAATAAATTATTTGGAATAAAATGTATTTATTAATTTTTCAAAATATTTTTTATATATCTTAAAACCATCACAATTATATTTTTCACCATTAGCATTTCCTAATACATACTCTAGAAACCATTCCCCAAATTTAGCTGACATTTCATTAGGATGATAATTATTTGATGAATCATTATTCATACCAAAAAACTTATTAAATACATCCAGAGAATTTAACAATGTTGGTTGCTGTTTTAAATAATAATATGTACCATCCGAATCGCGTTCCAATTTTAACCCAACATTATTAACATCAGTTAAACTACTTGGAGTAATACTATTAAATATTGCACCAATCCACCAATATGTCTTTACATTATTATTATTATTATCTAACCATAACCAATTTGCACTTAATCCATCTGGGTTATTACGATTTAATGCAACCACAGCACCCATCCCTTTAATATTTTCAACACCAGGAGTATATTCTAGATAACCTAAATCTTTATATACTTCTTCAAATTCAAAAGACACTATACGTTGGTGTACATGCGTCAATTCATGGACTAATGTAGTTTCCCGCGGATTAATAAACCACCCAGCATCCATAATAATAGTATCTTCTAATGTATGTGGCATTCCTGCTTCTAACCAAGGTTTTGCCTTTGCAAATGAAATTCTACTAAGCCAATTACATAGATAATTATAATATGCTAGATTACGAGACCTAATCTTTTCTAGCAACTCTTGAATAAACTTTGATACTATATTACGTTCTTTATCACTGATATCATCAAATGCATCTAAATACTTATTATAAAGTTCATCTTGACTATTACATCCACGCGCACTCAGATTAGGTTGATTCATTTTTTGCAAATATTCTGCATTTTTATTAATAAGTTTACTAGCTTCTGATGCATTTTTAAAATTAATTTGTTTAATATTATTATATTTTGCAATTGCCTTTGCATTTGCCTTTGCCTTTCCCTCAGTTTGAAAATGTTCTATATTATCCCGCGCAATTTCTTTTTTTAGTCGCAAATAATGAGACATTGCAAATAATCCTATTGCTATAAAAAAAAATATTATTATAAACCAATTCATTCCTATACAATCTTAATTCCTGTAATCGATTGATATAATTAACTAATTTATAAATAGATTTTTGCAACCGATTTATTACAAAAATATTCATTATGAAAAATCTAACTATTATCTAGAAGACACTTATCGAAAAAACACTTATCTAGAATAGATTAATAAAAAATCAATTAAAACATCAACCTAAATTGTATATATAAATGAAATTACAAATTAATTATGAAAAACTCAAAAAAGAAGCAATTATAAGAAGCATTAAAATGCTAGATATTGGTGTTCTTACAACAATATATTTTATACTTGGATATTTTATATCTTTAAGTATTAATAAAATTTATTACGATTTTGACGGCAATGAAAAACATAACAAAATTTTAGTATTCCTAGAAATATGTATGCAAATATTTGTCATCGGTATTCTAATTTACATTATTAGAAATATAGTCCAATTAATTCCATTTCCTTTAGAAGGCTTTTATGGTTATCAACATACTCTTGTAAAAGAACTTGGTAGTGGCGGTATAGCAATTTCATTCGGTGTATTCTATGCACAAGAAAATATTAAAGCAAAACTAAATTATATATTAGATGGTTAAATTTACTTACAAACTAATTTTTCATTACCTGCAGCATGACGCAAACTATATATGCTAGATTGTTTCCAATCATATCCAACCGCTTTATCTGACATAACATACACATTACCATCATCCAAATCATCTGTAAATAATTCACTTACTTTTTCAGCATTTTTATACCATTGATAATGAATAGGAAAACGCGCACCTAAGCGCACTCCTATCACTATTCTACGCTCAGTATCCCCATGAAATCCAATATATGTTTTCTTTATATCATAATAATAATTCGCCTCACATTGCAAATCTTTTACTTTATCAGATTTAATTATTTCTGGCCATAATTTACGAAAGCCCACAGGGCTTTGGCATAAGGGGCTACGCCCCTTACGAATCGCTGATAACAAAGGTAATTTATCAAAATGAATAACCGTTCCTTTACCTTGTTCAAAATCCGCTACTTGGTCAAAATCACTAAAACACAAATTATGACGCGCATGCTTATTAACTACCCTACCATACATTAACGCTTTCTTATCCCGTTCAAATTGGCATTGCTCATCATAAATTTCCTTACTATTGGAAAATGCTTTTCGTACCACTAGTAAATATGCCTTTGGGAACTTAAATGTATCCTTCTTATGGGTAATTGTACTCAAATCAATTAATTCGCACTTTTTACCTTGTGTTTCAAAATATGCCTTTGCATTCATTAATTCATCTAATGTTAATCCATTTTTAACCTTAGTACCTATTTCCTGCATACCACGGTTAGTGGTTAGCAATGCTAACCACTCAACCTTAAAGACAAGCAAAGCTTGTCTTTTCGGTGATTTTCAGCACAATCACCAAATGTTAATGTAATCGTTTCATTTATCCCAGACATTCTATTATTACTTTTTACTTTTACTTTTACTTTTACTTTTATTCTAGTAGAATAGGTCCAAAAAATCAATTTTATTCTAGAATATCTAACAATACAAAAAAAAAAGTTCAAAAACGTATTTACTGGAACCCAGCTTTCGCCGCAGCCATCATGTCATACTCATACTCATCATCAAAATCATCGTCATTGAAGACGTAATCTGACTCGTCGCATTTGTTGCAGTCTGCTGGGGAAATCGGTTTCTCGTAAGTATTGCCATAACTATCAAGCGTTACATCATTCCGAGAATCCTCGGCAATCACAACACCTGTATCAGTATTGCGAATGATATAATGAAAGCCAAAGCCAATATTGTCGTTTTTGAAATTGAAATCAAATACAATGCTGATGTTCTGCAAGTCTTCCAGTGATGAAACTGGAACACCTTCAAACAACACGGTGTTTGATTCTGGAGTGCGTTTTGCAAAGTACTGACGAATCAACTTCACAAATACACCAATTGCAAAATTGCCATAACCATATTCACCGGGCATCCTAAAACGTTTGCCACCAAACTCAAAATTGAATACGGTTGCATAATAACGCTTTGGATAAGTGTCAAAATAGTACAAATTCGGTTGCTTTGAGATTTGTTCCATTGTTCAATCTACAAGTAGAAATCGGATTTCTATTAGAGAGGGTCTTGTTGTATTGCTTTGTAATATTTATATTATACTATTTAAAAATCAATTTTTTTTATTTTTTACTATTATTTCTATTATTACTATCAAAATCTAATAAATGATTGCAAAATATCACCTGTAATATTTCCGGCTATAGCAATTACAATATCCGCCAATATCATTCTAGCAGGACTAAAATAACCATTATTGTCATTCCCATTAGAAATATCTAATGCCTTCATCATAAAACTATTTTCCAAATAATAACCTTGCTTACGATAATAATCCCGAACACCTACACCAGAAATAATCGCTATCTTCTTAAATCGATTTTCCTTTGCAATAGCCTCCGCTTTCGCAATAAGCCTTTTTCCAAACCCGCGATGCTGACTAGTATTATCATCCGCAATGGAACCCACATTAAGATGATTACCTAATACGTGTAATTCCCGTACAAAGGCACATCCACGCAACTCTGGCATTGTTTCATTCATTGAATTATTCAACCGCAATCGAATATATCCAACTAGAATAGATGAATCCACAGTCTCATATGAAATGAAATATTCCACACCATTACTTGCCTCATATTGCAGGACTTTTTCCACAATATCACTAACATTGACTTTTTGTTGCTTAATTTCCCGGCATCGGATACATTGGCAACGCCAGCCTTCACGGTTCATCTGCATTTCAATCTGACCCCGCATATCGGGACACATTATACCACCTTCAATAGAGTTAATCGGAATATCTCGAATTACCCGATTAATACGAATCCACGGTTTCATCATCTTCTTTGCATAAATAATAACATCCTTCAATAGGGACCCACCTTCTATTTCGGCATAAGGTTTATAAATACCGGCATCATACCACGTTTTAATCTTAGTAAAATTAGTGGTTTCAGTAGGATAGATTTTCCATTGGTCAGCTTCATAATTCGGATTTGTTAAAACTTCTTCCAACATAATCATATCATCATCTGGAGATGAACCTGGCAAATCCAACATAATATGGATATCTACCTTAAAACAATTATTCTTCAAAAATCCAATTGCATACTGATTAGTTTCTGTTGTACAATCGCGATTAACATATTTCAAAATCGCATTATTTGTATGTTGTACACCAATCTGCACCCGAGTAATACCCAACTTTCGGAAAAATCGCAAATTATCAAACCGTATATTATCCAATTCTACCACCGACTTACTACCCATATAATCACGCGGGTTTAGATAATCTGGACGGGTTTCAATAGTCAATCCAATTACCCGCAATGGGGCCTGTTCATTTAATACTTGTTCTTCTTCCAATGATAAGATATCACGGGGGATAGTACCAGTTTCACGATATTGATAATAGGTGTTGGCAGCAAAATACATACACGTGGTAAACCATTCTAGATACTCCTTTGGATAGAAATTAAAGGTACCTCCTGAAATAATAATTTCCAATTTCGACACATCTTCACTACACGCAGAAATATGACCAATACATTCCAATGTGTAAATCCGATCAAACATTTGCCCAACAGGATGATGCAGATTCTGCGTCGCCCGCATATTACCCGGTTCCGTAGATAGATACGACCGCGGTTGAGTTGGCACTCCATTAGCATCTTTTTCAAATGGACAATAATGACAATTCTTAGGACATCCGCCATTCTTTATCACTTCCATATCAGTATTACTTAAATCAGCTCCAAATTGAGTTCCTGATGTAAATATAGTAATAACATTAACACCAGAATGACCACGAGTAGCTTTCATTGACATATTACGTTCTAATCCAATATCACGCATAATCCGATTTTGACTTAGCAAAGAACGATAAATCTTAACAATATGCGGTTTACGATATTTATACTTTAACGGCTTAGTAATAAGAGTTTGAAATGTTTTAGAATCAATAACCTTACCTTGATTTTGTTTCAACACAGCCTCAACTTGTTTTTCATCTTCCGGGGAAGGAGTATATTCATAATTTTCCTTATGAAATACCCGGGATAAATGTTCAGGAGTATAATTATTCGCAAACTGCTTTGAAAACATTATGCTGGGGGGTGATTAATACTATATAATACTAATTTACACCGTTTTTGCGGATTGGGAATCAATTTTTATGGGGTTATTGATGTTTTTACTAAGAATTTTAGAAAGGAGTTCTAGGAAATAGGAATTTGGAAAACATAAAAATAACAAATGTATTATATATAAATATTATTTACAAATTATACTTAATTTTGCTTTACTATATAACTCTTGATAATGTTTTTGTATTGGTAAATCAGTTTCTTTGTTAATATGTTCTATTTTAATTTCCATATTAATTAATTTAATCTCATTACTAATATTAGTTTTCATATATTCTATTATAGTATCCTTCATATCGTGCAATTCGCCCATAAAGTATTCATTTCCATAATATTTTACAATTTTAAAAATATTGGAAAATTTTTTTAGTAATTCACTTTCATGTTTTTCTGAATTATTACAATCAATCATTAAATAAACTATTGTTCCATTACCATATTGAGAAACTCGTTTATAAATATGCCCACTTCTCCCAATTTTATAAATATGTTTATTGGTTTCAATAAAACGTTCTTCTCTTAATAAATATATACCTTCATATATCAATGGTTTTATTTTATTTAAATAAAAATTTATTTCAGATTTTTTATCTATTTCATATTTTGGATTTCTTAAATTACACCATATATATCCTATATTAATTCTTTTACCTATTAATCCATTATTTCTCATAATTTTATTAAATACTGCATTATCTATATTTTCAGTATTATTATTATTTTCTATATATAAATTATATAAATCACTCATGGTATAAGGTTTTATTGCCATATCCGATACTATATATGGTTTAACATATTTATTTACAAATTCTGATAATAGTTTTGATAAATATTCATAATCTATATAATTAGTACATATACCTTCGTCTATTAGTTTTTCATTGTTTTCATTGTTTTCATTTCTACACGCTAATATTTTAATACCATAATCTGATTGTGGGTCAATTATATTATTCCATACATATCCTATTTTAGTTCTTTTACCTATAAAGTTATTATATCTTATAATTTCATTAAATTCTTTATAACTTATTTTATCATCACTTGAAACAGATTTATAATGATTAAATAAATCACTCATTTTATACGGTGTTTTTGCAATTCCTGAGACAATATAAGGTTTTAGATATGTATTAATGTATTCTAGAATTTGATTATTTGATAATTTATCCATTCACAATGAAATAATTTCTTAATATATAGTAGATATTTAGGTGAAAAGTTTTTTCTAAATATATAGTAGATATTTTTTTATATTATAATTTTATAATTTTATAATTTTGAATTTTTTATTATAAAAAATCATTTAGAGAAATTATATCTACTATATATTAAGCAACTACCGAAATGTCTAATGAACAAAAACAATTGATTACACCACCATATACTCTTAAGGCTATTAAAAAATATCATAAAGCACATGCAGAAACGATTAGCCAACAAAAAAAAGAAAAATATAACGCAATGACACCAGAACAGAAAGAAGCATATTTAGAAGATAAACGTCAAAAATATCATCAAAGAATGGAATCAATGACACCAGAAGAAAAATTTCAATATAATACTAAGAAATTAGAATATTTTAAAAAATGGAAAAATGCAAAATTAAATAATACATCATCTACATTAGAAAATGAAAATTCAAAAAACAAATAATCTATCTAACTAGAAAATTACTATGCTATAATATTTTGATTGGTATTAGAATTTTCTAATTGTACTTCGTATAATGCCTTATTATTATCATCATTAGGTTTATTAATAAATAAATTATTAATATCTTCTAGATATGACTCTGGCATATCAATAAATTTTTGTTTTAATGTATTAATTTCTTCATTAATTCTGGATTGTTTATAATTGTAATACAATTCTATATCGCCCATTGTTAAATTTTTAGATAATAAATATTGATATTCCATTTTCTCTAAAGACTTAATTAATAAATAACGAGGTGTGGTTTCTAAATGATTAGAATACAAATCATTACGATAATTATCTAAATTCATATCGGGATTATCTTTTTGTGGTTCCGTTACATAAAACTTGATATTTCTTGATAACACTATAAATAGAGTAAATCTTACAAAATATCAGTTTTTTAAAGGACTAGAACGGTTTAAAAGCATTACTGCTTTAAGAATCCTTTGTTATATAT
>Ga0214921_10006955_pt1 | contig 15256 bp, 11 predicted proteins | sample LL1505_MetaG_FD_177992 | JGI IMG/M metagenome (GOLD analysis project Ga0214921, IMG submission 177992) | Freshwater microbial communities from Lake Lanier, Atlanta, Georgia, United States - LL-1505 | ecosystem: Environmental > Aquatic > Freshwater > Lake | place: USA: Georgia | collected... | reverse complement strand
GCTGCGCGCACACTCTCTACTGCAACTGGTGCAGAACGCAAAGCTGCCCTCGATGCAATTGCCCAGGCGATTGAGGCCCGTAGCGCTGAAATTCTTGCTGCTAATGAAATTGATATGGCCAGTGCGCGCGCTGAAAAAATGCACCCACAAATGCAAGATCGATTACTTCTCACCAAAGATCGCATCAAAGGTATCGCTGGGGGAGCACGACAAGTAGCTGCACTTCCAGATCCACTCGGACAGACTTTGCGCCGTTCAACACTTCCTAACGGACTCGAGTTAGAACAGATCACCGTTCCATTTGGCGTTATCGGAATGGTGTATGAGGCTCGCCCTAATGTCACCGTAGATGCAGCTGTTATTTTGTTGATGTCTGGAAATGCAGCGCTACTTCGTGGATCGTCAACTGCGCGCAATAGCAACGAAATTCTCGTCAATATTATGCGAGATGCGTTAGCGCTTACCAAAATCTCTCCAGATGTGATCCAACTTGTGCCTTCTGAAGATCGTGCGACAACAAAGGCGCTTCTTACAGCGCGTGGCAAAGTAGACCTGGTTATTCCTCGGGGAAGTGCAGCGCTGATACGAATGGTGGTTGATGAAGCGACAGTTCCAACCATTGAAACCGGTGCAGGTGTGTGCCATGTGTATGTCGATGAGTTCGCCGATATCGAAAAGGCGCTACCGATTCTGATTAATTCAAAGACTCACCGCCCGAGCGTCTGCAATGCTGCTGAAACGCTTTTGGTTCATAAAGCAATCGCTCCAACATTCTTACCCATGGCGCTAAAGGCACTAAGTGATGCCGGAGTTATCTTGCACTCAGATGCAACTGCTCAAAAGGTAGCCGATACCTTCAAAATTGATTCAACGCTAGCAACAGATGCGAACTGGTCTACCGAATATGGTGTTCTTGAAATGAATGTGGGCGTTGTTGATTCAGTCGATGCCGCAGCTGATCACATCGCGCAGTACGGTACTAACCACACCGAAGCAATCGTCACTGAAAATAAAGAGAACGCTGCCCGATTTATTGCACTCTCTGATTGCGCCGCAGTGATGGTCAATACCTCAACACGATTTACTGATGGCGAACAGATGGGATTTGGCGCAGAGATCGGTATCTCAAATCAAAAATTACATGCACGTGGACCTATGGGCCTTGAAGCGATGACCACAACAACCTGGATTGTTACGGGCAACGGGCAGATTCGCATCTAATTCGGATTTTTTTACGAAAGTTAATAGACTCCCAGCATGAGCAGCCTCTCCCGCGATGATGTCGCGAAACTTGCGGGGCTTGCCCGCATTGAAATGACAGAGTCTGAACTCGTCGAACTCTCTTCTCAATTTGGAATGATTCTCGATGCAGTAGCTCGCGTACAGGAGATGGATTTATCGGGAGTAAAAGCAACATCACATCCACAGCCTCTAGAAAATATTGCCCGCCCTGATGTAGTTCTTCCAAGCCTGTCTCCTGATGAGGCGCTCTCTGGCGCACCAGCACAAGAAGAGTCACGTTTCCGCGTTCCTCAAATTTTGGGTGAAGCCGAATGATTCAACTGACCGCTGCGCAGATGGCAGATGCACTTGCTAAGGACGAGACAACTTCTGTCGAACTTACCCAAGCGCATCTCGATCGTATTGCCGCAGTCGATGGCCAGGTGAAAGCATTTCTGCATGTCGATTCAGAAGGTGCACTTGCCCAAGCGCGCGATGTAGATACTCGTCGTAAGAGCGGAGAAAAACTTTCAGCAATCGCAGGTGTTCCACTTGCTCTCAAAGATGTACTCGCACAGAAAGGTGTTCCCACAACAGCAGGTTCAAAAATTCTGCAGGGATGGCGCCCTCCCTATGACTCAACGGTTGTCAGCAAACTCAAAGATGCCGGTGTCGTCATCATGGGTAAGACAAATATGGATGAGTTTGCGATGGGTTCATCGACTGAAAATTCTGGTTATGGTCCAACCTTTAATCCGTGGGATCTCACTCGCACACCAGGTGGATCTTCAGGCGGATCTGCTGCTGCAGTCTCAGCTTTTGAAGCGCCACTTGCCGTAGGTTCAGATACAGGTGGTTCTATCCGACAACCAGCTGCACTTACTGGAATTGTTGGAGTTCGCCCGACTTACGGCGCTGTTTCGCGTTTTGGCCTCATTGCATATTCATCAAGCCTTGATCAAGCAGGACCATTTGGTCGCACCGTATTAGATACCGCACTTCTTCACGAAGTAATGGCAGGACACGATCCCAAAGATGCAACAAGTATCAACGCACCAGTTCCTGCTGTTGTTAGCGCTGCAAAGAGTGGCGATGTTAAGGGAATGAAAATTGGCGTCATCAAGCAGTTACAAGGTGAGGGATATCAAAAAGGCGTGCAGGCACGTTTTGATGAATCACTGAAGGTGCTTGCCTCCCTTGGCGCAGAAATTGTTGAAGTCGATTGCCCTAGCTTTGAATATGCACTCGCCGCCTATTACTTAATTGCTCCATCTGAATGTTCATCAAACCTCGCGCGCTTCGATGCGATGCGTTACGGGTTACGTACTGGTGATGTCGAAGGCGCATCCGCTGAAGCAGTGATGAGCGCTACCCGAGACGCTGGTTTTGGCCGCGAAGTAAAGCGCCGCATCATCCTCGGAACATATGCACTTTCTTCAGGGTATTACGATGCTTATTACGGAAGTGCTCAGAAAATCCGAACGCTCATTATTCAAGATTATGCAAAGGCTTTTGGAAAAGCTGATGTCTTAGTTTCACCAACAGCGCCAACGACTGCATACAAAATTGGCGAAAAAGTTGATGACCCGATGGCTATGTATTTAGGTGATGTCGCGACAATCCCGGTAAACCTGGCGGGAATCTGTGGAATGTCACTACCTGCAGGTCTTGCCGAAGAAGATAACTTGCCTGTTGGTTTCCAGATCATGGCACCTGCGATGCAAGATCAGCGTTTATATCAAGTAGGTGCATCGCTTGAGGCGGCTCTTCTTTCACAATGGGGCGCACCAATACTTTCTAAGGCTCCTGCGTTGGGAGGCAAGTAATGACACTTCCAACATATGACGAAGTAATTGCTAAGTGGGATCCTGTACTGGGCCTTGAAGTTCACGTTGAACTCAATACCAAGAGCAAAATGTTCTGTTCGTGCGCAACTGAATTCGGTGCAGAACCTAATACTCAGACATGTCCTGTCTGCTTAGCACTTCCTGGTGCACTTCCTGTTGTCAACGAAAAAGCAATCGAATCCACGATTCTGATTGGCCTTGCACTCAACTGCAAGATTGCTCCCTATAGCCGCTTTGCTCGCAAGAATTACTTCTATCCCGACATGCCAAAGAACTTCCAGATTTCACAGTATGACGAACCGATCTGTTTCGATGGCTATGTTGATGTAGAAATCGATACTGAAGAAGGTCCCAAGCAGTTCCGCATCGAAATTGAACGCGTCCATATGGAAGAAGACACCGGTAAATCACTTCACGTAGGTGGTGCAACTGGTCGTATTCATGGCGCTGATTACTCACTCCTTGATTACAACCGTGCGGGTATTCCGCTTGTAGAAATCGTTACCAAGATTGTTCCGGGCACAGGCAAATACGCGCCAGAAGTTGCCAAGGCATATGTTGCAGAGCTTCGCGATATTTTGCGTGGCCTCAAAGTCTCTGATGTAAAGATGGAGCAAGGTTCACTTCGTTGCGATGCCAACGTATCTCTCAAGCCAATCGGCTCAGATGTGTTGGGTACACGCTCTGAAACAAAGAACGTCAACTCATTGCGATCAGTCGAACGCGCTATCCGTGGGGAAATGATTCGCCATGCCGAACTTCTCAATGACGGTAAAAAAGTAAAGCAAGAGACTCGTCACTTCCAAGAGGACACCGGACTTACTCGATCAGGACGCTCAAAGGAACAAGCCGAGGATTATCGCTACTTCCCAGATCCAGATTTGGTTCCAGTAACACCATCGTCTGCATGGATTGAAGAGCTTCGTGCAACACTTCCAGAGCGTCCATCACTTCGACGCAAGCGTTTGAAAGAAGAGTGGAACGTTCCTGATAAAGAGATGCAGGCAATGATTAATGCTGATGTTTTAGATATCGTCGAAGCAACAGTTCTTTTGGGTGCAGATCCAACCAAGGCGCGGTCATGGTGGCTGGGTGAAATTTCACGTATCGCCAATGATCAAAATATTGCCGTAGCAGATCTTTCGATTACGCCTGCAGATGTTGCAGAACTAGTAGCGCTCGTTGCAGCAGGTGAACTCACCGACAAACTTGCTCGCCAAGTTGTAGAAGGTGTTATTGCTGGTGAAGGAAAGCCTTCAGAAGTAGTTGCAAAGCGTGGAATTAAAGTTGTAAACGATGACGGAGCACTTATGGCTGCCATTGAAAAAGTGTGCACCGAACAAGCAGAGACAGCTGAGAAAGTTCGCGGCGGACACCTACCTGCAGCTGGTGCCTTGATCGGTGCAGTCATGAAAGAGACAAAGGGCCAAGCAGATGCTGCAAAAGTCAGAGAGTTACTACTCAAACATCTAGGTCAAGGTTAGGATTCATATATGTCAAAGATGAAACCGCGCTCTGGACTTGTCACGGATGGATTAGAGCGTGCGCCTGCGCGCGGAATGTTGCGCGCTGTAGGAATGGGAGATGAAGACTGGATTAAACCTCAGATCGGCATCGCATCATCATGGAATGAAATTACTCCATGCAATCTTTCACTTGACCGACTTGCAAAGGCTTCAAAAAAGGGTGTTATTGATGCAGGTGGCTTCCCGATGCAATTCGGAACCATCTCAGTCTCTGATGGAATTTCCATGGGCCACGAAGGCATGCACTTCTCATTGGTATCTCGTGAAGTAATCGCAGATTCAGTCGAAACAGTCATGCAGGCAGAGCGTCTCGATGGAATGGTGACCTTTGCTGGATGCGATAAATCGCTTCCTGGAATGATGATGGCGGCAGCTCGCATCGATGTTGCATCTGTGTTTGTCTATGCCGGCTCAACTCTTCCTGGCCAAGTCGATGGAAAAGATGTCACCATCATTGATGCCTTTGAAGCAGTAGGTGCATGTGCTCGCGGATTAATAACCCAAGAGCGAGTTGATCAGATTGAGAAAGCCATCTGCCCAGGTGAAGGTGCATGTGGTGGTATGTACACCGCAAATACCATGGCGAGTATTGGTGAAGCTATTGGGCTTTCACTTCCAGGATCAGCTGCACCACCTGCAGTCGATCGACGTCGTGATGCCTATGCTGAAAAAGCAGGAGCTGCTGTAGTCAATTTAATCGCACAAGGAATCACAACGCGCGATATCTTGACAAAGAAAGCATTTGAAAATGCCATCACAATTTTGATGGCACTCGGTGGTTCCACCAACGCAGTTCTTCACCTTCTTGCGATTGCTCATGAGGCAGAAGTCGATCTGACACTTGAAGATTTCCATCGCATCGGTTCAAAGGTTCCACTACTTGGCGACCTCAAGCCATTTGGTAAATACGTGATGACTGATGTTGATCGCGTGGGTGGAATTCCTGTTGTGCTGCGCATCTTGCTCGATGCCGGATATCTCCATGGCGACACACTCACTGTTACTGGAAAGACGATGGCTGAAAACTTGGCAGATATCAATCCACCGCTTGCTGATGGCAGCGTTCTCTTCCCCGTCGACAAACCAATGTCAACAGATATTGGAATCACCATTCTTGGTGGTTCACTTGCAACTGAAGGTGCTGTCTGCAAAACAGCAGGAATTGGAATTGAAACCTTTGAAGGACCAGCACGTGTCTTCGAGCGCGAACAAGCTGCGATGGATGCTCTTGAAAACGGAACCATCCAAGAAGGCGATGTTGTTGTTATTCGTTACGAAGGCCCTAAGGGTGGACCAGGAATGCGCGAGATGTTGATGATTACTGGCGCAATCAAAGGCGCAGGACTCGGAAAGAAGACACTTCTTCTTACCGATGGTCGATTCTCTGGTGGCTCTACAGGTCTCTGTGTCGGACATGTTGCACCCGAAGCTGTTGACGGTGGACCGATTGCATTCATCAAAGATGGCGATCGTGTCCGTATCGATATTCCAAATCGCACACTTGATTTATTGGTCGACCCAGCCGAACTCGAAAAACGCAAAGTTGGCTGGAAGCCACTACCTCATAAGTACTCCCGTGGAGTTCTCCATAAGTATTCAAAGCTTGTGGGCTCTGCATCAAAGGGCGCGGTCTGCGACTAGCCACAGTTGTAATTCCACTTATTGAGACGTTCATCTCAACTCTTGACGCATAGCCCCGCTCCGATAGAGAATATGGCCATGACTTCAACACACGCTTCAGTACTTTCAGTGGTGGTGATTCGATAGCGCGTGCCTTCACGTCATGCGCGCCCTCAGATATCTGAGGGTTTTTTCATTTAACAACGCAAGTCCTTACAGAGTTCGAGAGAGAAAGGAGCAAGAAGATGGCACAACACGTTCCCACAGCGAACGGCACAGAAATGACAGGAGCTACTTCCTTGGTGAAGAGCCTTGAAGCAGCTGGCGTCGATGTGATGTTTGGACTACCTGGTGGCGCAATTCTTCCTGCTTACGATCCGATCTACGACTCCACCATTCGACACATCTTGGTTCGCCACGAACAAGGTGCGGGACATGCTGCAACTGGTTATGCCCAAGTAACTGGCCGAGCCGGTGTCTGTATCGCGACTTCAGGTCCAGGGGCAACAAACCTTGTTACACCGTTGATGGATGCGGCGATGGACTCAGTTCCCGTAATTGCAATTACTGGTCAAGTTCCATCTGCTGCCATCGGAACTGATGCATTCCAAGAGGCAGATATTCGCGGAATTACCATGCCATTTACCAAGCACAATTACTTGGTAACTGATCCGGCAGAGATTCCCGGAGTAATTGCAGAAGCTTTCCATATTGCAACAACCGGACGTCCTGGTCCAGTACTAGTCGACGTTGCCAAAGATGCTCTCCAAAAGATGACTACATTTAATTGGCCAACATCAATCAAACTTGCTGGATATAACCCAAAGGTTAAACCTGATTCTCAATCTATCTCTGATGCTGCTGCTCTGATTGCTCAATCTTCAAAGCCAGTCTTCTATGTTGGTGGGGGAGTAATAAAAGCCAACGCACATGCTGAACTCCGTCAATTGGTTGAAATCCTCGGCGCACCTGTTGTCACAACTTTGATGGCACGTGGTGCATTCCCTGATTCACATCCATTACATATGGGTATGCCAGGTATGCATGGAACTGTTGCAGCGGTAACAGCGCTCCAGAAAGCTGATTTATTGATTACTTTAGGGGCGCGCTTTGATGACCGCGTCACCGGAAAACTCTCAACATTTGCTCCGAATGCGAAGATCATTCATGCAGATATTGACCCTGCCGAAATCGGCAAGAACCGCCATGCAGATGTAGCTGTTGTCGGAGATGTGAAAGAGACCATCACCGCACTTATTCCTGCACTCAAAGCAGCACTGGCAAAGAACCAACCAGACCTTTCGACCTGGTTGCGCCAAATGAATTCACTCAAGTCCACCTATCCATTGGGCTATGACCTTCCTGAAGATGGTTCATTGTCACCACAACAAGTCATCGAACGTATCGGCAAGATCTCTGGAAGCGACACCATCTTTACTGCAGGCGTTGGTCAGCACCAGATGTGGGCTTCACAATTCATCTCCTACGAACACCCACGCACATGGCTTAACTCAGGAGGCGCAGGAACCATGGGATATGCAGTTCCTGCTGCGATGGGAGCAAAAGTAGGCGCACCTGATGCAACTGTGTGGGCTATTGATGGCGATGGTTGTTTCCAGATGACAAATCAGGAACTTGTTACATGTGCACTCAACAATATTCCAATCAAGGTTGCAATTATTAATAATGAATCACTTGGCATGGTCCGTCAGTGGCAGACCTTGTTTTACGACAGCCGTTACTCAAATACCTCACTTGATTCAAAGCGCGTACCAAACTTCCCAATGCTTGCAGAATCTATGGGTTGTGTTGGACTTTCATGCGAACGTGCAGAAGATTTGGATAAGACAATCGAAAAGGCGATGTCCATCAATGATCAACCCGTAGTTGTTGATTTCCGAGTTCATCGTGATGCGATGGTATGGCCGATGGTTGCTGCTGGAACTTCTAACGATGACATCATGATCGCTCGCGCTACTGCGCCCGACTGGGATTCACAGGAGCTCTAATGACTTCCAATCGCCGTCAACACACTCTCGAAGTTCTTGTTGAAAATGAACCAGGCGTTCTTGCGCGCGTTGCTGGTCTCTTTTCACGCCGTGCCTTCAATATCGAGACCTTAAATGTTGGACCAACAGAAGATTCATCCATTTCAAAGATGATTATTGGAGTAGCTGTAGAAGGCCACTCTCTCGAGCAAGTCATTGCACAGCTCGACAAGCTTGTCAGCGTTATCTCCATCAAGGATGTAACTCCGAAAGCACAAGAAATTCACGACACACAACCCGACTATCAAAACTAAGTAAGAAACGACAAAAGGAGAAATACCGTGGCAACGATGTATCACGAAGAGGATGCAGATCTATCAATCATCCAGGGTCGCAAGGTCGCGATCATCGGTTACGGCTCACAAGGCCATGCACATGCGCTCAACCTGCGTGACTCAGGTGTTGATGTTCGCGTTGGCCTCAAAGAAGGTTCGCCATCACGCGCAAAGGCAGAGGCTGAAGGAATTCGCGTCACCTCTGTTGCAGATGCAGTGAAAGAAGCTAACGTGATCATGATTTTGGCTCCAGATCATTTGCAACGCCATATTTACACAGAATCAATTTTGCCTAACCTTGAAAAGGGCGATGCTCTCTTCTTCGGTCATGGTTTCAATATTCGCTTCGGTTATATCAAGCCAACTGCTGATGTTGATGTATGCATGGTTGCACCTAAGGGTCCAGGACACTTGGTACGTCGCGAATATGCAGCAGGTCGTGGAGTTCCCGTCATTGTTGCTGTCGAACAAGATGCAACAGGGAGCGCATGGCCACTCACTCTTTCCTATGCAAAGGCAATTGGCGGACTTCGCGCGGGTGGAATTCTTACAACATTCACAGAAGAGACTGAGACAGATCTCTTCGGCGAACAAGCAGTTCTCTGCGGTGGCGCTTCACAACTTGTTATGTATGGCTTTGAAACTTTGGTGGAAGCCGGATACCAGCCAGAAGTCGCATATTTCGAGTGCTTGCACGAACTTAAGTTGATCGTTGACCTCATGTATGAAGGTGGAATCGCGAAGCAGCGTTGGTCAGTATCTGACACTGCTGAATTCGGTGACTATGTATCAGGTCCACGCGTCATCGACCCACGTGTGAAAGAGAATATGAAGGCAGTACTTGCCGATGTTCAATCAGGTGCTTTTGCTAAGCGCTTCGTCGATGATCTCGAGAACGGTGCTAAGGAATTCTCAGCGCTTCGCGCAAAGGGTGAATCACACCCTATCGAGACCGTTGGTCGCGAACTTCGCAAGATGTTTAGCTGGATGAAGAACACCAATAAGGACGATTACAAAGAAGGAAGTGCTGCGCGTGGCTAAACCTGTCGTTCTGATTGCTGAAGAACTCAGCGCTGCGACCCTTGATGCACTTGGTCCTGACTTTGAAGTTCGCAATTGCGACGGTGCAAACCGCGCAGAACTTCTAGCAGCACTTGGTGCTGGCGTAGATGCTGTTCTCATTCGTTCTGCAACCAAAATGGATGCAGAAGCGATCGCTGCCGCAAAGGGCCTTAAGGTCATTGCGCGCGCAGGTGTAGGACTCGATAACGTTGATATCCCTGCAGCAACTGCAGCAGGTGTCATGGTTGTTAATGCACCTACATCCAATATCGTTTCTGCAGCAGAGCTTGCAATCTCATTGTTACTAGCCTCAGCTCGTTTTATCTCTCCAGCACATGCAGCTCTCAAAAATGGAAAGTGGGCGCGTTCTAAATACACCGGCGCCGAACTCTTCGAGAAGACTCTTGGTGTGGTTGGTTTTGGTCGCATTGGTCAGTTAGTTGCACACCGCATGCAGGCTTTTGGAATGAATGTCATTGCCTACGATCCGTACCTACAGCCTGCAAAGGCTGCTCAACTAGGTGTTGAACTCGTTGAACTTGATGAACTTTTGAAGCGTTCTGACTTCATCACAATTCACTTGCCAAAGACTAAAGAGACTGCAAACCTCATTGGCGTTGAGGCGCTTAAGAAAGTCAAGAAGGAAGTTCGCATCATCAATGCTGCACGTGGTGGAGTACTCGATGAAACTGCGCTCTATGACGCAATCGTTGAAGGTCGCGTAGCTGGTGCTGGGCTCGATGTGTACGTTACTGAACCATGTACCGATTCACCTTTATTCCAACTCGATCAAGTTGTAGCAACACCTCACCTTGGTGCATCAACTGATGAGGCACAAGAACGCGCAGGAATCGCAGTCGCGATTTCCGTGCGCAAAGCGCTTGCTGGAGAACTCGTACCTGATGCTGTCAATGTAAAGGGTGGAGCAATTCACGATGAGATTCGTCCGTCACTTCCACTTGTTGAAAAGATGGCCCAGATTGCAACTGCAATCGCAGGCGAAACTCCGGTATCAATGGAGATCACCGTTAAGGGCGATATCTCTGGTCACGATTCTTCTGTCCTTGCAATCAGCGCGCTGAAAGGTGCGCTCACAGCTTCTGGCTGTGAAGACGTCACTTATGTCAATGCTCCAGGACTTGCGACTGAACGTGGAGTGACATCATCAGTGACAACAACTCCCGATAGCCCTGAATACCGCAGCATGATCTCGCTTCATGGAGCTCTTGCCAACGGAAAATCAATCAAAGTTGATGGAACGCTGATGGGAATCCGTAAAGTTGAAAAGATCATCGCTATCGATGGTTTTGATTTAGATCTTCCACCAACTGAGAATCTTCTCTTCTTGCGCTACTCAGATAAGCCAGGTGTTGTCGGCACAGTCGGAAATGCTCTTGGTAGCGCCAAGATCAATATCGCAGGTATGCAAGTTGCACGCGAATCAGCGGGCGGAAGTGCACTTATGGCAATCACAGTTGATTCTCCAGTGTCAGATTCAGTAGCTGATGCGGTCAAGAAAGAAACTGGTGCAGAACTCGTTCGTTCAGTGACTTTGGTGAACTAATGTCTCGGACAATCAATCTTGCAGTCATTCCAGGCGATGGAATCGGTACTGAAGTTGTGGGTGAAGGTCTTAAAGTTCTTGATGTTGTAGCCGCTAAATATGGTGTGACATTTAATAAGACCCACTACGACCTTGGCGCTGGATATTGGCACCGTACCGGCGAAGTACTTCCTGACTCAGTTCTTGCAGAGCTTGCTAAGTCTGATGTCATCTTGCTCGGAGCAGTGGGGGATCCAACTGTTCCAAGTGGAGTTCTCGAGCGCGGACTTCTGCTCAAGCTTCGCTTTGCCTTTGATCATTACATCAATCTGCGCCCTGCAAAGTTGATGCCAGGTGTGACAGGGCCACTTGCCACCAAAGCTCCTATCGATTTCGTAGTTGTTCGCGAAGGAACCGAAGGTCCCTATGTTGGAGCTGGCGGCGTTCTTGCCGAAGGTACTGATGCTGAAATTGCAACAGAGGAATCACTGAACACTCGCCGTGGTGCAGAACGTGTAATCCGTGATGCATTCGCACGCGCTGCAGCTCGTGATCGTAAGAAGCTCACCCTTGTACATAAGAACAACGTTCTTACACGTGCTGGAGGATTGTGGACTCGCACGTTTAACCAAGTTGCAAAAGAATTTCCACAGGTCACGACAGATTACTTGCATGTTGATGCAGCCTCGATGTTCTTTGTTACCAACCCAGAGCGCTTTGATGTAGTAGTCACAGATAACCTCTTCGGAGATATCTTGACTGATATCGCGGCCGCTATTTGCGGTGGAATCGGACTTGCAGCATCGGGCAATATCAACCCAACAGGTAAATTCCCATCTATGTTCGAGCCCGTTCATGGATCAGCACCAGATATCGCTGGAAAGAATGTGGCAGATCCGACTGCAACGGTGATGTCGGTTGCAATGATGCTTGATCACTTAGGATTAACGGATGCCGCGCGAGATGTTGAAAAGGCGGTTGCTGCTGATTTAGCATCACGCGCAGATTCAAAGCGTGGCACGACCGAAATCGGTTCAGCGTTGGCAGAATTGGTGAAGTAAATGAAAATCACTCTCAATCCACATGCAGTTCCAGCAGCAGAGCGCGAAGAAAAAGTAGCTAACTGCGGTTTCGGAAAGTATTACACCGACCATATGGTCGTCTGCGAGTGGACTGAAGCCGGTGGATGGCAAGAACCAGAGCTCAAGCCATACGGTCCTATCTCACTCGATCCTGCAACTGCAGTTTTTCATTATGGCCAAGAAATCTTCGAAGGAATGAAGGCTTACCGCCAACCCGATGGCGGCATTTCATTATTCCGTCCCGAGGCTAATGCGCGTCGCTTTGCACGATCTGCAGCCCGTCTTGCACTTCCTGAAATGCCAGAAGAGTTATTCCTTGAAACAGTACATACTCTTGTAAAGCACGATGCAGGGTGGACTCCAGGAAAAGTTGGAGAAGCTCTTTACATCCGCCCATTTATGATTGCTACTGAAGTGGGACTTGGAGTTCGTCCCACCAATAAGGCGACTTACTTACTCATTGCAACTCCAGCAGGTGCCTACTTTGATCCAACAAAGGCAGTATCAGTATGGATTTCAACTGAGTACGTTCGTGCTGCTCAAGGTGGTACAGGTGAAGCAAAGTGCGGTGGAAACTACGCAGCATCTCTCGTTGCGCAGAAAGCTGCTGCGAAAGAAGGTTGCGACCAAGTTGTCTGGATTGATGCAAAAGAACGTAAGTGGATTGAAGAGATGGGTGGCATGAACCTTTACTTTGTCAAAGGTAAAGGCGCCGATGCCACCGTAGTTACACCAAAGTTGACTGGAACTTTGCTTCCAGGAATTACGCGCGATTCCATCTTGTCCGTTGCAAAAGACCTTGGTTACAAGACTGAAGAAGTCATGCTCTCCATTGATGATTGGCGCGAAGGTGTGACATCAGGTGATATCTCTGAAATCTTTGCTTGCGGAACTGCCGCTGTCGTTTCACCAGTAGGCCAAGCTAAATCTACTATGGGTACATGGGTCACAGGAGATGGACAACCTGGGCCAATCACTATGCAGATTCGTAATCATTTACTCGCTATTCAACATGGCACTACAGAGGATAAGCACGGCTGGGTTCAGAAGGTCGCGCTCTAATGTCTGACAATAATTCTTTCGACAAAGAGTCACTCCATATCTACGACACCACACTTCGTGATGGTGCGCAGCAAGAAGGACTAAACCTTTCCGTTCATGACAAGCTCACCATCGCGCGCCATCTTGATGATCTTGGCGTTGGTTTTATCGAAGGTGGATGGCCGGGAGCAAACCCTAAAGACACAGAATTTTTTGCACTCGCTAAGAAAGAACTCAAACTCAAGAACGCAACTTTCGTAGCGTTCGGTGCAACTCGTCGCCCCCATGTAAAGGCAGCAGATGATGTATTACTTGGCGCACTTCGTGATTCTGGTGCACCAGTGGTGACACTCGTTGCCAAGTCCTATGACCGACATGTTGATTTAGCTTTGAAGACAACTCTTGATGAAAATCTGGCGATGATCCGTGACTCCATTAAGCACTTGCGCCAAGAAGGTCAGCGCGTATTTCTCGATGCCGAACATTTTTTTGATGGTTACCGCGCCAATCGCGCCTATGCACTCGAAGTGATTCGCGTTGCTATGGAAGCTGGCGCAGATGTTGCGGCGCTCTGCGACACCAATGGTGGCATGCTGCCTGATGAAATTGCAGACGTAGTTCACGATGTATTGGGCGCTACTTCTGCTCGTCTAGGAATTCATTGCCACAATGACACGGGATGCGCAGTCGCCAACTCAATGGCGGCAGTTGCTGCTGGTGCTACCCATGTTCAGGGAACGTTAAATGGATACGGCGAACGAACTGGCAATGCAGATTTGGTCACCATCATCGCAAACCTTGAACTTAAGAAGAAGAAGGAAGTGCTTCCACAGAATGCTTTACGAGAGGCATTCCGTATTTCACACGCAGTTGCTGAAGTCACCAATATTTCTCCATCTCCTCGTCAACCATATGCAGGTGTATCAGCATTTGCTCACAAAGCAGGGCTCCATGCATCGGCCATCAAGGTCGATCCAGCGCTATATCAGCATGAAAATCCAGAGTCAGTTGGAAACGATATGCGCATGCTTGTATCCGATATGGCAGGGCGTGCATCTATCGAACTGAAATCTGTCGAACTCGGTATCGATCTCAAAGGCGATCGCGAACTCATTGGCCGCGTTGTAGATCGCGTGAAAGATATGGAATCACGCGGTTTCACTTTCGAAGCAGCAGATGCATCCTTCGAACTTCTTCTTCGCGAAGAAGCAACTGGCAAACGGCCATCTTTCTTTACGATTGATCACTGGCTCACGACAACCGAGCGAGACGAAGAGAATTCGATTATTACGAAGGCTGAAGTAACTGTCACTTCACAAGGTAAAGAGATCACGTGCTCAGGTGCTGGTAACGGCCCAGTGAACGCCTTCGATAATGCGTTGCGCGATGGCCTCAATCAGCTCTACCCAGAACTTGCATCCCTCGAACTCACAGATTACAAAGTGCGTATCCTCGAAGGCCGACTTGGTACAGGCGCTGTAACTCGCGTTCTTGTTGAAACATCAGATGGCAAGGGCGAGTGGAATACCGTGGGAGTTCACGAAAATGTGATTGCAGCATCTGCTATGGCGCTTGAGGATGCGCTGACCTTTGGACTATTGCGACAGGGCCGCAAACCTCACTAATAACTTCCGTTTTATCCGCTCATTGATATATCTTTTTCGTCATGCGCACGAAGGCAGTGGGTAAGAGATATACCCAAGAAGAGTCTGCAGATTGGCTTGCGCAAAGACTCGTGAAATTAAATATCGCAACGTATGAAGATTTCGCCTCAATGGTGGGAATCGATCGTGGAACAATTTCGCGATACTTCAGACAGGAGCGACGCCCCTCCATTGATGTGATTGCGCCGCTATGTGAAGTACTCGAAGTTTCTCCTGAGACATTGTTGATTGCACTGGGTGCAATAGATAAAAAGTAGCTTTAGCGAAGGTCTATATAGAAATCTGTGCTGCCTTCGATAGGCGTGAACATTCGTTTTGTCTCATCAT
>Ga0214921_10006954_pt1 | contig 15256 bp, 15 predicted proteins | sample LL1505_MetaG_FD_177992 | JGI IMG/M metagenome (GOLD analysis project Ga0214921, IMG submission 177992) | Freshwater microbial communities from Lake Lanier, Atlanta, Georgia, United States - LL-1505 | ecosystem: Environmental > Aquatic > Freshwater > Lake | place: USA: Georgia | collected... | reverse complement strand
CGCAAAGGTGTGCTGCTGCACTTTGACCACGCGGTGCAGGCGCTGACGCCGACCAGCACGGGAATCCGCGTGCGCTCGCTTTGCGACGGCGCGGTGCATGACGCCGAGTTCAAGGCCGTGGTGGTCTGCGCGGGTGTGGCCAGCCGATCGTTGGCGGCCAGCCTGGGCGACCGGGTCAACGTCTACCCGGTCAAGGGCTATTCCATCACCGTGGATTTACCCGACGAGGCCAGCCGCTCGGCCGCGCCGGTGGTCAGCCTGCTCGATGACCGGGCCCGCGTGGCCTGCTCGCGTTTGGGCGAAGGGCGCTTGCGGGTTGCAGGCACGGCAGAATTCAACGGCGAAGACCGCGACATCCGCGCCAGCCGCATCCAACCGCTGGTAGGCTGGGTGCGGCAGAACTTCCCCGCCGTCAACACCCGCCACGCCATTCCGTGGGCGGGGCTGCGTCCCATGATGCCGAACTTGATGCCGCGTGTCGGGCCGGGCGCGCGACCTGGGGTTTTCTACAACACCGGTCACGGCCATTTGGGCTGGACACTGGCAGCGGCTACCGCCGAATTGGTGGCCGACTCGGTACAAGCTGCCCACCCGCACGCAGCAGCCTGAGACCCCAGGCGGCTTTACTGCCGCGCCGTGCGCGTGTTGGGTGGTAAGGCTTGCGGATGGCTGGTACGAAAAGGATTGATATCCAAACCACCGCGCCGCGTGTAACGGGCATAGACCGTGAGCCGGCTCGGTTTGCAGCGCTGCCAAATGTCCATAAAGATGCGTTCCACGCACTGCTCATGGAACTCGTTGTGGTTGCGAAAACTCACCAGGTATTGCAGCAAGCCTTCCTGGTCAATCGCGTCACCGCTATAACGTATTTGCACGCTACCCCAATCGGGTTGGCCGGTCACCAGGCAGTTGCTCTTAAGCAAATTGCTGACCAGGGTTTCGTTCACGGGCGGCTCGCCTGGCGTGGTACGCAACAAATCCGGCGCGGGGCTGTACCGGTCACATTCCACGTCCAGCCGGTCCAGGCTCAGGCCATCGAGCTCACACACCGGTTCCTGGTCGAACAGCTCAGGCCCCAGCAGGCGCACCCCAACGCCGGCTGTGCTGGCCGCTCCGCGCCAAGCCGCCTCCGACAGATCCGTTCGCAAACGCGCCAGCACGTCCGCAGCATCTGCAAAACGCGTGTTGTTGAAGCTATTGAGGTAGAGCTTGAAGGATTTACTCTCAATGATGTTGGGTGTTTCGCAGGGCACGGTGATATGCGCCAATGCCAGTTGCGGCTTTCCCCGCAGGTTGAGCCAGCTCAACTCAAAAACCGTCCACACGTCAGCACCGAAAAACGGCAGCTGCGCACCCAAGCCCAACTCCTGACGCTTGGTCGCGCGCGGCAAAGGGAACAGCAATGCGGGGTCGTACTGGTCGATGTAACTGGATGCCTTGCCCAGCGGCGATTGGGCGGGCGTGACGAGCGGGGCGGGCTGATCGCTCATGCCTTAAGCGCCGTCCAATTTGCGCCGGAAAACCAGGCGTTCCGGCGTAGAAATACCGGCCTCGAAATGGTAGCCGTCGGTATCAAATTTCTTCAAGTGCTCGGGGCGCGTGGCGCGTTGCTCAATCGCAAACCGGGTCATCGCACCACGGGCCCGCTTGGCGTTGAAGCTGATGATTTTGTAGACGCCGCCCTTGTAGTCCTCAAACACGCACTCCACCACGCGGGCCTGCAGGCGCTTAGGCTGCACCACTTTGAAATACTCTTGCGAGGCCAGGTTCACCAGCACCGGATCGGCCTCATCGGCCAACCGGCTGTTGAGGTAATCGGTGATGGCGTCGCCCCAGAAGGCGTACAGATCTTTGCCCCGCTCAGTGGGCAGACGCGTGCCCATCTCCAGGCGATAGGGCTGCATCAAATCCAGCGGGCGCAGCACGCCATACAGGCCGCTGAGCACGCACAAATGCCCCTGTGCCCAGGCTAGCGACTCATCGTCCATGGCCCGGGCGTTGAGGCCGTCGTAAACGTCGCCATCAAAAGCCAACACCGCTTGCCGCGCATTCTTCGGGCTGGCTGTGGGGCGCCAAGCCTGGTAGCGGGCGACGTTAAGGCCGGCCAGGGTGTCGCTCAGGTCCATGAGCTGGGAAATCTGCGGCGGGGTGTAAGCGCGCAGCACTTTGATGAGTTGCTGCGACTGTTTGACAAAAAGCGGCTCTGTGCATGCTTGGCCACGCAAGGGACTCGCGTAATCCAGCGATTTGGCGGGGGATAAGAGGAAAAGCATGGGCTGTAAAAATAGGGCGACTGCTTCCCGCTATTGTCGTCCCAAGCGGCCAAGGGGGTCTGACAAGGGAACTTCATGCCCGTGTCATGGTGGTGTCACCGCCTCTTTCTAGCCTACCGGCGGTTTGGCGCAATACCAAATCTCCCATCCGACTAACAACGAGTGACGCACCATGAAACACCCCAAGCCCATCCGCCTTCGATTACTAGCCGCCGCACTCAGTCTGGGCGGCCTGTGCCTGGTCCAGGCACAAACTGAGGTCAGCGCCGTTCTGGCTGGACACGCCAGCCTCTCCGCTACCAGCAGCGTCAGCGCGCCAGCAGACGCTGGCCCGCTCTTTTCCACATCTGGAAAATTCACCGACGCCAGCCGCGCCCGCACCGACAAACTCAACAGTCTGCAGGGCGTGACGTTTGTCGGCGACCCAAAATATCCCCGCAACTCCGGCGGCACCTTGCCCGTTGAGGGTCAGGCAGTGCAAGGCTTCTCCGGTCTGGTGTCCTTGGGACAAGATCGCTTCCTGGTTTTGACCGACAACGGCTTTGGCAACAAAATCAATTCGCAGGATGCCCTTTTGATGGTGCACCACGTTCACGCAGACTGGAAGAGCGGCTCGGTCACGCGGGAGAAGACCACCTTTTTGCATGATCCGGACAAGAAAATTCCTTTCTTCATCGTGAACGAAAATTCGCCAAGTCGCTACCTGACCGGCTCCGACTTTGATCCCGAGTCGATTCAGATCGTGGGAGACGAATGGTGGATTGGCGACGAATTTGGCCCCTACGTGCTGCGCGTGACGCCGCAGGGCAAAGTCCTTGGCGTCATCGAGACCGTGGTGGCGGGCAAAGCCTTCCGCAGCCCGGACCACTACATGAACGGGCGCATTCCCAGCAACTACCCGGGTGACACGGTATTCGAATCCCGCCGCTCAGGTGGCTTCGAGCCCATGGCTAAATCCATCGACGGTTCTACGCTGTATCCGATGTTTGAGTGGCCCTTGTGGGACAGCGCGACCAAAGCGCAAGACGCGCGTGACGGCAAACCATTCACCCGTATTTTGGAGCTCGACGTCGCGAGCCGCAGCTACAAGGACCGCCAATGGAAGTACCAGTTTGAAGATGTCGGCAATGTGGCCGCTGACTTTCAAATGCTGGACGCCACAACCGGATTGGTCATCGAGCGCGACGACACGACCGAAGGCGCGGGTCCGAACTGCCCCAACGAGCCGCGCGTTGATTGCTTCACGCGCCCGGCCAAATTCAAACGGGTCTACAAGATTGACTTTTCGCAAGCCGATGCAGCCGGATTTGTCCGCAAAGTGGCCTACATCGATTTGACCAAAATCGCCAACCCGCAGCGCCTGGCCAAAATTGGCCCCAATGAAGCCAGTTTTGCACTGCCGCACCTGGGCCCAGAAGGCCTGACTATCGTCGACAGCAAACACATCGTGCTAGTCAATGACAACAATTTCCCCTACTCATCGGGCCGCACCATCGGCAAGCCCGACGACAATGAGTTCACATTGATCAATATTGAAGCGCTGGTTAACGCCAAATAGCCCTCATTCACGCAAAACCCAAAGGGCGCCGGAATACAAGCCGGTGCCCTTTTTTTGTCACTCGCTGGCAACCAGCGCTGCGACCACCCGCTTCACCGTCGGCAACACCAGCAACATCGTTGGATAGGCAACCGTCCATGACATGGCCCAGGAGACCATCCAGGTGCCCAACACGCCGGGCCCGAGGCCGGCGACGCGCAATGTACTGATCCCCGAGACCACGCAGGTCATCACACAGGTCAGAAAAAAAGGCAGGACCAGAGTGGCGTAACGTGCTGGCAGCTTGGGTAAGCCAAAGAAAGTGGTTTGCTGATTTGCCATAAGACGCGATGGTATGCCCAAACCGCAGCGACAGAGCCACCGGTAAAATGTCCGGCCTTTGACCCGCTCTCCTGCAGAGGGCCCCACCGCTTCCCCACTCCATGTCCAACACCCCACCCGAGCAGCCCTCGCTGCAATCGCTTGCCAAATCGTTCGAGCCCGCCGCGCTGGAAGCGCATTGGGGCCCGGAATGGGAAAAGCGCGGCTACGGCAGCGCCGGCCACCGGGGAACAGGCGTACCCAAGGCCGATGCGGCGGCATTCGCTATCCAACTGCCCCCGCCCAATGTGACCGGCACGCTGCACATGGGGCATGCGTTCAACCAGACCATCATGGACAGCCTGACGCGCTACCACCGCATGGCGGGTTTCAACACCGCGTGGATACCGGGTACTGACCACGCGGGTATCGCCACCCAAATCGTGGTGGAGCGCCAGTTGCAAGGCCAGGGCATCAGCCGCCACGACATGGGGCCTACGCCCGCTGAGGCGCGCAAGAACTTCGTCTCCAAGGTCTGGGAATGGAAAGAACAATCGGGCAACACCATCACCACACAAATGCGCCGCATGGGTGACAGCGTGGACTGGAGCCGCGAGTACTTCACCATGGACCCCAAGCTGTCCAAAACAGTGACCGAGACTTTTGTGCGGCTCTACGAGCAGGGCCTGATTTACCGGGGCAAGCGTTTGGTCAACTGGGACCCGGTGTTGCAAAGCGCCGTCAGTGACCTGGAGGTGGAGGCCACAGAGTCGGAGGGCAAGATGCACTACATCCTGTACCCCTTCTCAGAAGGGCCGCAGCTGATTGATGGCGTGTTGCAAAAAGGCATGACGATTGCCACCACCCGCCCCGAGACCATGATGGCCGACGGCGCGCTGGCTGTGCACCCTGAGGACGAGCGCTACATCCACTTGCTCGGCAAGATGGTGGATCTGCCGCTGTGCAACCGCAAAATTCCCATCATTGCCGACGACTTTGTGGACCGCGCCTTTGGCTCGGGTTGCGTCAAGATCACCGGCGCGCACGACTTCAACGACTACGCCTGCGCGCAGCGCCACGGCCTGCCGCTGATCACCATCTTCACGCTGGACGCCAAGGTCAACCACAACGGCCCGGTGCACTACCAAGGCATGGACCGCTTTGTCGCACGCAAAGCGCTGCTGGCTGATCTGGAAAATGAAGGACTGCTGCTTGAAGTGAAGCCGCACAAGTTGATGTTGCCCATCTGCGCGCGCACCGGCCAGGTCGTCGAGCCCATGCTCACCGACCAGTGGTTCGTGGCGATGACCAAGGTCTCCGACCAGGACCCCAGCGGCAAGTCGATCGCGCAAAAGGCGGTAGACGCTGTGCAAAGCGGCTCGGTGACGTTCGTTCCCGAAAACTGGGTCAACACCTACAACCAATGGATGAACAACATCCAGGACTGGTGCATCAGCCGCCAGCTCTGGTGGGGCCACCAAATCCCCGCGTGGTATGACGAGGACGGCCGGGTCTATGTGGCCCGCAACGAGGCTGAGGCGCAAGCCCAGGCACCCGGCAAAACTTTGCGCCGCGACGAGGACGTACTCGACACCTGGTACTCCAGCGCCTTGGTGCCCTTCTCCACCATGGGTTGGCCCGAGAGGACGCAGGACTACGACCTGTATCTGCCGAGCAGCGTGCTGGTCACCGGCTACGACATCATCTTCTTCTGGGTCGCCCGCATGATCATGATGACCACACACTTCACAGGCCAGGTACCGTTCAGGCATGTGTACATCCACGGTCTGGTGCGCGATGCACAGGGCAAGAAGATGAGCAAGTCCGAGGGCAATGTGCTCGACCCTGTCGATTTAATTGACGGCATCGCCTTGGAGCCGCTTCTGGACAAACGCAGCCAGGGCCTGCGCAAGCCGGAGAGCGCGCCGCAGGTGCGTAAAAACACGCAGAAAGAATTCCCCGACGGTATCCCGCCCTACGGCGCTGATGCGCTGCGCTTCACCTTTGCCGCACTGGCCAGCCTGGGACGCAACATCAACTTTGACACCAAACGCTGCGAGGGTTACCGCAACTTTTGCAACAAGCTCTGGAACGCCAGCCGCTTCGTGCTGATGAACTGCGAAGGCTATGACTGCGGCCTGCAGGAACACACCAAAGCGCAATGCCAGCCGCCGGGCGTTGGCCCACAAGGCGAGATGATTCCCGCCGGTCCGTTCTACCAATACCTGAGCTTCAGCCAGGCCGATCGCTGGATCGTCTCGCAGTTGCAGGAAGTCGAAGCCCTGGCCGCCACCGGCTTTGCCGAGTACCGGCTGGATAACGTGGCTAATGCCATCTATGACTTTGTTTGGAATGAGTTCTGCGACTGGTACCTGGAGATCGCCAAAGTGCAAATCAGTAACGGCAGCGCGGCGCAGCAGCGCGCCACCCGCCGCACCCTGATCCGCACCTTGGAGACGGTGTTGCGCCTGGCCCATCCGCTGATTCCCTTTATCTCCGAAGAACTTTGGCAAAAAGTAGCACCGGTGGCCGGCCGCGCTGGCGCATCGGTCGCAGTGGCCGCCTACCCGCAGGCGCAGCCGGAACGCATAGACCCCCAAGCACAAGCCCACGTGGCCAAGCTCAAAAGCTGGGTTGATGCCTGCCGCAATCTGCGCGGCGAAATGAAGGTTCCGCCAGCGACCCGGCTGCCTTTGTATGTGGCCGGCGACGCTGCGTTTGTCGAATCGGCAGCGCCGGTTCTGCAAGCACTGGCCAAGCTCAGCGAAGTCAAAGCATTTGCCTACAACGCGACATGGGAACAGGCCGCTCAGAACGCGCCGGTCGCGGTGCTGGGCGAAGCACGGCTGTGCCTGTTCATGGCGACGGACCCGGTTGCAGAAAAAGCCCGTCTGGCCAAAGAGATTGCCCGCCTGGAAGGCGAAATTGCCAAGGCGCAAGCCAAACTGGGTAATGAAGCGTTTGTAGCCAAAGCACCGCCCGAGGTGATTGCCCAATCGCGCCAGCGTGTGGCGGAATTCAGCGACACCTTGGGCACCTTGCGCGAACAACTCGCGCGCATGGCCTGAGCGGACTACCGCCAACCGGAGCTGTTAGTGGACGACATCGTGAAGCAGGCGATGGCCAAATGGCCGACGGTGCCAGATTGTTACGGCTGGCTGGGCTTGGATGCGCGCGGCAATTGGTACATGCGCGACGACCGGGCCCAGGCCTGCGGCGGCTTTGCCAGCGGGAATCCAGGGGCCAAAGGCTCCTTGTTACAGCACTCCAAGCTGATCGATTTCATTGGCCGCAACTACGCCTCCACATCTGAGGGATGCTGGTACTTCCAAAACGGGCCGCAACGCGTGTTCGTGGAATTGGAAGCCACGCCCTGGATCTGGCGCATCAGCCCCGATGGCTGCATCCGCTCGCACAGCGGACACGCGGCATATTGTGAAGCGGCGTATATGGATGAGGCGGGCTACGCCTACCTGAAGACCGACCTGGGCTTTGGCTTGGTGCACACGCAAGATGTGGCGTTGGCTGCACAGTCCATTGAAGCGGGTACCTGGGTGCTGGAGCAATGTCAGCGTGCAGACCTGCCGCGCCGCTTCCACTATGTCACCCATCCGCAAGCTTTGATTGGCCAGCGCGCAGACGAAAAAAAACCCGCTTGATGCGGGCTTTTTCAGGCTGGAAGCTTCGGCTTATTGTGCCGGCGCTGCGGGTTTGGCAGGCTCTGCAAACTTGGCACCACCAGCGTTGGCCATGTAGACCACGGCGCGGGCAATTTCGTAATCATCAAAATTACCGCCGCCTTGTGCGCCCATGGCATTCTTGCCTTTGAGCGCCGAATTCAACAGCGATTCATAACCCGTCTTGATGCGGGGGCCCCAGGCTTTCGCATCACCAAATTTGGGGGAACCAGCCAGGCCGGCCGCATGGCAGGTAGAGCACTGGGCTTTAAAGACTTCTTCTCCGGTCTTCATCACACGGTTGGCATCCTGAATTTCCACCACGCCCACCTTTTGAATTCGCTCCAGCGTGGCACGTTCGGTTTGCTCGGCGCCAGCAATCGGCTTCTTGTACGAGGTCACAAAGTTGACCAAGCCAATGATGATGAAAATCGGCACCACAAAAGAGAAAAACACGGCTACTAACAGCTGCTTGGGGGTTTTGACCGGACCGGTATGGCCGTCGTCATGGGTCTCAGGGGATGGGGTGACGCTCATGGTTTCCTCAAAGGGTTTTAGCGAGATTTGAAGCTTTCAATTATACCGAGCGGCATAAGGGAAACGCCCTACAATCCCGCCCACACCCATCCCGTAGCGGCTGTAGCTCAGTGGATAGAGTATTGGCCTCCGAAGCCAAGGGTCGTGGGTTCGATCCCCGCCAGCCGCACCAATTGCCCGCAAAACCGACGAACTGCGGTCAGCTCTCAACAAATAATCCCAGCAACTGGTTGATCGAGCGCTCCCACGAGTAGTTCAGCATCGAGCCACGCACCACGTCGCGGTCGAGCCCCAAACGCCCTTGGTACGCGGCCTCCATCTGATCGACTATTTCATCCACAGAAGACTCCCCCCAGCCAGTGGCACCCAGTCCGTCAATCCGTTTTTGCAGTGTCAAGGGAATCGCGTTGTTGTTTTGAATAATGTCCAGGTGTCCGGTATTTTGAGAAATCAAACACGGCAAGCCGAAAGCCAGCGCCTCCATGGCAACCAGGTTGGTACCGGCCTCGCATCGATTAGGAAACACGGCGAGATCGACCTCACGGAAAACATCCGGCATCAGCCGGTTCGGCGCGGTATCCAGGCACAGCACTTGGTTAGGCATCACCCCGTTGCGCAGTATCCAGTCGTAAATAGAACTGCCCATATCCGGTGACGCATGGAGGGGCTCGCAGACCCGGGAATGGTTGACACTGGGCGCGATACTTTCCTCCCACTGCGAGCGCCAAGCCGTCACCAAGAGGGCGTCCGGGTGCTTAGCGGCAAATCGGGCGAAGGCTTTCAAAACCAGGTCTTGCCCCTTTCGGTACTCTAATTTACCCCCGCTAAAAACCACAAATCGGTTTTTGAAATAGCGCTTCGGTGACGGCCGGAATAAGTCGGTATCAATTCCCTGTATGACGGTACGGATCTTGATTCCTGCCTCTTCCAATACAGCAGCGTTCCAGCTTGATCCCGCCACAATGAACTCATATTCCTTCAGATTTCTTATTTCCTGATCCGCCATCGGGTTCGCTTCGCTGAATATCACTCCGACATCCCGGAATTTTGCTTTTTCCAAGGGCGGGTTACTGACCCCGAGATAGTTAAGAAAAACATCGTTTTCCTCGAGCTCACGTCGCGCGTTAGGCCGCGGCTTGTATTGGCTCAAGAGACTGCTGGCGATGGGGCTGAGCGGGTAAAGAAAGGAAGGTGCAGTGAGCGAGCTGACTTCCAGTGTCGGGTGGGTCAGGCCGTAAATCAGCAGGTTGTAGCCATAAACCCCCCACCCGAAATAATCCGCAACGGCCCAGTTAAAACAAACTTTTTTCATGTGGGTTATCCATTCAGTTCCAACGTTGCACGGGAGTTTCTAGACCGGCATCAAACCCGGATCTGCAACAAAAAAGCCCCGCTCTTGCGAAGCGAGGCCATGTTGTTGATTCCATTGGTGCCGGAGAGATGAATCGAACACCCGACCTTCTCATTACGAAACGCAAAAATTTATTCATTCCTGTTTAAAATCAATGGTTTACGTAGACAGTTGTATAGTTTATTGTATATTATTTCGCTTAAATTTTAAGCAAAACAGACTTTTAAGACTCACCGTCATTTGCTGAAATTCTCTTTCAGCGTTGAGTTCATTATTGCAGTTCTGTCGTCCATCATCGATATGAACACAGTCGAATTTTCACGCGTACTAGTTGTATAGATTCGATGTTCCTACTCAAGAACATCACCACCCGCCCCCAGTGCGCGATACACAGACGCTTTCGATAGACCGTAGTGCGTCATCAAGTCTTTAATCAATAGACCATCAGTGCGTTTCTGACGCATCTCAACGACCTGTTCATCGGTCAGTGACTTCTTGCGACCGAACTTCACACCAGACTTTCGTGCGTGTGCGATACCGTCCATCTGTCTGTCTCGACGCAAATCGTTTTCGAACTCTGCGATAGAACCAAGAAGCGTCACCAGCAACCGACCTGATGGAGTTGACGTGTCTATCTGCTGGTCAAGGACGTTCAACTTCACTTGTTTCTTTTCGAGTGAGTTCAAGATGTTCAGCAAGTCTCTGGTCGACCTTGCAAGACGATCCAACTTCGTGACGACCAGGGTGTCACCGTCACGCACGTAGTCAAGACACAGTGCGAGTTGCTCACGTTTATCGGTGGAACGACCTGATTGCTTTTCCTTGAACACTCTGTCACAGTGATTCAACTTTTCCAACTGAACATCGAGTGACTGACCGTAAGACGAGACTCTTGCGTATCCGATAGATGACATGTGATTTCCTGTCTATAAATCTTCTTAACTTTATGAGACTAAATTATGAGACATAAATTGAGACATGTCAAGGGGTAGTCCTGAGTCTTTTTGCGTATCCTCTCAAAAAGTAAACAATTTGCACCATGAACAGGAAAAAATATGAAACTGACTTGCAAAATCACCGTCCTGCTGATCCCCGCACTTCTATCAATGGGGGTTGCGAACAGTCAAGGGATACTTGAAATCACGTCTGAGAGTGTTGTAGACGGACGAATTCAAAAGATTCACGCATGCACCAGCAAAGGAGGAAAGGATCAGTCAGTTCAACTGTCGATTCTTCAAATTCCACCTGATGCAAAATTTTTATCAATCATTGTTGATGATCCAGATGCAATACCAGTTGCTGGTAAAAATTGGGTTCACTGGAATCTCTTCAACATCCCTGCACAAGAACGTTTAGACATTACGGTCGGTAAACCTCCTGTTGGTGATCCAGGTAGGTCTTCCGGTGGATCGAAGACGTACGAGGGAATGTGTCCCCCAAACGGAACGCACAAGTATCGTTTCGCTGCTTATGTAACAGCAGAAAAATTGGACGTTGGAGGGTTCTTCGGTCCAACAGCAATGCATATGGAGACGTTCGAGTCAAAATTTAAGAAGTCAATCCTCGGAAAGGGAGTGCTCACAGGAGAGTTTTGAGTCGCAGGGTGATTAAACCTACTTAACGATAGACACACTTGGACTCAGATTTCCAGTCAACTCGCACTTGCTAATTTAGAGATTTCAAAAAATTTGCACCATGAACAGGATGAACGACATGCAAACGCAAAGTGGATCTGGACAGGACGGTCTGGTGACGATGTTGGTTGCATTCGCAGTTCTTGCACTCATAGGTGCAGTCTGGGAATATGGAACTCTCGCATTCACTGGTGCATTACTCGCATGCATCGGTGCGTTAACGATGGTCATCAGTCTTGTGCAGATGACACTGGTGCAGTTCTGTCGTTACTTGTGGATCTGGACGCTGACGATTGTTTTCCCGTACCTGATGTTGAGTGGTGTCTGGAAAGGTAGAGACGAATTTTTAACTCAGGTGATGGTTATCGGTGTCGGTTGGTTCTACTGTCTAATCTTGTTCGGAAAAGTCAAAGAGATGCGTAGTGAGTGGAAGTGAAATCACCTAATAAAGTTACCAATTTGAAAATATGATTTTAGAAATACAGTTAACTAAAGACAGATATTCAAATATAATTTAAATAGTTGGAAGTGCTATCGAATGAACGTGTAGGTCTGCAATGAATTATTTGCGATTAACTTTAATATTCAGTGTCGTAGTTATTTCTGGATGCAAACTAATCGATACATATTACACCGCACCAGAAAATTACATCCGTGATAAAACGCTTCAAGAAGTAGCAATGGGTTATAAAGTCGACCAAGTAATAAGAGCATACTCATTCGTAGAAATTAGAATGGTAATCCCCCCAATAGACCAAAGGCCCCAGAAGTAGAATTTTCCACAAAGGAATTTCTACGTGAAGAAGTCAAGATTTACCGACAGCCAGGTCATGGCTGCGCTCAAACGGGTTGAGGCTGGTCTGCCAGTACCGGAGATTTGCCGGGAGTTGGGCATCAGCAGCGCCACCTTTTACAAGTGGCGGGCCAAGTTTGGCGGTATGGACACCTCCATGATGTCGCGCATGAAGGAGCTCGAAGACGAGAACCGCCGCCTCAAGAAGATGTACCTAGAAGAGAAGCTCAAGGCGGAAATCGCCAACGAGTACCTCGCAAAAAAGTAGCACGGCCGTCTCGCAGGCGCGAGATGGCCAAAGAGGTGGTCCAACTGCGCGGCGTGGCTATCCGGCTTGCTTGCTCCGTGTTCTCCATCAGTGAGTCCTGTTACCGCTACCAGTCCCAGCTCAACGCCGAGAACGAGCAGATTGCCAACTGGCTGATCCGCTTGACGGACAACAACCGTACCTGGGGCTTTGGCCTGTGCTACCTGTACCTGCGCAACGTGAAGAACTTCGGATGGAACCACAAACGGATTTACCGCATCTACCGCGAACTGGAGCTGAACCTGCGCATCAAACCCAGAAAGCGGCTGGTGCGCGATAAGCCGGAGGTCTTGGCGGTGCCGCAAGCCATCAACCAGGTCTGGTCGATGGACTTTATGCACGACAGCCTAAAAGACGGGCGCAACTTTCGCTTGTTCAACGTCATTGATGACTTCAACCGGGAGGCGCTGGGTATCGAGGTGGACTTCTCGCTACCAAGCGAGCGGGTGATCCGGTCTTTGATGCAGATCATCTCCTGGCGCGGCAAGCCTCAGGTGATCCGTTGTGACAACGGACCTGAAAACATCAGCGGCAAGATTCAGACATGGGCACAGGAATGTGGCATCCGGTTTGAATACATTCAGCCGGGAAAGCCGCAGCAAAACGCTTACGTGGAACGATTCAACCGGACGGTTCGTTACGAATGGCTATCCCAGTATTATTGGTCTAGCATGGAAGAGGTTCAGGACTTCGCCACCCAGTGGATGTGGTCCTACAACCATGACCGCCCACATATGGCCTTGGGCGGTTTCACCCCGAAGCAGCATCTGGCCAAAGCTGCATAACCGTTCTACTTTTAGGACAGGTGGAAATTGGGGGGATTACCGTGACCGTGTGCATTCGCACTATCACTCTATCCCATATCGCGGAGGGTCAGGTGGAGGTGACTTTCGCAGTTTTCTTCGGTTTACTGATGCGTTTCGCTTTCGGAGATTGACTTTTCACTCTTTTGGTCTCTTGGTCACTGGTGGTTCGCAGAGACTCGTTGCGATTGGACTGAATCAACTCCACATTCATTTCAGCAGTTAGATGTTTCGCATAAAACCTGTCAATCATCTCAACAGAGGTACGTGCATTTCTTGCAAGTGACAACAAATCGAGTCCTTGTGATTCTGTTAACCGAAACATGATTGCGGTGTGTCTGAGTGAATATAAAGTTCTCGACTCACCAAGCGGATCATTCTTTAGGTTAGTAATCTTTAACAAGTAGTCAAATTGACGGTACAACTGTTGCATTGCATAGTCACGGTTGATATGCTGCGGTTGAAAGACGTAGTCTTCAGGTCCACCGTACCCTTCTTTTTTTTGTCGTTTGACTATGGAGTCGTACACCTCGATTGCACCAACCATAGAAACGATAGGTTGTGTGTGTCCCTTCGTCATCGGATGCGTTAGTCGAAGGTAGACCTGATTGCTTCGAACGACAGTGACATGTTTGTGTTGCATAACTCGAATGTCCGTAGGACGAATGAACGTGTTCGTCATGAACAGAATCAAGTCGTAGAGTTCCCTGGTCAACTCTCCGTTTCGCAACTTCTGATTCCCTTTAGAGGAAACATCAAATTTCTCCCCAACGTGAGTGCGTGCAGTGTTGTGAAGTTTCGCGTACTCGGTACTGTTGAACCAACTTCGTGGTTTGTCGACGGTCTTGATAGAGGGAAATGCAGGTAATGTCTTCACCACCCCCATCTTTTGCGCGTATCGCAAAATCGTTTTGATGTGCGACAGGTGAATCTTGATTGAACTACTGGACAGTGCACGGTCTGCACTTTTCGAGTTCAGGGTCGACACGTAATCACTAATTACACGATAGTCAACATCTGCAATCTCGTACTTCCGAAAGAACGGTAACAGGTCTTTTTTCAGACGATATTCATCGTTGTCCAACTTCTTCAGCGAAAGTTCTTCTCGTTCGACTCTTGACTTATTCTCTTTCTGTAGACCCAACGCACACACCTCGAAACCACTTCTTGATGAGAGTGGTTCTTGGTTGATACGTTTCGTCTTGATTTCAACAAAAAACTTTTCAGCGAACCTGAGTGCATCTCGTCGGTCACTAGTCCCGGTACTCTTTCGAACGACTTTTTTGTCTTCGAACATGCGGACGTAGTAGTACGGAGAACTCTCCATCTTGTAAATCGTCAGCGTCTTGTAACCCCGAACTTTTTCTAAAGATTTCGGTATCGGAACGGTTGGACCGCGACTTTTTTTCGCAGGACCCGGGAGACCCGGATCACTCGATTTCAAGCGTTTTTGAATCATGATTCAGTTGTATAGTAAATTTTATACAACTGTCAAGTACATTTTCCACCAAAAAAACCAATCAAATCAATGGTTTATTGGTGCCGGAGAGATGAATCGAACACCCGACCTTCTCATTACGAATGAGCTGCTCTACCGACTGAGCTACACCGGCAATGTGGGCGCGATTGTAGCGACCGGGCCCTCAAGCAGCGCTCGCGGCCTCTTGGTGGTAACGGACCGCGCGCTCGACTTCGTTGCGCGAACCGAGGATCACGCTCACGCGCTGGTGCAATTGCGCGGGCTCGATATCCAGAATCCGGGCGCTACCGTTGCTTGATGCACCTCCGGCCTGCTCAACCAACCAACTCATGGGGTTAGCCTCGTACATGAGGCGTAACTTGCCGGCTTTGCCGGGTTCGCGCTTGTCCCAGGGGTACAGAAAAATACCGCCGCGGGTCAGGATACGGTGCACATCGGCCACCATCGACGCTACCCAGCGCATATTGAAGTCCTTGCCGCGTGGTCCGTCTTTGCCTTGCAGGCATTCGTCTACGTAGCGCTTTACCGGAGCAGCCCAATGCC
>Ga0214921_10006953_pt1 | contig 15258 bp, 10 predicted proteins | sample LL1505_MetaG_FD_177992 | JGI IMG/M metagenome (GOLD analysis project Ga0214921, IMG submission 177992) | Freshwater microbial communities from Lake Lanier, Atlanta, Georgia, United States - LL-1505 | ecosystem: Environmental > Aquatic > Freshwater > Lake | place: USA: Georgia | collected... | reverse complement strand
TTCCTGATATAGGGGATTTTAAGAACGTTGAAATCATAGAAGTATTAATAAAAGAAGGTGATCAAGTTAAAAAAAATGATCCCATACTTACATTAGAAAGTGATAAATCAAGCGTAGAGGTTCCTTCTCCTTTTGATGGTAAAATTTCAAGTGTAAAAGTTAAAGTTGGGGACAAAGTCTCAAAAGGATCATTAATAGCTACCTTAAACGGTGAAGGTTCTTCAAAAGTAGCGGACAATAAATCTATATTTCCAGAAACAGAAAAGATCATTCAAGAAGCTGAAAAAGTTTTAAAAAAGACAGATCATGAGAAAAAAATTATAAAAGAAGAGCCTAAACAAAATTTTGAAACAAAAGTTGAATACAAGAAATTTACAAACTATTCCTCTGATCAAGACAGTATTGGTGATGTAGATCCTCAAGAGACCATCGAATGGATTGAATCGTTAAATGGCGTTGTTGAAAGAGATGGTCCAAAAAGAGCCAATTATCTTTTAGGTAAATTAATTAATCAAGCTTACATCTCTGGTTCTAATTTACCTTACAATCAAAAAACACCTTATATAAATACAATACCGAGGGAGATGGAAACTAAATCTCCTGGAGATCAAGTCATAGAGAACAAAATAAGATCTTTAATTAGATGGAACGCTGCATGTATGGTCGTGCGTGCTAATAAAAAACTTCCAGAGCTTGGAGGGCACATTGCAACTTTTGCCTCTGCTGCAACTTTATACGATGTTGGTTTTAATCATTTTTGGAAAGCCCAAAATGAAAAAAATCTGGGAGACTTAATTTATTTTCAAGGTCACTGCGCTCCTGGTATTTATGCAAGATCTTTTCTTGAAGGAAGAATAACTACAAAACAATTAGAAAATTTTAGACAAGAAGTTGATGGTGGAGGATTATCTTCATATCCTCATCCATGGTTAATGCCAAACTACTGGCAATTTCCAACAGTATCAATGGGTCTTGGTCCTATCATGGCAATTTATCAGGCAAGATTTATGAAATATTTACAAAACAGATCTTTAATAGAAGATCAAAATAGAAAAGTTTGGGTTTTTTTAGGTGATGGAGAAATGGACGAGCCTGAATCAACGGGCGCCATTAGTTTAGCAGCAAGAGAAAAGTTGGATAATTTAGTATTTGTAATCAATTGCAACCTTCAAAGATTAGATGGTCCTGTAAGAGGTAATGGAAAAATAATACAGGAAATGGAAGGTTTATTTAGAGGAGCGGGTTGGAATGTAATAAAAGTTATTTGGGGATCTTATTGGGATCCTCTTCTTACAAAAGATAAGACGGGTCTATTATTAAAAAGAATGGAAGAGTGTGTTGATGGAGAATACCAAGCATTCAAAGCGAAAGGTGGAGCTTATGTTAGAAGTCATTTCTTTGGAAAATATCCAGAATTAAGAGAGTTGGTTTCAAATATGACCGATGATGATATATGGAAACTTAATAGAGGAGGTCATGATCCTCATAAAGTATATGCCGCGTATCATGCTGCTCAAAATCACAAAGGATCTCCTACGGTAATTTTAGCAAAAACTATTAAAGGTTATGGAATGGGCAAAAGCGGGGAAAGTATCAATACAACCCATCAACAAAAAAAATTGGATGTGAATGATATGTATTATTTTAGAGATCGATTTAATATTCCAATTACAGATAAACAAGTTGAAAATTTAGAGTTTTATAAACCTGATGAAAAATCAGAAGAAATTCAATACATCAAAGAAAGAAGAAAACAACTCGGTGGTTTTATTCCAACAAGAAGAACTAAGACTAAAGCTTTAAAAACCCCAACTGCTGAAATTTTTGAATCTTCCTATTTAGATTCTGGCGATAGAGAACTGTCAACGACTATGGCTCTTGTTAGTATGCTTACTAAAATGTTAAGAGATAAAGAATATTCTTCAAGATTAGTTCCAATAATTCCAGATGAAGCAAGAACTTTTGGAATGGAAGGATTTTTCCAAAAAATTGGAATTTATGCTCATGAAGGTCAAAAATATGAACCTGTAGATTCAGAGCAGTTAAGTTCTTATCGCGAAGATAAAAGTGGACAAGTATTAGAAGAAGGAATTACAGAAGCTGGCGCTATGTCTTCCTGGATAGCTGCTGGAACATCTTATTCAAATCATAATATTGAAATGATTCCTATCTATCTTTTTTATTCAATGTTTGGTTTTCAAAGAATTGGTGACTTTGCTTGGGCAGCTGGTGATGCTCAGTGTAGAGGTTTTTTAATTGGAGCAACTTCAGGAAGGACCACCCTTGCAGGCGAAGGATTGCAGCACCAAGATGGTCATAGCTTAGTATTGGCTTCTACTATTCCAAACTGTGTAACTTATGATCCGACTTTTTCTTATGAATTGGCAGTAATATTCGAAGACGGATTGAAAAGAATGCATGAAAAACAAGAAAATGTTTTTTATTACATAACAACTTTAAATGAAAATTATAAACATCCTGCAATGCCTAAGGGTGTAAAAAAGGAAGACATCTTAAAAGGTATGTATTTATTTAAAGAAATCAATAATAAAGGAAAAACTAAAGTTCAGTTGCTTGGATCTGGAGCAATATTAAATGAAGTAATTAAAGCAGCGGAGATATTAAGTTCTGATTTTGGAATTGATTCTGATATCTGGAGCGTGACAAGCTTTAACGAATTAAGAAAAGATGCAATAGAAATTGAAAGAAAAAATTTATTAAACCCAGATAAAAAACCAGAAAAAACTTACATAGAAAAATGTTTTGAAAAAAGAACAGGCCCCTTTATAGCAGCAACGGATTATATTAGAACGTTATCTGAGGGAATTAGAAACTACGTTCCTGGTACATATGTAACTTTGGGAACGGATGGATTTGGAAGAAGCGATACTAGAAAAAATTTAAGAAAGTTTTTTGAAGTTAATAAAGAATTTATTGTTTATTCTACATTGAGCACTTTAGTAAAAGAACAAAAAATTGCATCAAAAGTAGCTACAGATGCGATGAAAAAATATAATATTGATCCAAAAAAACCTATTCCAACAAAACTATAGTTTAAAATGGCTAAAATTGTTGATTTAGTAGTTCCAAATATTGGTAATTTTAAAAATGTAGAAATTATAGAAGTTCTTATAAAAGAAAATCAAAATATAAAAAAAAATGATGGGATCATTACTTTAGAAAGCGATAAATCAAGCGTTGAGGTTCCTTCTCAGTTTTCAGGTAAAATTAAAAATATTAAAGTTAAGGTTGGAGATAAAATTTCCGAAGGAGATAGAATAGGCGAAATAGAAATAACCTCTGATGAATTAATCCAAGAAAAAAAATCTGAAAACAAAAAAATTGAAATACAAAAAGAAAGTAAAGCTTCAACTGATACAACTTTATTAAAAATTCCGCCGCTTGGAACTACTAAAAAATTAATTATTTCTGAAATTTTTCTAAAAAAAGACCAACCAATTAAAATTGATCAAATAGCATTATTAATTGAGGATGATGACAGTGCCTATGAAATTCCATCACCAATATCAGGAATTGTTAAAAATATAATACTAAAAAAAGGTCAACAAGTTAAAGTTGGAGATTCAATTGCGGAAATTCTTAATCAAGCTTTAGAAACAGAAATAAAAAAACAAATAATTATAGAAAATACAATTCAAGATAGTCATGAATATCAAAGTATAAAAAGTGCGAGTCCAAAAATAAGAAAATTTGCTAGAGAGTTGGGTGTTGATATTCAGTTAGTTGATGGAAGTGCAAGAAAAGGAAGAATTCTTGAAGAGGATATTAAAAAATTTATCAAAGGAACTTTAAATAATAAAGTTAACAAAGAAGAGGTAATAAAAAAAATAGAAACAAAAGAAGAAAAACTCCCCTATGAACACGGGGAATTTGGTGAGATTGATATACAAAAAATACCAAGAATCAAAAGACTATCAGGTCCGCATTTGGTTAAAGCCTGGAATGAAATTCCTCATGTAACTCAATTTGATGAAATTGATGTTACGGATATGGAACACTTTAGAAAAAATTTAATAGACCTTAATACAAAAGAAAAAATTACTATCACCCCTCTTGCTTTTATTATGAAAGCATTGGTTAATGGCATGATAAAATACCCAAACTTTAATTCCTCGCTTGAGTCTACTGGTGAAAATATTATTTATAAAAAATATTTTCATATTGGTGTTGCTGTCGATACGCCTCATGGTTTGATGGTTCCAAAAATTAGAAATGTTGATCAAAAAGATCTTTTGATTTTAAGTAATGAACTTAGAAAAATTAGCAAACTAAGTAAAGAGCTTAAAATAGATAAAAAAGAATTTTTTGGAGGATCAATGACAATCTCCAGTTTAGGAGGGATTGGTGGAAGTTTTTTTACTCCAATTATTAATAATCCAGAAGTAGCAATAATTGGAATAGGAAAAACAGAAACAAAACAAGTTTTTATTGATGGAAAATTTGCAGTAAGAGCAATGATGCCGATATCTCTTTCTTATGATCATAGAATAATTGACGGCGCTGAAGCCGCCAGATTCTGTCAAGATCTCAAACTTAGTCTTGGAAAAAACTTTGCTTTCAATTTGTCATTTTAAAAATGATAAATGGTTTTTGTGAAGAAAAATATAATCCTGTTAAAAAGATATTTGAAAATTATTTCTTAAAACAAGAAGAAATTGGGGCTTCTTTTGCGATTTATAAAGATGGAAAACCATTAATAGATCTGTATGGCGGTTTTAAAAATAAAAATAATAAGAATTGGGAAGAAAATACTATCATAAATGTATTTTCAGCGACAAAAGGAATTTACGAAATTATTGTTTCCATTCTAATTGATCAAAACATTTTAGATTTAGAAAGGTCCGTTTCTTATTATTGGGACGCTTTTAAACAAAGTAACAAAAGAGAAATCAAACTAAAACATATTCTGTCTCATCAGTCTGGACTCTATAGATTTAAAGAGAAGATTACACAAGAAGATCTTTTAGATTGGAATAAAATAATAACTATTTTAGAGAATCAAGAACCTGATCATCCATGTGGCGACAAAACTTATTATCATGCAAAAACACACGGATTTTTAATTGGTGAAATTATAAAAAAAACAACAAAAAAAAGTTTAGGAGAATTAATCTCCGAATTGCTATCAAAGAAATTAGGTTTAGATTTTTTTATCGGAACTCCAAAAAATCAACTTTCAAATATTGCTTTTCTCTACGCGGATAAAACTGAAACTAAAATATCATCTGAATTTAATGCATTTAATAATCCTCAACATGATATAAATTTTTATAACAAACAAGATTGGCAGACCGCTGAGATTCCTTCAATGAATGGGCATAGCAACGCCAGATCTATTGCAAAAATTTATGATATTTTTGTAAATGATCTAATATTAGAAAAAAATATTTTATTATCAAAATCATCAATTAAAAAATGCTTAACTGAGACCACTAGTAGAATTGATGAAAGCTTAATGCTGCCAATTAGATGGTCTCAGGTTGGTTTGATACTTCGTGGTGGGTGGTTGTTTGGAAAAAATAAAGAATCTTTTGGTCATAATGGTTGGGGTGGATCTTTAGGTTTTGCTGATCCAGTATTAGGAATAGGAGTTGCTTATACTACAAATAAAATTAATCCCACTGTTAATCCAGATCAAAAAGTTATAAATTTATTAAAAGAATTTTACAAAACTCATTCTTAATTTTTAAAGTATATTTTTTAAATCTTCGTAATAAATTACATTTAGATATTTTTTGTAATTATAAAAAAAGTCTTTATATTTTAGTTTCTTAAAACTATTAATATCTAACTTTAATAAGTTTCTATTTGATCTCTTTAAAATCATCCCAATTCCCTGATCTGCATGAATTACGTAAGTATCTATTTCAAGCTTAGTTCTTGATTCGACTATATTTTTCCAGACATCACCATTCCATGCGGCTCTAGATCTGGGAACGGCCTGATAAATAAAACCTCTAGGCATACAATCATGCAAAAATATAACACCATTCTCATTTAAGAATAATAAAGAATTACTAATATCTTTTTTAACTTGATCATATTCGTGAAGACCATCAATAAAAATAATATCAAATTTTACATTATTCTTTTTAAAAAAATTATCACTAGTATCTCGTATTGTCCCACCAGAAACAGGATCAACTCCAATTTTTTTTGATATTTTTATTTTTGAAAACACTTGGTTTTGATCGCAGCCAATTTCTAAATAACTGTTATAATTTTTTCTATAAATCACTTCTTGAAGAATTTGATCTCTTTTTGGATATTTATGCCATTCAAAATCTAATTTTTTATAAAATTTTTCTCCAAAAATATAATGATACAATCTATTCAATTTAAAAAGCTTATTATTTTTTTCCATAATAAAATTATAAATTTAAGATGGTCTTAACCAAGAATTTTTTCCTTGATAGGCATTAATTAACCCTAATAAACGATATCTATGTATTAGATATTTTTCTTTTTTTAAAAGTATTATTGCTACTAACATTTTTATTAATGAAGATATAAATTTATATAAAGTTATTTTATAGGCCGCTAATAAGCCAAAATGTTTATAATTATAATAATATAAAGACCACATCCAATGCCAATTTCTACACAACTTAATGTTTAGACTATCTCCTGAGGCTTGCTTTGCCAAATGCTGGACTTTTGAGTTCTGAATAACAAAAATTTTCCCACTATTATCTTTTATTCTTTTGCAAAGATCTATTTCTTCAAGAAACAAGAAAAAATTCTCATCAAATATTTTTGGGAAATTGATTTTTTTTAAATTTATTAACATTGCAAAACCTTTCACATAATCAACTTCTGTTATGTCATTTTGCAAATCATTATTTTGATTTGAAAAATAACCGTAATTATTTAAAAGATTTGGTGCTAAAATTGCAAAATCTTCTTTCAATGTCAATTGAGCCTTATGAAGTTCATATAAACAATCATCCTCTAAAACTGCATCCGGATTTAATATAAATGCATACTGAGTATTAACTTTTGATATCCCAAGATTATTACCTTTTCCGTATCCTAAATTTTCTTTTGCAATGATAACTTCAACATTTGAAAATTTATTTTCTAAATAATTTTTAACATTAATGTTATCTGAATTTTCTACAATAATAATTTTAACATTAGGTTTTATACTTTTAATACATTTTTCTATTATATTGTTGCTCTTAAAAGAAACTATGACAAAAGTAATGTTTTTTTCAAAACTATTCATTAATTTAAGCTATAAAATATTTTAGAATAAATATATAAAATATTTGTAAACGTTAAAGCAAAAGCATGGAAAAAATTATTGTAACGGGCGGATTAGGTTTTATAGGAAGTAATCTTATCAATATCCTTCAAAAAAAATATTTTATTATTAATATAGATAAAGTAAGTTATGCATCAAATTTTAATAATATTGATCCAAATATAAAAAATTATAAATTTTATAAACAAGATATTAATAATAAGTTCTTTATTAAAAATATCCTAAAAAAATATAACCCTTCTATTATTTTTAATCTTGCAGCAGAAACTCATGTGGATAGGTCGATAGATGGACCAAAACAGTTTATACAAAGCAATATTCTAGGAGTTTTTAATCTTCTCGAATCAATCAGATGTCATAAAAAAAAAATCAAATTAATACACATCTCAACTGATGAAGTATATGGCGATCTTAAAAAAATATATAAATCAAAAGAAGAAGATGCTTACAATCCTAGCTCACCATATTCTGCTTCAAAAGCAAGTGGAGATCTTTTAATAAAATCATATATTAGAACTTATAAAATACCAGCTGTTATAACCAATTGCTGCAATAATTTTGGTCCAAATCAATATCCAGAAAAATTAATTCCAACAATAATTTACAACATACTAAATAAAAAATCTATTCCAATTTATGGAAATGGAAAGAATATACGAGAATGGATATATGTTGAAGATCATTGTAATGCTCTAATTAAAGTTGCAGAAAAAGGAGTTGTAGGCGAAAATTACAATATAGGAAGCGGTATAACTCTAAATAATATTCAAATTACAAAAAAGATAATTTCAATTTTTAAAAAAATTAATAATGACAAAAATATTAAAAGCAAAATACTCTTTGTTAAAGATAGGCCAGGACATGATTTGCGCTATTGTTTAAATTCATCAAAAATACAAAATAAATTAAAATGGAAATGCAAATCAAACTTCAACCAAAGAATAAATGAAACAATTATTTGGTATATAGATAAATTTAGAAGTAATTATTTTAAAAATAAAAATTTAAAATATCTCATCGGACAAAAAATATGATTAAAAAAGGAATAATACTAGCGGGAGGTAAAGGCTCGCGATTGGGTCCTCTAACTAAAGCAACAAACAAACAGCTACTTCCTCTGTATGATAAGCCATTAATATTTTACCCCCTGTCAATATTAATGCTTGCTAGAATTAGAGATATATTAATTATAACTAATCCAAATGAAGATAGTAATTTTAAAAAAATATTAGGAGATGGTTCAAATTTTGGAATTAAAATTCAATATTTAACACAACCAAAACCAAATGGCATCCCAGAGGCTTTCATTATTGGTGAAAAATTTATAAATAAACAAAATATAGCTCTAATTCTTGGTGACAATTTTTTTTATGGTCAGGGTTTTACAAAAAGACTAGGAGAGCAAATAAAAATAAAGTCAGGATCAACTATATTTACCTATAAAGTAAATAATCCGCAGGATTATGGAATAGTAGAAGTAAAAAATAATAAAATTTTAAGAATTACAGAAAAACCTAAAAAATCAAAATCTAATCTTGCAATAACAGGGCTTTATTTTTTTGATAAAAGGGCAGTTAATCTTTCTAAGAAATTAAAACCATCAAAAAGAAAAGAGTTAGAAATTGTTGATTTATTAAAAAGATATCTAAAAATTAAAAAACTGAAATTTGAATTAATGGGAAGGGGAAGTGCCTGGCTTGATACAGGTAATGCCGAAAGTCTATTTGAAACGTCACAATTTATTTCTAACATAGAAAAAAGACAGGGTTTAAAAATAGCTTGTTTAGAAGAAATAGCCTTAAATAATAAATGGGTATCTAAATCTACAATAAAAAAACAAATAAATTTTTATGGAAATTGCGACTATTCAAAATATCTTAAAAAATTAATTTAAAACAAAATGAAAATTAACATTAGTGGAATAAAAATATTTAAATCGAATATTTACAAAGACCGTAGAGGATTTTTTAAAGAAGTGTATAAAAAAAAAGAACTACAAAATAAACAACTAATATTTCATTGCACATCTAGTTCTAAAAAAAATGTATTGAGAGGGTTGCATTTACAAACAAAAAATCCTCAAGCTAAATTTCTAACTGTTATAAAAGGAAAAATATTTGATGTTGCTCTAGACCTAAGAAAAAATTCCAAAACTTTTGGAAAGTATTTTTCAGTTATTTTATCTCCTAAATTATATTCTTCTATTTACATACCCGAAGGTTTCGCTCATGGATTTTGTAGTCTTTATAAAGAGAATATAGTCTATTATGGATCTTCAAATTATAGAGAGAAAAACTGTGAAATAGGGATTTTATGGAATGACAAAGATTTAAAAATTAAATGGCCTGTCAAAAAACCAATTTTATCTGAAAAAGATTCGCAAAATATTTCATTTGAAGAATATTGTAATAAATACAGACCGAAATGAAATTAAATTATAAAATTGTAATTACTGGTGGAAGCGGGAGATTTGGATCAATCTTACAAAAAAAATATAAATCAAATAAACTATTTTACCCAAGCAAAAAACAATTAAATATTTTATCAACAAAATCCATAGAAAAATTTTTAAAAAAAATTAAACCAAAATTTCTGATTCATCTCGCTGGTCTATCTAGACCGATGAAAATGCATGATGATAATATATCTAAAAGTATTGATTTAAATATAATTGGAACGGCAAATATAACTAAGGTCTGCTCAAATCTTAAAATTAAACTAATATATTTCTCCACAAACTATGTCTATGAAGGCAAAAGAGGAAATTACAATGAAACCCAGCCCCTTTTGCCAATAAGCAATTATGCTTGGTCTAAATTAGGAGGAGAAGCTTCAGTTCAAATGTATCCAAATTCTTTAATCTTGAGAATTTGTATGACCGAAAAACCTTTCATTCATAAAAAAGCTTTTTATAATGTGAAAACAAATTTTATATTTCAAGAACAAGTTGCGAAAATCTTATTTAAAATACTTAATTGCAAAGGCATTATAAATGTAGGTGGCAATACTCAAACGGTATATGAATTTGCGAAAAAATTTAATGATGATGTTAAAAAAATATATTTAAAAAAAAATAACAAATACAACTTTCCATTAAATCCATCCATGAATATAAAAAAACTGAAAAAAATACTAAATAGTAAACTTATTTAATTGGCGGAGAGAAAGGGATTCGAACCCTTGATACCTTTAACAGTATACACGCTTTCCAAGCGGGCGCCTTCAACCTCTCGGCCATCTCTCCTATTATTTCTGTTATTTTTCTAAATCTTTTATTGATACGATCTGATCAGCTATTAATACATTATTTTTTTTAATATAATCAATGTAATTCCAGGCAAGAACTACAATTTTGTCATTTAAATTTTTTTCATATTTTTTTTTTTCAATAATTTTAATAGAACTCCTAAAGCCGGTGGGCAAAAATTTATTAAATTTAAGAGGACTGTCCTCTAATATAAAATTAAAATATTTTCCTAATCCAAAAAAATTAATAGCTGTACTTGCTTTAGCTGGAGAGCCATATCCAATAATTACTTTGCCACTTTTTTTTAAATTATTAAAATTATTATTTATTTTTTTTTTTATTTCAATTATTTTTTTTTCAAATTCTTGAAAAACTTTATATTTATCAATACCCCCAATAATTTCTTCGTCTAATATAATCCTAATCGTCTTTTCTTCTTTTATGTTAAGATCTTTAGAAACATATATTCTTAATGAACCACCATGAGTATCTATCTTTTCTGCATCAAATATTTTCATTTTGTGTTTATCAAAGAAATATTTTAGCGAATGTAAACACCAATAATTAACATGTTCGTGATAAATATTATCAAAAGTTAGGTCTTTCAAAGTATTCATAAGATACTGAATCTCAATAATAATTACACCATCATCTTCTAATAGATTTTTCATAGTTCTTGCAATTTCGTCTATTTTGTCTGAATGGGCAAAAACATTTGACGCTAAAATCAATTTAGCTTTTTCTTTTATATCCTCTTGTATTGATGAATCAAAAAATTTAGAAATTGTAGTAATTCCTTTTTTTATGGCTATCTCCGCAAGATTTATGGCTGGCTCGATACCTAATAATTTTTTAAAATTTAATTCTTTGAAAGGCAGCAATGCTATTCCATCATTGCTACCTATATCAATTATAAAAGATTCTTCTTTACTAAGATTAAATTTTTTTAAGTATTTAAAGGCCGCATCTTTAAAATGATTTTTAAAAGTTTCAGCAGTGGAAGAAACATACAAATATTTTTTAAACATTATGTTCGGGTCTACAACATATGATAATTGACAATTGAAGCAAACCTCGCAATAATTAAGTTCCAAAGGGTATGTTTCAAAATTTTCTTCTTGAGAATTTAAAAGATTATTTGCTAATGGTTGAAAACCCAATGAAATTACTCTTTTTAACCTAATATTACCGCAGCACCTACAATCAATCCTATATCCTAAAAAAAGTTTTTCTTTTAAGTTTTCATCTACAATAATTTTCTTTATTGTATGTGTAATTCCATAATTTTTATGTTCTCTTTCCCCTCTAACTAAATTTAAAAATACAGTATCTTTTGTAAAAATCATCGTATGAGCAACATTTGCTCTGGTAACTACTAAATCACCTTCATTTATTAATTGCGTAACTAACGGGGCTTCTTTATCTAATAAATCTCTAAGAACGCTTATATATTGTCCTTTTATTATCAAACATTTTTGTTCTTGAATAGGATGGTAATGATTAGCCCTAACAGTGTTTTTTTTTGACTCTATATATCCAATTAAATTTATTGGCTCTGTTAATTCATAATTACTAATTTTTCCTCTTTCATCAATTAATTCTTTTTCACCTAACTTTGTAAATTCAATTAACGGTTCTAAATCAACATTAGACCAGTTCTCAATCATTTCCTTTAAGCTATTTTCTAAATGATATAAAAATTTGAAACCTGTATTTAATAATTTTTGATTATTTAAAGTATATCCAGCGTTGGGGGTAGGATCGTCCGTACTAATAATTTTAACTTCTGGAGATATTTTCTTACATATCTCAGCTACTCTTTTGACCGAAATTTTGTCTTTAACAACATTATATATTTGTCTTGTAAAATTATTATTTTCTTCAAAAAATTTAAAACACCTTACAACATCAATTAAAGGTACTAAACTTTTTAACTGCTCTCCGCCTGAAAATAATTTTATTTCTTTAGTAGTACTAGAAATTTTAGAAAACAAATTAGGCATTATGTTAATTCTTGTTGCATCACCAGAATATCCATATACGGAACCCAATCTTAAAATTATAAAGTCTTTGTCTGAATTTCTAAGATCTATTTCATTTTGGTACTTAGATTTTGAATAAGTTAGTTGAGGACAAGGCTCTTCATCTTCTAAAATATCCTGTTTGGGAACGTCTAAACCATCATATACAACATGTGTTGATGGAAAAATAATCCTACAGTTTTTTTTGCTAAAATTTATTATATTTCTTGTTCCCTCTATTGCTACTTGTTGAATTACTTTCGACTTATTGGGATCTCTAAATTCCTCATCTTTAGTATATGCTACGTTAGTTATTCCAGCTAAATGATGAATAACATCAGCGGAATTGATAAGATTTTTAATATTTTCATTAATACGTATCAAATCAAAGTTATAAAATTTGATATTCCATTTTCTTAGTTGTTCAACACGAGCTGAATAAAAATTTTTATCTAATACTACAATATTATACTTCCAACTTATGCCAGAATAAAGTTTGCATAACTCTGTGCCTATATATCCCAGGCCACCCGTAATTAATATTGTTTTTACTCCGCTATCCACTCGTGGTACTTCTTTCTGTTTGCGTTTAAATAATCTGGTAAAATTTTTTCATTTTCTATTTTAAAAAATAATTTTTTACCAGTTTCTAAATCTAAACCTAAATTAATTTTTTTTTTAATTTCATCAATATTTTTAATTTCATCAATATTTTTTTCGCTATGAGCAAATGATTCTAATTTTTTTATTATCATTTGCGGTGTCTTCAAATAAGAAAAATGCCAGCCACAATTTTTTATAATTTTTATGTTATTTAAAAAATTAAAAATTTTTTTCTTAACCTTTAAATTTCTTAAATATTGAGGTGATTTTAAATTTTTGAATTTACATATCCTAGACCCATACCATTTAAAATTTGGTTGGATTAAATTAAATTTATAAGAAAAAAGTTTTTGCTCACAAATGCCAATTTTAAATTTATTAAAATTTAATCCTTTTAAAATATTTGGATCTGGTATTTCGTCTAAGTCTGAAATTATAATAATATCCTCATTTGTTGCATTAATTGAATTTAGAACTTTTAAGATATAGTTTCTTTGAAATTGATCTCTTAAATGACCTTCGGCCCAATTTTTAGGTAATTTTGTATCTTGTTTGAGTTCTAATTCATCAATCACTCTGTAAATAATTTTATCTTTAAACTCTTTGTACCTATCAATTTTAAAATTTAAATTCTTACTTTTGCCTTGATGATCTTGCTTTGCTTCAACAATTATAAAAAAATCTACTATATCTTTTAAAATATTTAATCTTACTTCTAATAAAATATCTTCGTCAAAAAATGTTACACAATCAAAAATTCTTTTCATTTAAAGTCTTTTGTGGGTATTTTCAATTAGCTTTGAATTAATTTAATATATTTTAATTACAAACTACATATCTGGTTATTATAAATCTATTTATTTATAAACTTTCTAATAAAATCAATGCAAAATAACAAACAATTAAAGAATACTTAACAAAATTTAATAAAAAATATAAACAAATTTAGACTTAAGTATTATTTTTATTAATTTTTAAAACTTCAATAAAAGCTTCTTGGGGAATATCAACGCTTCCGAACTGTCTCATTCTTGCTTTTCCTTTTTTTTGCTTTTCTAAAAGTTTTTTCTTTCTGTCCCTCGCTCCTCCGCCGTGAATTCTACTAATAACATCCTTTCTATAACCAGATATTGTTTCTCTTGCTACAACCTTGCCTCCTATAGCAGCCTGGATTGGTATTTGAAATTGATGTCTTGGTATTAAATCTTTTAACCTTTCGCACATCAACCTTCCTTGTCTTACGGCAAAATCCTTATGAATGACCATAGACAATGCATCAACCATTTCTTCGTTTACTAGTATGGATAACTTAATCAAATCACCTTCTCGATAATCGCTCAACTCATAGTCAAAACTCGCATAACCACTAGAAATAGATTTGATCTTATCATAAAAATCAAAAACGACTTCGTTTAACGGTAGTTCATAAGATAAAACTGCACGATTTCCTGAATAACTTAAACTCTTTTGTTTTCCTCTTTTTTCTTCGCATAACTTCATAATTGAACCCAAGTATTCTTCTGGAAGAATTATTGTTGCGTTAATCCATGGTTCATTAATAGATTTAATAAAATTTGGTTCTGGCATATTAGCAGGATTTTGAAGATCCATAACTGTGCCATCATGTTTGCTAATTTTATAAACAACTCCTGGTGTTGTGGTAATTAAATTTAAATTATATTCACGGTCTAATCTTTGAACGATAATTTCAAGATGGAGAAGTCCTAAAAACCCACATCTAAAACCTAATCCTAAAGCAGCAGAATTCTCGGGCTCATAAACAAAACTAGAATCGTTTAATTTTAATTTTGCAAGACTGTCTCTTAATAAATTATATTCTGTGCTATCAACTGGAAATAATCCGCAAAATACAACTGGCTTACTAGGTTTAAATCCTGGTAACGGATCTTTTATAGGATTTGAATAATCCGTTATCGTATCTCCAATTTTAGTATCTGACAAATCTTTAATGCCTGTAACAATAAAACCAATTTCACCAGGTCCTAAGTATTCCTTATTTTCTGCTTTAGGAGTAAACACACCAACTCTTTCAACTGGATGTCTTGTGTTTGTTGACATCAATAGAATTTCCATTCCTT
>Ga0214921_10006951_pt1 | contig 15259 bp, 13 predicted proteins | sample LL1505_MetaG_FD_177992 | JGI IMG/M metagenome (GOLD analysis project Ga0214921, IMG submission 177992) | Freshwater microbial communities from Lake Lanier, Atlanta, Georgia, United States - LL-1505 | ecosystem: Environmental > Aquatic > Freshwater > Lake | place: USA: Georgia | collected... | reverse complement strand
CCTATGGGACCGAGGATTGGAACGACGTTGATTTCGATGCCAAAAAAGACAATAACGGCCTCGAACGGGGATACACCGACGCCAATGGAAACGGCAGTTGGGATGTGGACAGCGATCCCATGCCGGGTACGGGCACGGCAGACGGGCATGGAACTCATTGCGCAGGAATCATCGGCGCGGTGGGGAACAACGGGAGAGGTATTACAGGAGTCGCGTGGAGCGGGGTCCAGCTCATGGCCTGTCGGTTCATCAGCAGCAATTCCGGCAGCATTTCGGATGCCATCCTCTGCATCGATTACGCACGGGCTCGGGGTGCCAAGGTCATCAATGCGAGCTACGGGCAGAATGGGACCAACATCACGGCTGAGATGCAGGCCATCGAACGGGCCCGCTCCAACGGCGTTGTCTTTGTAGCCGCCGCCGGAAACAACAACCAGAGCAGTGACACTATCCCCTTTTATCCGGCGGCTTACACCAACCGGAATATCATCTCCGTAGGGGCCACCGACCAGAACGACAGCAAGGCCTCTTTTTCGAATTACGGAGCCACCAATGTGGATATCATGGTGCCCGGAGTCTCCATCTACTCCACGGAGCACGGAACGGACGCCTCCTACGGATCTGGCGAAGGCACCTCGTTTGCCGCCCCGATCGTTTCAGGGGCGGTGGCATTATTGATCGCCGAATACCCCAGCGAGACAGTGGATCAGATTGTCGCCCGGGTGATCAATACCAACGCGGTGGACGTGCTTGCCTCCCTCAGCGGCCTCTGCGTCACCGGTGGGCGCCTGAACCTCGGTAAACTTCTGCCCGCCGCTGATCCTAGTATCCTGCCCCCAGCCCTCGCTTGGCACCGCCCGGAGTATCAGGAGCCGCTGATCATCTCCGCCATGCGAACTCCGACTAATCCGGTCTATTCCAATACCCTCACCATCTACTCGGGCCTTAAGAAATTCAACAACACCAATGGAGGGAACACCAATGGTCTGGTCAACCAGAACGGCGGCTGGCTTTTCTACCGAACTTCCTCCTCCGTTCCGTGGTCCTCCAATTCCCTGACCTGGCATTCAACCACCAACGACTACCAATTCTGGAAGGGTTGGATCTCCAACGCCCCGGTCGGAAGCTACCAGTATTATCTCCAGCTCGATTTCGACTCGGGCGCACGCACGACCTACTCCTACTACACCAACAACCCGGACGGCTTCGCCACCACGACCAACCCAACCACGGCCCAAGCCTCCCCCTATGTCTTTACCGTTGCCAAAGCATCGGCGACCCTCACCTTGAGTAATCTTACCCAAACCTACAATGGCTCGGCCCGCTCTGTCACCGCCTCGACGACTCCCGCCGGTCTGACCACCTCCATCACCTACAATGGAGGTTCCTCTGCCCCCACTAATGCCGGCAGTTATTCCGTGATCGCCACCGTAAATGACGCCAATTACCAAGGTTCAGTCTCCAACACCCTCTCGGTATCCAAAGCCTCCGCTTCTCTGGTTATTGGGGCCAACAATCAGACCTACAACGGCCTAGCTAGGCCCGTCTCCATCACCACCACGCCTTTTGGCCTCCCGTCCACAGTCACCTACAACGGCTTGCCGCAGGCTCCCATTGAACCCGGAACGTACTCGGTCATCGCGTCGATTAGCGATCCCAACTATCAAGGTTCCTCCTCGGCCAGCTTAGTGATCGGGGGAATCGCCAGTCCGACGGCGGATGCCAACGGCAACGGCACTTCCGATCTTCTCGATTATGCCTTGGCGACCACATCGATCGGCACCACCAGTGACTCCTCGGGGACCCTCTTGATCGCCCAGGCAGCAGCAGGAAATTCCAACTATGTGATTTCGATGACCGCGCTGGTCCGCACCAACGACCCGAAACTCTCCTACTCTCCTCAAGCCATTTTGGATCTCTCCTCCTCCAACTGGTTGCATACCGGTTTCACGACCAATATCCCCTCGCAAACCAATGTCCCAGCTGGCTTTGAGCGGCGGGAATACCAGTTCAACGCCGGAACCAACCCACGGGCCTTTCTGAAGCTAACGATCCAACAACAACCGTAAACGGACGGGGTCATCGATCCCGTCCCTACCAGTCCCTCAATCATCCAGCCTTGATCACCGGTAGGGCAGGCTCGATGAGCCTGCCGAAAAACCATGTTTCCGAACCCTTCCACCTCCCGCTTTCCACCTGCCCCGCAAAAACGCTACTCGGTTTTGCTCAGCTCCGCTTCGTGCCGGATGTCCTTGCCCGTGTAGAGATAAAAAACCAGCTCCGAAATATTCTTGGCGTGGTCAGCCGCTCTCTCAAAAAACCGCGCGACCAACATCAGATTCAGAGCCCGGGTGATCGTCTTGGGACTCTCCACCATAAAGCTGGTGAGTTCCCGCTCGAGCTGGCGGTTAATGTCATCGACACGTACGTCCATTTGGATAATTCCCGCACACTTTTCGGGTGTGATTTCCACAAAGGCATCGGTCGCTCCGCGGATCATAGCCAAGACATCAGCGCCCATCCTTGGGATATCCAAAAGGGGCTTTAACGGGGGTTCATCCATCAGAACAAGCGAACGTCGGGCAATCGAAACGGCTTGATCCCCGATCCTTTCCAAGTCACTCGATAGCTTGGAGGCCGCCAGCATCAGACGACAGGCCAAAGCCATCGGAGCCTGAGTGGCCATAAAACCGGCCACCATTTCGTCGACCTCCATTTCCAAACGGTCGAGCTCTTCGTCGTCATCGATCACCTTGCGCGCTTTCACCGCGTTACGTTCGACAAGGGATTCCAGCGCTAAGGAAAGATGGGAATGAGCCAAGGTCGCCATTCGTAATAGAGCCTCTCGTAAGGTCAACAGATCTCCACGAAAGTAACCACGGATCCGTTCCAACCGCTCTTCACTCACTTCATTTATCCCCAGGGGCATCAAGATTACCTACGCCTCAGGAGGAGGCTGTCAACCCTTGCCGTGATCAACCAAAACGGCCCGAGATATAATCTTCCGTTTGAGGCTTGGCCGGATTGGTAAAGACCCGATTCGTTTCCCCAAACTCGATCAGTTCACCCAGATACATGAAAGCTGTCATATCAGAGATTCGGCCGGCCTGTTGAAGATTATGGGTAACGATGACCACGGTGACCCTCCTCTTAAGTTCAACGATTAGTTCTTCGATCTTGGAGGTGGCGATGGGATCCAAGGCGCTGGTCGGTTCATCGAACAGCACAACATCTGGGTCGGTCGCGATGGCACGGGCGATACAAAGTCTCTGCTGCTGACCCCCCGAAAGATTGTGAGCCAATCCATGGAGGCGAGTTTTAACCTCCTCCCACAACGCTGCCTCACGCAAAGCCTTCTCGACTCTCTCATCTAGGTTTTTTCTTTGATTCATTCCCTGAAGACGCAATCCGTAGGCTACATTTTCATAAATGCTTTTCGGAAAAGGATTCGGTTTCTGGAAGACCATGCCAAAACGCATCCGCACCTGAATGGGGTCCATGCCTGGCCCCAAAATGTCGATCCCTTCCGGCTGCAGTTTGACCGAGCCCTCATAGCGATTCCCCGGATAAAGATCGTGCATCCGGTTCAGACAACGCAGGAGGGTGGTCTTCCCACAGCCTGAGGGACCGATCAAAGCCGTGACCTGATCCTTCGGAACATCAATGGAGACATTCCGTAAAACCTGATGTGCCCCGTAAAAGAAACTTAGATTCTGAATCTGAACCTTGATGGGATGGGGGTTCTTATCATGCGAGGGATCCACGTGCATCTTGGGGCTTTTGGAATCGGATAAGGGAGTCGAATGAGACTGAATATTCACCATTTGATATTCCTTTGGGCGTGGCGCCGAAGCAAGATGGCCGCCCCATTCATTCCCAGGGTAATCACCATGAGCAGTAACCCGGCGGCGGCCGCATTGGCCTGAAACTCCTCCCCGGGTCTCGAAACCCAATTAAACATCTGGATGGGTAAAGCCGTGAAGGGGGAAAAGATCCATTCAAACGAGACGAAAGGTGCATGATCCACTATGGCAGGTGGAGGGAGAAACGCGATGAAGGTGAGAGCCCCGATGGTGATCAAAGGGGAACTTTCACCAATCGCCCTCGACATCGAAAGGATCACCCCTGTGGCGATTCCCCCCGTGGAATAAGGGAGAAGGTGGTGCCATACGGCCTGCCATCGGGTCGACCCCAAGGCAAAGGCAGCCTCCCGGATCATCGCGGGAATCGTTCGCAGGGCTTCCCGGGTGGAAACAATAACGATCGGCAGAACCAAGCAAGCCAGAGCCATTCCCCCGGCCAGAATGCTCTGCCCAAACCGGAATTGATAAACAAAAAGACTAAGCGCCATCAGACCGTAAAGAATGGAGGGCACACCGGCGAGGTTGGCGATGTTGATTTCCACAAAGTCCGTCCATTTGTTTTTCGGGGCATACTCCTCGAGGTAAATTCCTGCCGCCACTCCCAGGGGAATGGCCAGGGAAGCAGTAACCAACATCAATAAGGCAGTTCCTACCCAGGCGGACAACACCCCAGCCTCCGCGGCCCGCCGGGAGGGAAAGGACGTCAAAAAGTGCCAGTCGATTCGGAAAAGACCGTTGGCAGCCAGATTCAAAAGGAGTACCGCCAAAACCCCCAACGTTCCCACGGTCAGGACAAACCCTAAGCGCCCAAACCAACGGTCGATGGCTTTGCGGCGCAAAGCCCTCCCCTTTTGATGTTCGATCATACGCTCAGGCAGCACGGTGGAATCTCCGTCGAAGTGCATGCCCCGCCAAATTAAAACCGAGGGTCATCAGGAAGAGAACCGCTCCAGCCGCAAAAATCGACTGGTATCCGATGCTGCCGTGGGGAAGGTCCCCCAAGCTGACCTGCACGATGAAGGCGGTCACCGTCGCGGCAGAATCTAGGGGGTTAAAAGTCAGTTTCGGCTGCAGCCCGGCCGCAATCGCCACAATCATCGTCTCCCCCACGGCACGGGAAATCGCCAGGACATAGGCCGCTGCCAGACCGGAAAACGCCCCGGGAAAAACGACCCTTAGAGCCACACCCAATTTCCCATCGCCCAAGGCAAAAGCTCCTTCCCGGAGAAGCATCGGAACACTGCGCATCGAATCCTCCCCCAAGGAGGTCACATACGGGATGATCATAATCCCCATGATCAGTCCGGCACTGAGCATCGAAAATTGCGGTAGATCCGGATAGATCTTTTGCAGAAGAGGCGTGAGGGTGAGCAGGGCAAAATATCCGTAAACCACGGTCGGTACGGCGCTGAGCAACTCGAGCATAGGTTTTACAAATTCCCGTAGTCGGACCGGGGCAAATTCGCTCAAATAAATCGCCAAAATCGTCCCCAAGGGAATCGCCACCAGCAACGCCACCCCGGTCGTCACCAAGGTCCCCGCCAAAAGGGCGCTCATCCCATACTGCGGATCGGCAAAGAGAGGCGTCCACATTTTGTCGGTCATCAAACGTCGGAACGGAACTTTGGAAAAAAATGGCTCGGATTCCGTGATCAGCGTGATGACGATACCAAACGTCACCAAGACCGAAGCCCAACCGCCAAAACGCAGCATCCACACCATGATCCACTCCACCGCCTTATCCAGGCGGCGGGAGGATTCATAGGGGTGAGGCATGAAGAAAACTTTAGGGTGCGGGAACCCGATTGAGAATTTCCCCAATCGGCACAGCCAAATCAGACTGATGCAAAAATGCCGTTCCCTTTTCCAGCTTATCGAATCGGGTCTTCACTTTGCTGTACGCATCTCCCGGCAAAGGGATGTACTTCACCTCCTTGGCCAATCGATCCACATTCTTGAGGTAAAATTCAACGAACTTTTTAACCTCTGGCTTCTCCAATGACTTTACATTCACGTAAATGAAAAGCGGCCGGGCCAGGGGATTGTAAGCACCGGCCAGTACGGCCTCCTCCGAGGGTTTCACCGCCGGCTTGCCCTTGGCATCCCACTCGATTCCCAATGCCTTCAGGCGCTTTTGGTGGGCAGCATAATAGGAGTAGCCCAAGTAGCCCAAAGCATAGCGGTCTCCCTCCACTCCCTGCACCAGCACATTATCATCCTCACTGGCAGTATAATCCCCCCGGCTGGCCTTGCTTTTCCCGTTCACTGCCTCAGTGAAGTAATCGAAGGTGCCGGAATCGGATCCCGCCCCGTAGAGCTTGATCTCCTTGTCCGGCCATTCCGGACGGACCTGATTCCACTTGGTGAGTTTGCCTTGAGCCTCAGGTTCCCAGATTTTTTTCAAATCGGAGACCTTGATGGAGTCCACCCAGTCATTCTTGCTGTTCACCACCACCGTCAGGGCATCATAAGCAATGGGAAGTTCCAGGTATTCAATCCCACTCTCCTTGGCCGCTTTGACTTCCTCTTCCTTGATGGGACGGCTCGCATCCTGCACATCAGTCTCACCCCGAGTGAACTTTTTAAATCCCCCTCCGGTGCCCGAAATGCCGACCGTTACCTTCGTCCCGGTCGCCTTTTGAAACTCCTCTGCCACAGCCTCCGTGATCGGGTAGACCGTGCTGGAACCATCGATTTTGACTACTTGCTCAGCCCGGACGTAACCGGGTATGGAAGCAAAGAGCCCCAGAGTGGCCCCAAAAAGGGGCAATGAGGTCTTAAGCATGACTTTGACCTAAGGCTTTAGAGCTCATTGAGCCAAGACATGGATTGTGACAATTTGATGGCATATTTCAGTGCTTTAAAATTCTGATAATGAGTTACTTAGGCTTATCCATGGGCAGAAAGATATTCACTTTCGTTCCAACTCCAATCTCACTGTGCGCCCCGACCGACCCCCCATGAAGTTGAACCAAATGCTTTACGATCGATAAACCCAATCCGGTTCCACCCTTTTCCCTGGCTCGGTCTGTATCGACACGGAAAAACCGTTCGAAAATCCGGTCCAGTTTTTCTTTTGGAATGCCCTCCCCTTGGTCTTCGACGGAAAATTCCACCAGACGAGGATCCTCCACTTCCTTGGCGGTCAAGGTGACCACGCTGCCCGCCGGGGCAAACCGAAGGGCGTTCTCCAGCAGATTGGAAAAGATCTGGCCTGTCCGCAACGGGTCCGAAAGAACCTTCGGAAGTTTTTTGTCAGCTTGTATCTTGAGTTTTACCTTTTTGGTCGCAAAGGCCCGTTGCCAATCTTCTTCTAACTCCTCCAGAATTTCCATAGGAGAGCGGAGTTTCAACTGCAGGGTCAGTTGCCCTGATTCAATCCGGGAGAGTTCCAAAAGATCGCTCACCAAAAGGGTCAACCTCTCACAGTTCCTCCGCAACACACCAAGAATCTTCTTTCCGTCGGTCCCCTTAAGATCAGAAGGTTCCTCCAGCGTTTCCAGATAACCCGCCAGAATGGAGAGAGGGGTTCTCAACTCATGGGAGAGATTGGTGATAAATTCGGTTCGCACGTTCTCCAAGCGGCGAACCTTGGAGAGATCATAAAAAACCGTGACCACCCCCGAGAGCTCCCCGTTCCCCTCCACGATCGGGGCAAAATTGACAGAAAAAATCTTTGTCTCGGGACGCTCCGTACTCACCCGCCGAATCTCGATGCTTCTTCCCCGTTTTTCGGAGAAGGTTTCCTCTGCCGCCCGGGCCACCTCCGGCAACCGGATCGACTCCATGAAGGTTTGTCCCAAGGGAAACTCAGAGAGGTGGAACATCCCCAAAAAACTGAGATTGGCCAATCGGATCATGCCTTCCGGATCCGTGATCACCACCCCTTCCGTCAGACTCCCCAAAATGGTCCGAAGGTTGAATTTATCCCGTTGGGCTTTTGAGGAGATCCCTCTTAAACGTTCCGCCACCCGATCCAAATCCACGATAACCGCCCCCAGCCCCCAAGCCCCCCGGGCCACAAATCCTGTCGGCTCTTTGCCTTCGGCCAGATCCCTGACCAATCTCCGGATTTGCAGGATGGGTCGGTACACCAGGGCCCAGAGCCACCCCCCAACCAGGAGAGCCCCCACCAAAATCACTGGCGTCCACCATCCGTCCATCATCCTACCCTCCCTGATTCGAATGATTTTTCAAGCAACCCGTTGCCCAGCGATCTAAATTCAACCCATGAAGCCTCGCAGTAAGTAGATGCGGATCTCCCTACTTTCTATATCCGATCTTCCATCCCCCATCTTCCCGCCACCCGCGGTGGCCTACCCTCATCCCTGCGAGGAACTCAACCGATACCCGCTTCCCCTCACGGTCTCGATCATCCGGCCGGCCCGACCGAGTTTTTCCCGCAAACGCCGGACGTGAGTATCCACCGTTCGGGTATCGAGATGAGCCTGATACCCCCAGACTTCACTTAAAAGGGCCTCCCTCGATTGGATATTCCCCGCCCTCCGGACCAGCAGTTCCAGCAGACGAAACTCCGTCGAAGTTAGACCCAGCTTCTTTCCTCCGATCGTGGCCGTCATGTTCGCCCGATCCAACTCCACCAAACCTGCCCTCACGGGAATCGGTTTCGCTGCTCCCTGATCCGGCTTCCTCCGGGCCACCGCCCGCACCCGCAGCACCAACTCACGCGGGCTGAACGGTTTGGTCACATAGTCATCGGCGCCCACCTCAAATCCCACCACCTTGTCCTCTTCCGTCGATTTGGCCGTCAGCATTAGGATCGGGATGCGGGAAGTTGCTGGATTTCTCCTTAAGGCCCGACAGACCTCGATCCCGTTCATCTCAGGCATCATCAGATCCAGAATGATCACCGAGGGAGGATCGTTTTTCGCCATGGCCAACCCCTCCGCCCCGTTGCAGGCCTCCAGCACATCGAAACCCGCGGCGCGTAACTGCAGCCGGATGAGCTCCCGCACATCGGCTTCATCCTCCACCACCAGAATTCGTTCGCGCATCGCCTCCATCTTATCTGCCCCGTTTCTCCATTCGGCAAGAGGCCGAAAGTGACAATCTCATGGCGGAAATCACGCCCCCCAAGTCGCCGCCAGCGCCTCGACCTCGGATCGAAGTTGGTCCACCTCACTCAACTTCACCTCGGGCTCAGGAACCAGAATCACCTCTCCAGTCATTTTATGCTCATACACGGTAACCCGGCCTTCCGGCCCCGTGGTTCTTTCCCGAACAATCAACACCTTCCTCCGCTCCAATAACAGAGCGAAGAGAAAGATCACTCTGGCCTCAGGACTCTCGGTTTTCACTGGTTGGGCCAACCTTCTCCTCAACTCCGCTTCCGCCCGGGCAGCTGGGGGTTCCTTCTCCGGCTCAGGCGGAACAGCCCGAAACTTCCCCTTCCAAAAACAAAAATAGGTCGGCCTTGCGTCCTCTTTTGACCAAATCTCCTCGGTGAAATCCTTCCGCTCCATCCCCCCATCCAAAGCAACCAGAACGGTAAACACCACCTCGCCGTCGGTGAATTCCCGTCCTGATCCGGCACAAAGATGGGCCCGGGGTCGAATACTCCAATCCATGATTCCTTTTTATGCGCTGAGGATTCAGTTGGAAAGAATCCCTTCACCCTTCATGCTTAAGCCATGACCCCATCCTTTTTCAGCCCGGAACACGTTCACGTCATGTCCAACCACTTTCCCGTCACCCTCTCCCTTCTCGTCCCTCCCATTCTCCTTGCCGGCATCTTTTTCCGAAGAGGCTCCATTCTGGCCGTCGGTTTTTCGCTGGGCCTTTTAGCCGATCTGACGACCCCCATCGTCATGCAGTCTGGAGAATCCGCCCATACCCGCTTCGAGATGTCCGAAATTAAACCCCCTCTCGACGAGGAGGGCGATATAGCCGCCGAGATGCACGAGGACATGGCAGAAAAAGCCTCCAAGTTTCTCTATCTTTTGGGTTTTGCCTGTATCGCGGGACTGCTCCTGTTGAAGTTCCGCCCGGCATGGAGCAGTGGAGCCGCTTGGGTGGTCATCCTAATCTCACTCGGAGCCGCCTTCTTTTCAGTTCAATCAGCCATCCTGGGAGGCCGGATTCGGCATCCGGAATTTCGTCTTCCGGCCAACTCCAAACCCGATGATACCCGCAACGATTAAATAGGAATAACCCCATGCTTTCCGTCACTCTCTTTGCTCCCCTCTACATCAGCCTTCTTTCACTCCCTTTATGCCTCGGTCTTGGGTTGATCCTTTTTCTTTTCATGGAGATTGGACACCGGCTCGGGTGCCAACACCGCAAGATTGACCCCAACTCCAACAAAGACTGGGTCAGTGTGGTCGACGGCCCCATTCTCGCCCTCCTGGGCCTTTTGGTGGCTTTTACCTTTTCCGCCGCCGCGGAACGCTTCAATGACCGGCGCAAACTGATTGTGGAGGAGGCGAACGCCGTGGGCACCGCCTACCTCCGTCTGGATTTATTGAATCCCCCCGATCGCGACCCGCTTCGTGAGAAATTTCGCGATTATCTGGACTCACGTATTAAGACGTACGCGTTGATTCCCGATCTCAAGGCCGCCTTGGGGGAATTTGAGCGTTCGCAGACCCTACAGCGCGACATATGGAATCAGGCCGTTCCGGCCTGCCAAAAAACAGGCTCAACCCTTGCCGGCATGCAGTTGATTCCAGCCCTCAACGCCATGTTCGATATCACCATCACTCGATTTGCCATCACTCAGTTTCATACGCCCGCCGTGGTGTTCATTCTTCTGATTAGTTTGGCTCTGGTCGCGGCCCTTCTGGCGGGTTATCAGATGTCCTCCGCCAAAAAACGCTGCTGGATTCATGTCAGTTTGTTTGTCATCACGTTTACCCTCTCGATTTACGTCATCATCGACCTCGAATCCCCCCGCCTTGGCCTCATCCGCATGGACTCCACCGACGCCCTTCTGAAGGATGTCCGGCAATCCATGACCCCCTAACCCTCTCCTCCAAAGCACGGCTCACAAAACCGAAAGGGCGCGGCCCCTTGCGGAACCGCGCCCCTTTAGGCTCCCCTCGGGGGACGTACCCCGGGGGAAAACTTTCCGAATGGCTTAGTAGTCCATCCCTCCGCCGCCGTGTCCGCCGGCCGGAGCAGGTGCCTTTTCCTTCTCAGGCAACTCGGTCACCACCGCTTCGGTGGTCAGGAGCAACCCTGCGATGGAACTGGCGTTCTGCAGCGCAGAACGGGTGACTTTGGTCGGATCGACCACGCCGGCCTTCAACAGGTCGACGTATTCGCCGGTAGCCACATTGTAGCCTTCGGCACCTTTCCGACTTTTCACCTCTTGCACCACGATCGAGCCTTCGACTCCGGCGTTATCCGCCAAAGTGCGCAAAGGCTGCTCGACCGCGCGACGGATGATCTCCGCGCCGATCTGCTGGTCTCCCTTGAGCTTGAGGCCTTCGATGGCTTTCTGACCGCGGATGAGGGCCACGCCCCCTCCGGGGACGATGCCTTCTTCAACGGCCGCACGGGTCGCGTGCAACGCGTCTTCCACCCGGGCTTTCTTCTCCTTCATCTCGGTCTCAGTAGCGGCGCCGACATTGATGACGGCCACTCCGCCCGCGAGCTTGGCGAGACGTTCCTGGAGCTTTTCCCGGTCGTAATCCGAGGTGGTTTCCTCGATCTGTTTCTTGATCTGGGAAACGCGGCCTTGGATGTCGGAGCTCTTCCCCACGCCTTCAATCAGGGTGGTGTTCTCCTTGTCCACGACGGCACGCTTCACGCGACCGAGATCGTCCAGCGTGACGTTCTCGAGTTTGATCCCGAGGTCTTCGCTGAGCATCTTCCCGCCGGTGAGGATCGCGATGTCCTCCAGCATAGCCTTACGGCGGTCCCCGAAACCGGGGGCCTTCACCGCGCAGACCTGCAGGGTGCCACGGAGCTTGTTCACCACGAGGGTGGCCAACGCTTCACCTTCCACTTCCTCGGCGATGACCAAGAGGGGCTTACCCGACTTGGCGACCTTTTCGAGGAGCGGAAGCATGTCCTTCAGGCTCGAGATCTTTTTCTCGTGGATGAGGATGTAGGCGTTCTCCAGAATCGCTTCTTGGTCTTCCTGGTTGGTGACGAAGTACGGGGAGAGGTAGCCCTTATCAAACTGCATCCCCTCGACGACTTCGAGCGAGGTTTCGATCGACTTGGCTTCCTCCACGGTCACCGTGCCGTCCTTGCCCACCTTGTCCAAGGCGTCGGCGATGATTTCACCGATCGTCTTGTCCCAGTTGGCGGAGACGGTGGCCACCTGGCGGATGTCTTCCTTGTCCTTCACCTTTTTACTGATGGAGGCGAGTTCCTCCACAATGGCCTCGACCGCACGGTCAATGCCCCGCTTCAGTTCGGTCGGATTCGCCCCGGCGGTCACATTCTTGAGACCTTCCCGGTAGATCGATTCCGCCAGAACGGTGGCGGTGGTGGTGCCGTCGCCGGCGATGTCGCTGGTTTTGCTGGCGACTTCGCGGACGAGTTGTGCCCCGATATTTTCATAAGGATCCTCGAGCTCGATCTCCTTCGCGACCGTAACACCGTCCTTGGTGATGGTCGGGGAGCCGAACTTTTTATCGAGAACCACGTTGCGTCCGGCTGGTCCAAGCGTTGCCTTCACGGCTTTGGAGAGCTTCTCCACGCCGCGCAGGAGCGCGTGACGAGCGGACTCGTCAAACAAGAGTTGTTTGGCTGCCATAATTCAATTCCTCCTTCAGCTCACCACGCCGAGGATGTCATCCTCGCGCATGATCAGCATTTTTTCCCCATCCAGGGTAATTTCGGTTCCGCCGTATTTGCTGAAGAGGACCTTGTCGCCCTTCTTCACTTCCATCGGCACCAGTTTGCCCGCCTCGTCCCGTTTTCCGGGTCCGACTTGGACGATTTTGCCCTCTTGGGGCTTTTCCTTGGCGGTATCAGGGATGATGATCCCGCCTTTTTTCACTTCCTGCTCTTCGAGCGGTTGCACGAGCACCCGGTCGCCGAGAGGACGGATATTCACGTTGGCCATAAGCTTCGTGAGCTCCTTTCTGTTTGGTTTGAGGTTTCGGTTTTTCTGAAGGATGGGTACGGCCACGATGGACCGCCGGTCAACTCGGCTTCGGGCCGCCCTTCTTGTTCTTGTCGACCATCTCGAATTCGGCATCAATCACATCGTCACCGCCCTTTTCCGGGCGGGCGCCGCGATCGGCCGCCTCCGAGTTCCCCGTTTCCGAAGATTTGTCCTGGCTCCCGCCGGCCTTTTCCGAGGCCTGTCGGTACAGGTCGGAACTAACCGCCTGCACCAGGGTATTCAATTTTTCCGAGGTGCTGGCGATGGCGGCTTCGTCGTCCTTCTTCACCGCCTCCTTCACTGCTGCTGCCGCCTCTTCGATCTCCTTTTTCTTGGAAGCCTCGAGCTTGTCACCCATCTCCCGGAGCATCTTTTCCGCGGCAAAGGCCGTATTCTCCGCCAGGTTGCGCTTTTCGATCTTTTCCTTGGCCTTCAGATCCTCGGCTTCGTGCTCCTTGGCCTCCCGGGTCAGTTTCTCCACCTCTTCCTTGGAGAGACCGCTCGAACCGGTGATGGAAATTTTCTGTTCTTTCCCCGAACCCAGATCCTTGGCGGAAACCTGCAAGATTCCGTTGGCATCGATGTCAAAGGTCACTTCAACTTGGGGAACTCCGCGCGGGGCGGGAGGAATGCCGTCCAGATGGAAGGTTCCCAGACGCTTGTTGTCCCGGGAAAGCGGACGCTCTCCCTGCAGGATGACGATCTCCACCCCGGGTTGGTTGTCCGAGTAGGTGCTGAAGATGTTCGTCTTCTTGGTGGGGACGGTGGTGTTGCGTGGAATCATCGGGGTGGCCACGCCGCCAGCCGTCTCGATGGCCAGCGTCAATGGGGTGACGTCGAGCAGGAGAACGTCCTGCACATCGCCCTTGAGCACGCCTCCCTGGATGGCAGCACCGACGGCCACGACCTCGTCCGGATTCACTCCCTTGTGAGGCTCTTTGCCGATCAGCTTACGGGCCGTCTCGATAATCGAAGGCATACGTGTCATACCGCCGACCAGTACCAGTTCATCAATCTGCTTGGAGGCCAATCCGGCATCCTTGAGACAGGCGTTCACGGGACCGATGGTCCTCTCCCGCAGTTTGTCCGTGAGCTGCTCGAGCTTGGCCCGGGTCAGCTTCTTCTGGATGTGTTTCGGTCCCGAGGCATCGGCCGTGATAAAGGGCAGGTTGATGTCGTATTCCTGCGAGGAGGAGAGGGCGATCTTGGCCTTCTCCGCCTCTTCCTTGATTCGCTGCAAAGCGTCGGCTTGTCCGTGGAGGTCGATCCCAGAGTCCGCCTTGAATTCGGCAATAATCCAATCCATCACCGCCATGTCCCAATCGTCTCCCCCAAGATGAGTGTCGCCGTTGGTCGCCTTAACCTCGAAGAGTCCCTCCCCGATATCGAGGACGGAGATATCAAAAGTTCCGCCACCCAAATCATAGACGGCGATCTTTTCGTCCTTTTTCTTGTCCAAGCCGTAGGCCAACGAAGCGGCCGTGGGCTCATTGATGATTCGGAGAACTTCCAACCCGGCAATCTTGCCCGCGTCCTTGGTCGCTTGGCGCTGGCTGTCATTAAAATAAGCCGGAACCGTGATTACCGCTTGGGTGATTTTCTCCCCCAACTTGGCTTCCGCATCCGCCTTCAGCTTGGAGAGGATGAAGGAGGAGACCTCCTCGGGTGAAAAGGTCTTCTTCTCGCCTTTCACTTCTACTTCCACGTGGGCATCACCGTTTTTGGCCTGCACCACTTTGTAGGGAAGTCTCTTCACTTCTTCCTGAACCTCAGCAAATTTGCGTCCAATCATCCGTTTGACGGAAAAAACCGTGTTCTTGGGATTGGTCACCGCCTGCCGTTTGGCCGCTTGCCCCACTAGACGCTCCCCGTTTTTCGTGAAAGCCACGATGGAGGGAGTCGTCCGCGCACCCTCTGAATTTTCCAGAACCACCGGTTGACCGGCCTCCATGACCGCCATGCAAGAGTTCGTTGTTCCTAAATCAATTCCTAATATTTTTGCCATATATACCTCTGTTCATGCATATTACATGCCACTTTATTTATTTCATAAATCGTTATCATTTAACACTTATAAAATGAATGTATAATCAAATTGGGACATTGTGTCTCTATTTTTTAAATGCACTGAGTCATAATGACTCTCATGAACTCTTGTGTTTTTGTTGGATTTAATCAAGGGACGAGCGGAAATCTTGTCTCCGAGGACCGACCATTGCAACCCGCGCGCTGGAGAATTTTCTCAACCTTCAGGCAATCTTACCCCACCTTTGCTGGATGGCATTGAAAGCCCTCGAACCCCTCGAACAGTTCG
>Ga0214921_10006948_pt1 | contig 15261 bp, 9 predicted proteins | sample LL1505_MetaG_FD_177992 | JGI IMG/M metagenome (GOLD analysis project Ga0214921, IMG submission 177992) | Freshwater microbial communities from Lake Lanier, Atlanta, Georgia, United States - LL-1505 | ecosystem: Environmental > Aquatic > Freshwater > Lake | place: USA: Georgia | collected 2015-05-28 | reverse complement strand
TAACGTACATATCTAGTTTAAGTCATGCGCGTCGTATATCAACACCTACAGATAAAAGTGGTAAATTAATTCCACCACGTAAATTGCATAATACATCATGGGGTTATTTATGCCCAGCAGAATGTTTCGATCCAAACACCGAAATTTTAATGTGGGATGGAACTGTCAAATTAGCAGTGGATATCAAAGTGGATGATGTTTTAATAGATGATCTGGGTAATCCAACACGTGTTCGAACTACATGTGAAGGTTACAAAAATATGTATGATATTATCCCAGACAAACCCAATTTTATGAAACATCGTGTAACCGATAATCATATTTTGACGCTAAAAATACGCGGTCACAAGGTAGTACGACCATCAAATAGAACGGATAGAAATTATACACACGTTGTAGAATTTTTGAATCGTGATAGTTTAGTGTTTCAAGAAAAATATTTTGGATGTTTAGAGGATGCAAAACAATTTGTATCTACTATCACAGACGATGATGATACAATAGATATAACTATTGAAAAATATCTAACGTTGAGCAAACGAACAAAAGACCGATTCGTGTTGTTTAAAACAGAAGGCATTCATTGGGAGAAAAAAGAAGTAGAAATGGATCCTTATTTACTTGGTATGTGGTTAGGTGATGGATCAAGTGATGGTACTGGTTTTGCATTAAATTATAAAACAGATTTTGAGACACTTGCTTATTGGGAAAGGTGGGCAGAAGAAAATGGCGCTGTTTTGACAAAAGGAAAAAGATATGGTTATAGTGTAGTTTCAAAGAAAAATAAAGAGGCGTACTTGGATGGAATTTGTAATAGAGTAGAAGAAGCACCACTTAAAAAATATTTACGTAAATACAATCTTTTGAATAACAAACATATTCCAAATGAATATCTTACTAATGATAGAGAAACACGATTAAAACTACTAGCTGGATTAGTAGATACAGATGGTTCTGTTCGAGCTGAAGGACATGAAATACGTATTTGTCAAGGACCCGCAAATTATAGAATAGTAGAAGACGCTTATACATTAGCAATGTCGCTTGGATTTTCATGCGGTATAAAAGAAGGAAAAAGTCAATGGACAGATGAAAAAACAGGGTTGAAAAAATTTAGTACTTACAAAGAATTGACAATTACAGGAGATAAAATTTGTGAAATTCCAACACTTTTACCGCGAAAAAAGTTGGTTCCAATAATAGACAAAACACAAATAATAAGAAGTAAATCGTTTATGTGTAGTAAGTTTAAATTAGAGGAAGTAGGAATTGGTCCATTTGTTGGATGGCAACTACACGATAAACGCGGTAGATTTATTTTAAAAGATGGACTTTCAGTGCATAATACTCCAGAAGGACAAAGCGTTGGTATTGTTAAAAATCTTAGTTATATGACACATATTACTATCCATTCCAATTCGTTATCGCTACATGAATATGTTGAGCCTTATATTACTAACATTAACAATAGTGATATACATCCAAGTGATATGTTTAACAAAATAAAGGTATTGATAAACGGATGCTGGGTTGGATTTTCAGATAATCCAGTAGAGTTATATACGATGTTGAAAGAGAAAAAAAATAGTGGTATTATCAATATTTACACATCGATTGTGTTTGATTATAAGATGAAAGAAATTAGAATTTGTAATGATGCTGGTCGTTTGACTAGACCTCTATTACGAGTCAAAAACAATGATGTTTTATTAAAACGATCTATTCTGGATAAATTAAAAAGAAAAGAAATTAACTGGGATCATTTATTTACCAATACGGTGTTAGATAGCGGTGTTATGGAATATATAGATCCGGAAGAACAAAGCTTTTCACTAGTATCGGTAAATCATGATGAATTGTCGAATTACAAAAACAAAGATTCTGATAGAATACTGCATTATACACACTGTGAAATTCATTCCAGTACAATATTTGGTATATTAGGTTCATGTATTCCATTTCCTGAGCATAATCAATCACCCAGAAATTGTTACCAGTGTTTAGATATAGATGAATTGGTATTAATGGCTGATGGAACACATAAAAAAATTAAAGACGTTAAAATAGGTGACATGGTTATAACATTTAATCCAGAAACATTTGAAATATCAAACACAAAAGTAGTAAATCAATTTATATGTCCAAATCAATATCCAATTAGAAAAGTGACCACTATAATAAATACTTCAATTATTGCAACATTAGATCATAAATTTATGACAAATTCTGGGTGGATGACTGTAGAATCGATAGAAAAACAGTTATCTGAAAATAAAAATATTAAAATAGGCGTTTTTGATCCTAATACACAAAAATGTGACTTTATAGAAATTTCTAAAATAGATGTTATGTCCGACAGTTTAGTTTCGGATATAACTGTTGAATCAGAAAACCACAGTTTTATTGCTGGAAACAATTTCTTATCAAGTAATTGTGCGCAAGGAAAACAAGCAATGGGTGTTTATGTTACTAACTACGAGAATCGTATGGATAAAACAGCTTATGTATTAAATTATCCAACCCGTCCGTTGGTTGATACACGTGTTATGAATATGATTCAATTGAATAAAATTCCATCCGGTTCAAACGTAATAGTTGCTATTATGACTCACACAGGATATAATCAAGAAGATTCATTGCTCTTTAATAAGGGGTCAATTGACAGAGGGTTGTTTATTGCTACTATTTATCATACAGAAAAAGATGAAGATAAACAACGCATTAATGGTGACGAAGAAATTCGTTGCAAACCTGATCCTAGCAAAACAAAAGGAATGAAATTTGGAAATTACAATAAAGTAAATAATAAGGGTGTCATTCCAGAAAACACCTTGGTTGAAAATAGAGATATCATTATATCGAAAATTACACCTATCAAGGAAAATAGAAATGATCACACTAAAATAATAAAATTCGAAGATCAAAGTAAAATATATAGAACAAATGAAGAAACATATATTGACAAAAATTATATAGACAGAAATGGTGATGGTTATAATTTTGCCAAGGTTAAATTAAGAATTGTTAGAAAACCGGTGATTGGAGATAAATTTTCATCGCGTCATGGACAAAAAGGTACCATTGGGAATATTATTCCAGAAGAAGATATGCCATTTACAAAAGACGGTTTAAAACCAGACATTATTATTAATCCTCATGCAATTCCAAGTAGAATGACAATTGGTCAATTAAAAGAAACGGTTTTAGGAAAAACGTTGTTGTCATTGGGATTATTTGGAGATGGTACATCTTTTGGCGATTTTGAAGTAAAAGATATTTGTAAAGAACTATTAAAAGTTGGTTATGAAGCACATGGTAATGAACTATTACATAATGGTTTAACAGGCGAACAGGTCGAATGTAGTGTATTTATGGGTCCTGTATTTTATCAAAGATTGAAACATATGGTAAATGATAAAACACATAGTAGATCCATTGGTCCAATGGTAAATCTTACTAGACAACCAGCTGAAGGTAGATCAAGGGATGGTGGTTTGAGGTTTGGTGAAATGGAAAGAGATTGTATGGTTTCACATGGTGCGTCGAGATTTACACAAGATAGAATGTATTATTCATCTGACAAATATGAAGTGCATGTTTGCAAACAATGTGGTTTAATATCAGCATATAATGACGATAATAGTTCATCTATTCACCATTGTAAAACTTGTGATAATAGAACGGATTTTGCATTAGTGAAAATACCTTATGCTTGTAAATTAATATTTCACGAGTTACAATCGATGAATGTTGTACCTAGAATAATAACAGAACATGTATAAAATTATATATTTTATACAATATTTAACATAAAAAAATATCAATAAAAAATATCAATAAAAATTATATTATTTAGAAAAATAATAACATGATATTATAATTAAAACAATAATACTATATTTTTTTATTAATTATGAATACCAACAGTTCAACAAATAACTCGTACAATCAAAACAATCAAAACAGTCAAAACAGTCAAAACAGTCAAAACAGTCAAAACAAAACAAGAAAAACCATAATGAAATATGGTGATATATCTAATTTTTATAAGATAGGTGATTATTTACCTATATTAAATGGTTGTATTAATGCTGAATTAACAGTTATTTATATTGCATACTTTACATTATATTTAACAATAGGGAATACTGATGCTCTTAAATTATGGCATGAAAAATATACTTTTACTCTATCTGTATGGAGTATATCAACTATGATGGTGGTAATAATATTAACTCGTTTAATATATACATTAATTTTTAATGAATTTACAATATACAGATTTACATTTTTATCTGTTGTTATTCAGTTAGTTTATGATTTATTTTATTACTTAATATTTTATCATAAATTACCAAAAGGATTAAAATTATTTAATTATTTAGATGTTAATACTGATGATGTTAGTTATAGAACATCAACAGAAAGTGTTACATCCATTATTTTAGCAAGTTTTTTAAGTTCTAATTTTGCAACATATACATTAAATTCCAATTTAATTCTATTAGTTGTCTCTATTTATTTTATTCCATTTTTTATTTATAATTCATAATTAAATTATATTCATAAATATATATATAGTTTGTAAATCAATTATAAATAAATGTCATCAATTGGTCTTAATAATCCAATATCAGGAAGTTATACTTCTAATTATGGAATGTTTATGTATCCTCAATCAAGAAATCAAAAAGGTCCAAATTTAGGCGGTCTAATTAAAGGTTTTATTCCACAAGCAGTTCAAGACGTAGATAACAACGATTCATATGCACGAACAAGATTTACACTTACCAATTCATGGAATACCAAAACTGCAACCAAATGGAATCCAAAGGCAAAAACAATCCAAACACCATTTCGTGTTGTTAATAATGCTGGTGATCTTTTATGTAGAGACAATTATACTTGTGGAGGTCCATGTCAAACATTTCAAAGTCGACCTGGAATGTTTGGATTAAAACAACGTTTTGGAGCAATACAATATCAGTGTGATGGTACTGGTGTTCCTCCTGCTGCATGTAATGGTAAATATGTATATGATAGTTCTGATTACGTTACTTATTTAAAACAAAAAGCAATTAATTATAATTACAATGATTATTCATATGGTGGTGATGATTATTCAACTTCTCAAAGTGCAATAAGAAGAATTAAAAGACTATAAATCGAAATGGAATAAAATACATAAAATACACATATGTTATTATAATAAATATGTTATTATAATAATATATTTATAATATAATAACATAATAACATAATAACATATGACTCAATTTGACGATATTATAGTGACACCTGTTTATGGACCATTAACAACATCGAATTATCCATCTGCAATGCCTTATCATAGTTATGGTGTTTTAACAGGAAAACATCCAAATCCACCTCAATTCTATCCATCGAATGGTGCTAGTGAATTCTCGAATGCTAGAAGAGAATATATTAGAACAGCGACAAAATTAAACAATCCATATGGTGTTTATCCAAAAGATGTTAATACAAACGACCCGTACCCATTGACGAGTTTTAGTTATATTCCTGTAGATCCTATCACTGGAAAACCATTGTATGCAAAATATAATCAACCAGTATGTTCTTCTCTCTACACATCCGCTAGAAAACGCATTAATGTTGGTAAAAGTTCGTTAAAAACTGGATTACCGAATACTGTACCGTTGAGTTATAAAAACTACAATAAAAATGATGTTAAAAATGCGTTGCGTATTACACGTGCAGGTGGATGTACTGCTCCTGCTAAAAAAGGCTCTATATATAATTATTCTTTGAGAAATGGTCAAGTTTGTGCTTGGGGATCATTAGTGAGACAAAATTATTAATCACTATGTTTATAATTTATTTTGTTGCAATATATTATATAACATAGATATATCATGAACAAGTATTTAGTAGAATTTTTAGGAACAGCTCTTCTCGTTTTTGTTGTTTTATACACCGGAAATTATTTAGCAATTGGTGCTACTTTAGCGATTATAGTATTAATTGGAGGAAAAATATCTGGTGGAGCATTTAATCCTGCAGTTGCCATTGGTATGGGTATGGCTGGAAAGATTCCAAAAACAACCATAGTTCCTTACTGCATTGTTGAAATACTAGGTGGGTTATTTGCACTTTGGTTATACAAAAGCATAATTAAAGGCAAGAAATAAATAACAAATAATTAATTTCTTATTATATTATAATTAAAGATACATTTCATTAATTATAATTACATGCGGTCAAAAAAGAATGAATCCATTCGTAAAAGAAAATATGGCAATAAAAAAAAAACCAATAAAACCAATAAAACCAATAAATCCAAAAAATGTGGATGTGGGGTGAAATTGCCATTTTTAAAATGGGGCGGTGATGGTGCAAATGGTGCAAATAGTCAAACACAACCACAACCAACAGATTTAACTAGTAAATTAAAAAATTTTTATACAGTAGCTACCGATAATATAACAAAAGGATATGACAATTTAAAAACTTCAACAAATGATTCTTTCGATAAATTAAAAACATCTACAACGTCTGTTATTAACGACACTAATAAAGATATAAAAAATACTACAACAAATGTTTTAAATAAAACTCAAAGTGATGCAAAAAGCACGAGTGGTAAAGTAAGTAATTTTTTTAGTGGTATGTTTGACAAGGCAAAAGATACGTTTGCCAAATTAACAAATAAAAAAGGTAGTGTCCCTACAAAACCAATTCCATCAGCTGCTACAACATCTACAACATCTACAACTACATCTGCATCTTCTTTATCGAAATCCAATGGAAGCACTAGTAGTATGACAAATAGTAGTAGTAGTAGTAATTCAAATACCAAAAATTATAATGATAATTCAGTAAAAAGATACCAAAACTCATTGAATAACACTAACCCTAACAATAACAAACAAGGTGGTAAAAGAAAATCATCAAAAAAACAAAAACAATATGTAAAAACTATGATATCCAATAAAACAAAAAGAAGAAGACACCTATACAAACATAAAGGTGGAGACGGGTGTATGAATGGTCCAGTTGGCATTGAAAAATCTTCACTAGCATTTAATGCAAGTCCAATATCACATATTCCTACTGTAGAATCTCGTCCAGATCAGATGTATGGTCAACCAGCATATCCAGCTTTGAGTTTTAGTAATTAATAATTTATATGCTATAACGTATCGTATCAAAACAAAAACATTTATTTTGTTTTTTTCATAAAACAATAAATTAAATACAAACCAAATACCATAATCCCTGTTAAATAAAAAGATTCAATTGCATCTTTTTTTTTCTTCTTTTTGTTATCGTATATTAAATTATTATCATATTTAGTATCAATGTAATTAACAAAAGACTCGTCAGATGTTTCACTTGTAACAGGATTTACACCATTTTGAAATAGAATAGGAGAAATATTAGCTATTTCTGACGTAGCAACCCAGGCAGTACCAAAACCACTCATATTATTTTCATCTATAGTTGCTAATGTAACACCTTGACAATCAATAGAAGGTGTAAAAGCTAATTCTAAATTAGTAGGATTTAACCCAATTTCAATATCTGAACTCATACTATCTATCATTCCACCTTGATTATTTGTTTGAATATAAGTATATCTTTCTACCAAAGTACCACTTAAATCTGTAGCTTTACATTGTGTATTTGTATCTAATAAATAATTCATTCCCATTGGAGCACTATTTGTAGTTGCATCATTTTGACTTGTTAGTATAAAATTTACATATTTAGCACCATTCTTCACATTATTATTGAACTGTTTCCATGATGCATCACTATTAACGCCCATTTGTGCTGGTGTCATTAAATATTCTGTATAATTATATGTAGGTGTAGAAGAATAAACACCTTGTCCTGATGGAGCTCCAGACATTTTATATTGTTTATTAATTATAATATATATTGATTAAATATTATAATTTATCGTGAATACATATTTTATTATATTTTAATTAGGATTAACACCAAAAGACTTTGATATTGTTGATGCAGATTTATACTGATTATTTGCTTGATTGTTTTGATTATTATTCAATGTTGTAACAGCATTATTTAAACTTATTGTATTTCCATTTAAATTATTTAAAGCACTAATAATAGTATTTCCGGTTTGACCAACAGTACCTGCAGATACAGAGCTTTCATTTCCACATGAAATGGTATTAATACTAGGTAAAGTAGTAAATCTAGCATTATTTGTTACAGATTCTGAATTAGGAAATTTTTGTAAAGCATTAAAAATATTGGTTATACATCCATTTATCGTAGTTATATTATATGTAGCTGTGTTACTTGCATTACAAATATCAAATGTATTTGACTCTGGTGTAATTGTATTAAAAGGAGTTATATTGCATTGTGTTGGTGCATTGATAGGTGTATTGGACGAATTAGCATTATTATTATTTATCATTCCATTAACTTGCGTCCAGATACTATTAAGATTATTATGCAATATTTCAATATTACTTATGTCTGTAATAATTGTTTTATAATAATCATCGGGCAAAGTAGTTGTGCTAGTAAATGCTATATTTTCTTGAGGAATAATAGGAGACAACAGCCCTTCTACTATTTTAGAGTAAATTGTATCCTGTTTATGGATGATTGCTAAATATATTTGATAAATTATTAAACTTGAGAATATTAGAATTAAAATGAAAATATATACGTTAGTGAAATGCTTTTTATCGAATAGTTTTTTATTGAATATATTTTTCATTTTACGTATTTGATATTTATTTTATAAAGTATATATAAAGTATATATAAAGTATATTATATTATTATATAACAAAGTATATATAAGTATATACATAAAATAAAATGTCAACAGCTTATTTTCCATTAGGAATGTCAAGTTATAATAATCGATCAGTATATAATGGTGCGGTTCCATATGTTCCATGTAAGGGAACCGGCCCAGACAGTTTTCCAGTAGGTACAACTTCTGGTAATATTCGACCTTTAACAAATAATGACCCAGGCAATTTTTATCCACAAAAATTTGGGTTACCACGTCCATTAAAAATTTACAGAAAAGGAACTGTAATTCCTCATTTAGATCCTAGTAGTCCCCAAGCATTATTAATATCAAGAAATATGAGCAGAGCAGTAAAATCATCTACAAAAGGAAGTTTAATAAGACAAATGATAGATAATCCAGGAGCATTTTCAATTAAACAAAATTCAGAAACAGAGATTGATAATATTACTGAACTAGATAAAAATTGCCAGATTTGCAATGGTATTGGAGTTGTTGCCTCTTATAAACCAAATAAACCATACATTACTGAAAATCCTAATGCAGTAACAACAATGCCTTCATTTTGTTGCAATGAAGAGAGAAAAGCAAAACGAAGAGTAGTATATGCTACTACAAATTTGTCAAAAAACTATTATACCACTTTGCAACAATATCGTCAAAATCGTTGCCAAACTTATGATCAACGTGTATTTAATTTCTTGCGTAGCGCTGAAGTAGGTGTAAATGATATTAAAACTGTTGAAAATATAAATTCATCAAATGACCCTTATAATGCAGTCGAAGCTCTTCAATATGGTAAAAAAAATAGTTATACATTTTTAAAACCAGGAGGTGAATTGGCACTTATCAATTCAAATACATATGTAGCAAATTGTCAACCAAATAGTGAATTATTAGAATCATCTGAAATTTATTTAATAAAGGTATTGTTTATTCTAATAACAAATCAAAAATTATTAACACCTCAAGAAATAAATCACTTCAACCAGATGAACATTAACAATTTCAAAGACTTTGCAGAGTTTTTAAAAAGTATTTCCGACTCCATTTCGAGAGAAAAAGCAATCAGAATATTTTATGATTTTATAAATAATCCATATTATGGAGTACCTTTATCTGGTCCAAGTAATCCAAAAGGATGCAAATTAGTAGTGTATAAACCTAGTAATCCACAATTCGCGTACCAAGGTGCTGTTACAAGTAGTACTAGAACTCTAAAACTAAACGTTAATACAATAGAAACAAATTTAGCAGGTTATAGTAAAGAACAAAAACAAGGCGTTTATTTGGGTATTGGTCCAACCGCATTATTGGGAGGTGTTCCTGAAATACCCTTTATATATAAAAATAAAGCTCCAAAATGTAATCCTTATTTATACACACACTATTTACAAAACAAACAAAGTTGCAATATTGTTGCAAAATCACCTGTTAATTATATTAATAACGTTGGTTCAACTATTGTGGATTTGTAAATTACCATAAATATTATATTTTTCATAAAATATATAAAGATAAATAAAATAATATATATAATATTTGGAGCCCGTATAGCTCAGTTGGTTAGAGCGTTGGTCTTATGAGCCGAAGGTCCACGGTTCGAGCCCGTGTACGAGCAATTCCCATTATATAAACCCAATGTTTATATAATGCAGTATCATATCTATGACTACTTGTAGTTGTACTTGTACTTGTAAGGCTACGTTTTCATTGGTTCAATATAATTATTATAAAAAATATTTAGTTTTTCTATGAATTTATTATGCGGTATATTGTTTTTTTCACACCAATGAATTGATTTTTGAATATTTATTTTTTTGATAGAATCTATTTTTTCCTCTTTATTTTTATTCCTCATTAAATTTAATATTGAATTATATGCGTCTAACTGATTATTACCAAATATAATATTTAATTCCTCTATTTTATTTAAAAAGTGATTGGGTATCTCATTTTTAATTATATTGTGTAAATGAATATCACTACTATTCATATGGTTATTAATAATCTCATTTAATAGCGTATTGTCATTCTTAATAAACTCCAGTAAATACTGTGTATAAAGTTCTAAATTATTATCGTGAATACTAAAATCTTTGCAAACTATATATTTTTCATTGTTTGTTACATCCGATGTAATAGGTTTAATAATATAAATATTATTGTATGAATTTGATAAAATATATAATAAATCAATGATTGGTTTGTAAAATAAATCACCTACTTTAATTATACATATACCATGTATGTTTTGATAACAAAATATACTATGTAATATTTTTATAATTATATTGTAATTATGATTCACTATTGCAGTACCACTGTTTTCTACAAATAAATCATAAAATAAAAAATCAATGCTTTTCTTTTGTATATCATTGCTATTAATGATAAAATAGTAATTTTTTAAATCATTGATATAATTGTAATTATCATTATAATCTTCTCGAATAATATCCATACATTCCATGATTGCATAACTATTTTCACCAAATAACAAAGTATTTATTTTTTTATTTGCATATAACTCAAATATATTCAATGATTTAATTATTTCAATAAAATCATAAAATGTATTAGAAAAAGGCTTTAATTTGCTAACTGAAATAGATGTATTTGGAACATGTGAATAAATAAATTTATATGGATGAATAATATTTTTTATATTTTCAAATTGATCATTATTATGTTGATTTATATGTGTAGTGTTTATAGTAACGTTGCTATTGCTATTGTTATTACTAATATCACAAACGTTATTCGATACAATAGAGTTTATTAATTTTATTAATTTTGAAATATAATTATGTAAGCTATGAGAAATATATAGCTGTGGAACAAACGGTCGAAATTGAATGTTAAATATAATTGTATTTTTATTTTTTGGTAACATATAATAATTCATTGTAATGTAATGGTATATCACTATATACAGTTATTACTTGTAAATATTTAAGTATTAACTGTATTTATTATTAATTTTGTGTTGTTGTTATTGTTATTGTTATTATTTTTATTATTCTTCTATAACCATTTTTTGTTTCAATTTTTTTGTAGGTTTTGCGGGTTTTACAGTTGATTGATCCTTTGATTTTTTTGTTTTTTTAGGTGCTTCCAAAACGATTGATTCTGGTACAGATACAACTTCTTTAATTGAAAGTTCTATATTGTTATTTTCTGGTGCAACTTCTTCTTCTTTTTCATAAATATCATTATCATCAATCATTACTTTGCTTGTATTCACATGTCTTATTTTTTTATATACAAAATATCTATTCAAAAACGAAATCTTCTTTTCATAACTAGTCATATTTTTTGCTTCACCGTATTCTGATCCCATTCCAGTATATTTATTCTTTTTCATTTCATCCAACATAACCATATATAATTCACTGAATAAACCATTGCCTTCTGGTAATCCTTTTTGTTTTGCTTCTTCGCGCGATACTATTTTAAAACCAAAGTTCTCCATCAAACGATTCAAATAATCAAAATTAACCAAATATTCAGGAATCAGTTGATTAATTGACTCCTGGAAAACATCTATTTTATATCCCACGCAATTACTATCATCTGGGAATTTTTCGTCATCATAATCCTTTTTAATTTCCCAAATTTTCACTTTGTTTTCACTATCATTGATTTGTATTCCATTTCCTTTTTCTACGTTTTTAAGCGCATCAAATATTAATTTGCCATCATAGCATGTTCCGATAAAATATCCATTCAAAGCAGTAGTTTCCGCTACATTTTTTAAAAATTCACGTAATACATCTTTGTCTTTGAAGAAATAATGCAATGCGAATTGACAGGATGATATCGAAAAACCATTCTCTCCTTTACCAAATTGACGCACAACACCTTTTCCTAATTTCGATTCGTCTTTTGTTCCTTCTCCAAAAACAGCTTTGGTAATTTGAATGGCTTTATCATTCATCATTGCGGATCCATTTTTAATATTCAATCCACTATTTCCATTTACAAATAACGCATACGGTATATGTTTGAATTTTTTTCTGTAGTTGAGATATCTAGCACATGCACCATCTAATTTGTTTTCTAAATTGTCTTTTGAAATATCAATTCCAAAAACAAATGACAATTGTGCATTGATCCATTTTGAGAAATCACCCCCTTTACCACATGCAAAGTCGATAAGAGAATCCCCTTTGTTTGCCACACTTTTAATCAATATTTTTTTAACAAACAAATTATGAAAGTCCCGCATTGCTTTTGTTTGATTGTTTGAATTAATACCAATACGATTATAATAAACATCGTCGTCTCCACCAATTTCATCCGGAATATCTTGGCCTGTTGATATCATTTCTTCTGAAATTGGATTATGAATCGAATACCAATTACTATTTGCAACATGATAAGCATTACCGTAGTTTTTTATACCTCGTCTAAATTCTGATGTTTTATCATAACGCACACGTAATGGTACCCATCGCCATTGACCTTCTCTTGATAAATCATAACGAAACTCAACAATCGTATTATCTTCAAATACTTCATTCTCTTCTGAAAACATTTGATCATTACCAGTATCATCTTTTTTAAGTATAATATTACATAAACCTGCCATAGGATCATATGGATTGGATGGATAAAATTGCACTGGTTTATAACCTGATTCATTGTCTTTATTGCCCTGTTTTTCGAAATCAGGTAAATTATCATCGATAACATCTTGACATGGGTTTAAATATCCGTGCACTTTTTCGTCAAACCCGCAACGTAATACCAGGGTTTTATATTGTGTCAATTGATTCAAACTTGACATATTTGTACCATCTTCAAAGATAGATGTAACTAAATCTTCCCCGTTTTTGTTTTTCTTTGTTGTTACCAGAAAATCAATCGTGTTATATTGTGGGGGTTTCCATTTGAACGAATATTCCCATGTTACTTTGCTCAATTTTCCAGCACGTCCAATTTGATTGGAACCAACACCAAATGATGTATGTGTAAAAATCAACCCATCTGTATTATACTCAAACAGTCCATCATTTATTTTTTGCATAATAATATTACATGCTCCAAATATGGAAATGGAAATGTCGTTAGATTCCGATTGTTTTTGCGTCATCATATTCATAAAAGGATAAAACTTTTTAAATTCAATACGCATCGGTGCTGAATAATCTGAATTTACGACTGATTTTGGTTGCATTATTTCTATTGTTTTCATTAGTATTTGATAACGGGAATCGTTGTTGCCGCCTTTGTTTTTGTCCGCATCCGTCGGAATGTTAGAATTGGATGGAACAAATTGTAAAGCACGTACATCTTTTCCATTTAAATAATAAATATCAAAACTTGCATACAAATTAATAAACACACCGTTTTTATTGTGATATATTAGTTCTCCATCTAGTAAGGAATTCATTATTTTTTTCTCTTTTGTTACCGCACCAGTAAATAGTATGTTCATATTGGTGTTGATTAGGTATATTCTTCCATCTTCAGAAATAAACATTAAATGACGTTCCCCGTCCGCTTTTTCTGTAACAACAAAATTCTCTCTAATGTTAGGAACATTCATATTTTCATTGATAGGAATAATATTTTGTAATTGAAGTGTATAAGACGATGGTCCAATAAAATCACTAGGATATATTCGTTTGTTTTCCACTTCCGCATCTAAATCTTTTTTCATTGCACTAGAATTCGCATTCGCATATTTTTCACTGTATAATAGTTTTAAATAAGATCGTGAAACCATATGTTGCTCACTATAAGAAACTGGGAAATTGGTTCCTTGTAAGCCCATTAAGACAAACTTGATTGTTTTGTTCAAAGCATTTAATATCAACTCTGGAGTATTAAAATCAGTACCAGGACCAATGCGAGTGTTATCCACTTCTAATTCAATTTCATATGTTTCTGGATTATTGAAAACACCAGAATCATCCAAACGATAAGTGGTCTTTAAACGAAAGCTGTTGTTTTCTCGTTTCGAATTTTTGACAATACTAATATCAACATTGATAGGGTAGTCATCATGTCTAAAGGTAACACGATTAATATAACGGAATATTTTTTTGGACTTGTCCCATTCATCAACCATATTACGAACAATACGATCGGTGTTTTTGTTAATAGTTTCTTCGTTGCTGTATGAAACGCGAAAATGAAAGTCATCAAAATCAATTGGTTTAATAGGTTGTCCTTCTACCAACGCAGATGATTTATTTACAAATTGGACAAATTGATTGTATTGTTGATCTTGCATTGATAAAAGGGTTTTAATATTATTGGTTCTACAATATTCTTGTATGACATTCATACCAGACAACTCTGTTCTAATTTTTGAAATATTCGTTTTACCAGTCCTACCGTCCAAATATTCATTTTGAATACGCAACATATAATATCCTTGTTCGTTGGACGAATTGAACCCCAATGATTTCATTTTTTTAATAACATTATCATAATCATTTTTGGTAAAAGGTTTGTTTGACTTTG
>Ga0214921_10006947_pt1 | contig 15262 bp, 14 predicted proteins | sample LL1505_MetaG_FD_177992 | JGI IMG/M metagenome (GOLD analysis project Ga0214921, IMG submission 177992) | Freshwater microbial communities from Lake Lanier, Atlanta, Georgia, United States - LL-1505 | ecosystem: Environmental > Aquatic > Freshwater > Lake | place: USA: Georgia | collected... | reverse complement strand
TAGAAAAAAACGTTGGGATGAAGAAAAAATCAACCAATAACTCTTTGAAGTAGTAATGAAAGCGGTTGAAATAGTCGATCAAGGTTCTCGACTCCAGTGGCCGCCAAGATAAACGCGGTAGGCGAAAGCCCGCGAGCCGAGCCGCCCCCACTGCAAAATGCCCGTAAATCGCCATCTTCAGGGTGTAGGCGGTGACCGACCAAATCAACGCCGCCCATTCCATGCCTAATGAATATGCATGGTTTTGAAGAGATGCATCCATGGCATCCGAAACCGTGGGGATATGTAATTGATCCACACACAGCCATGTCAACAGCATTCTTGTCATGGAAATCACTTTCGCCCATATCAGCAGCTTCACTGCTTTCATTTGGGTTATCGCCAACTCTTCGGGGGTTTTGGCAAGCACTTTGCGTAAGTAGGCCGCACCCTTGCCTATGGGCGAAGAACTGGAGCCACCCCAAGCCGGGTGAAAAGTGCCCACTTGGAATACATCGATGCTGCGGTCTTTGGATCGCTGATCCACCAAGGCATAAGCCAAAAACCAAAAATAAGGTGTCAGAACACTCAATAAGCACCAGAGCGCCAAACGGATGTGGCCAGAGAGAATACCCTTGTAGGTCAGCAGGCACAACAAACACTCTATGGCCAACAAGGTCAGCACAGGTCGTCGAGCCAGCAATGACTGCTTGGCATGGCGCGCATAGGCCATGAGTCCCCAAGCCGAGAATGAAAATACCACCAAAGCGACATAGCTGAGTGTCATAGGCGACAACGATGTCAAGCCTTCGGTGACGGCCACTGCACTGATGGCGTCGTGTATCGACGCTGTGGAGAAGAAAAATGCAACGATGTAAGTTGAGACAAAAAATACTGTGTTGCGCCAAGGTGGGCAATGCGCAAACAAGCCCATGGCGGTCACAAAGAACAATGCCTCTTGCCATTCTTCTGTCGTACACAGCGCCAGAAAAGCCAACACCAGCAAAGTCAATTTGCCCGTCCGTGTTTGTGCCCATGCAACCACGCTTTGCTTGTCTTCAATCGCCCAAAAAGCACGCATGCCTTGATCGCGATACCGCGAAGCTTTGGTCTGACTCATGTGTTTTCCTGCAGGCGTATCCAGCGTAGAGTCAGGCTGAAACCTGCGAATCGATCAACAATGCAATAGCATCAATAGAGTCAATCAAAGCCACCTCAAAGTCGGTGGCTTTGAAGTTGACCGCGAATTCTTCTTCAAGGTACACGACCAACATCATCATTGACACAGAATCGAGTCTGCCACTCACAAACAAGGAATCGGTGTCTGTCAGTGGTTGCTTATCGCCTTGGTTGTTCAGTGCCTCGGTCAGATAGTCTCTGATCTTTTGCTTGTGAATATTTTCCAATTTCAAATCCCTGAATACACATTGTTTAAATAGCGGATGGCGTAGCTTCTGTGAGCATTTTGGTCAATGCGTTGCGGTCTACTTTACCGCTGCTGTTCATGGGCATATGGTCCAAAGAAATTACCCGTTGGGGAACCATATAGGGTTGAAGTTTCTGCTTAAGACTTATCACCAACTCGCCACTGTCCATGGTTGTTCCTGCAATAAAACCTACCAGCCCTTTCGCGACGCCATCGACGACCGGCCAAGCCACGGTACCCACAAGGTCCCGTCCAGAAACCAGTCGCAATGCTGCATCAATTTCTTCCAATTCAATGCGGTAACCAGAAATCTTGACCTGATTGTCTATGCGTCCCAAACAATGGAAAACACCTGAGGTGTCTTTGACTGCATAGTCCCCTGTCAAGTACCACCGTTTTCCATTCAGAACAGGAAACTTTTGTGCGGTGAGTTCAGGTTGCCCCATATAGCCTTGGGCCAATTGAGCACCGGCAATGGCCAACTCTCCTGCAGATCCATCGGCAAGCTGTTTGCCGACTGCGTCCACCACCATGGCCTCACAACCGTCTAAAGCCACACCAATGGACACAAAGTCACGGCCCGAGGTGATGGGTGCTTGTCGCGAGAACACCTGTGCCAAGCAAAAAACGGTCGCTTCTGTGGGTCCATACAAATTGAAAATTTCTGTGTTCGGTGCAACTTCTTGCCACAAGCGTGCTGTGCTTTCTGGCAAGGCTTCGCCACCTAAGACTGTGACTCGCAAGTCGGGTAAACAGTTTGTTTGTAAGACTTTGAGTAGCTGCAGCATTCCCAACAGTGAAGGTACCGAGTTCCAAACCGTCAGTTGCGCTGTTCGGGCGAATTTCACCGCATTCATCACCAAGGTGGCAGGAAGAATATAAAGCGCGGCACCCGCTTGCCATGTCGCAAACATGTTGTGAACCGAAAAGTCAAAACTGATGTCACAGGTTTCTAAGGCGCGGTCTGTGGCTTGTAAGTTCAGCCTATCGACAATGGTATGCAGGTAGTTGTGGACTGAACCTGCTTCAATCATCACGCCTTTGGGCGTACCAGTTGTGCCGGAAGTAAAAATCACATAAGCCAAATCATTGGCGTTCACCTGTACGGGTTTAGAAAAATCATATGGCGTCTGACTGGCGCTTTGTGCTTCACCCTGTTGGTCAACACGAATGATCAATTCGGGACATGCAGCCAATACGGCATCGGTCAGCAATTTGGCACCCTCAGCGTCAATGATGATGGCGCCCAATTGGCTGGCAGACAAAATTGCAATGATTTTGTCCTCTGGAAGTTTTAAACTGATAGGCACATAGGTCGCTCCCGCCCAGCTAGCACCCAAGATGGCTACACATGCATCCAGTCCTCTCGACAAGAGAATACCCACGCTAAATGGTTTGTCATGGCGGGTTTGCCAATGACGAGACTTCGACAACCGTTGCGCCACGTCTTTGGCTCGGGCGGCGAACTGTTCATAGCTCAGGGTTTGACCGTTATGCGCGATGGCAACCGACTGAGGCGCCGAGAGACTGTGACGCCACACTGCATTGGCTAAATTAAAATTTTTTGACATAGTTAACTTGTTTTGCTGACACCATAATAGATCACCATGCTCCACTACGAAACCATCCCCGTCACGCCTTTTCAACAAAACTGCTCTGTGGTCTGGGAGGACGAGGGCATGACCGCAGCCATCATCGATCCGGGCGGCGACTTGGATTTGCTGCAAAGCGCTTGCAAGCAACTGGGTGTGAAGTTAGTGGCTATTTGGATCACGCATGCCCACATCGACCACGCAGGTGGCACAGCTGAATTGGCTGAAGAGCTGAACTTGCCCATCATCGGACCGCACCCCGGCGATCAGTTTTGGATTGATGGCCTGAAAGACGCTGCGGCCAGCTATGGTTTCCCGCCTTCCCGTGCTTTCACACCCACACGTTGGTTGGCTGATGGCGACACGGTCACGCTGGGTACGCACACCTTGCAGGTGCGTCACTGCCCTGGCCACACGCCCGGTCATGTGGTGTTTTATTCAGCCGAATTGAAACGCGCTTTTGTGGGCGATGTGCTGTTTGCCGGCAGCATAGGCCGCACGGATTTTCCCCAAGGCAATCACCAAGATTTACTCGACAGCATCGTGCAGCGCCTGTGGCCCATGGGTGACGACACGGTGTTCATCCCAGGTCATGGTCCCGAGAGCACCTTTGGCCGCGAGCGGCGCAGCAACCCTTATGTGGGTGGGACCTGAGATGCTGCAAGAGCAGCAGATTCACGCCAACGGTGTTGACTTTGTTTGCCTGACGCAAGGCAAGGGCCCAACGGTGTTGTTGGTCCACGGGTTTCCAGACACGGCACAGACTTGGTCGTCGCAAATAGAGGCGTTGTCTGAAGTTGGGTACCGCGTCATCGCGCCCTTCTTGCCCGGCTACTTGCCTTCGCGAGTGGCTGAGAACGCATTCTTCGACAAAGCCAGTTTGGTTCATGGCATTGCAGGCTTGATCGAAGCTGTGTCGCCTGGGAAAAAGCTTCATTACATAGGCCAAGATTGGGGGGCCATCATCGGCTATGCCTTGTGCGCCGCCAGGCCCGATTTATTGCAAAGCGCTGTGCTGATGGCGGTGCCACATCCGCAAATTGTCAACAATTATTTGTTGGTGCCCAAGCACATTCAGCGTTCGTTTCACTGGTGGTTTTTTCAACAAGCCGATTTGCCCGAGCAAGCTTTGCTGGCCAACGACATGGCCTTCATCGATTACCTGTGGCAATACTGGTGTGTCGCGGGCTATGAAGACAGCGAACACATTGCGCAGGTGAAAACATGCCTGCGCCAACCGGGTGTGCTGAAAACCGCATTGGCTTATTACCGTGCAATGTTTGACCTCACCAAAGCAGACCCCACTTTGCAGGAACTTCGCTCAAAGCTGCAACACGGCATCAGCGTGCCGACGCTGGCAATGTGCGGCGCGGACGATCTGCGCTCTGAACTCATGCGTGAGCAAGCCCCTTGTTTTGCTGGACCTTATGAATACCGCGAAGTCAGCAACGCAGGGCATTTTTTACATCGCGAACAAAGCTCAGCGGTGAATGCCTTGTTGCTGGATTGGTTAAAGCGGTCCGCCTAAAGCAACTAAAACTAAGGCTTGGCAGCCTGCTGATACAAATGCTCGACCTTGGGCAAATTCTCCTCTATGTCTTTGATGCGGGTTTTGCCAGAAGGATGGGTGCTCATCCACTGAGGCGGCGCACCTTTGTTGGCCGCACTCATTTTTTGCCAAAGACTGACGCCCGCACGGGGGTTGTAACCGGCACGTGCTGCCAGCTCCATGCCGACCAAATCGGCCTCGGATTCATCTTCGCGGCTGAACTTGAGGTTGATCAAGTTGGCGCCTTGCATGGCCACCGCATCGGTGACACGTGGGTCTACGCCCAAATACACCGAGGCCAATGCGCCGCCAATTTTGGATAGGGTGTTGGTAGCCATGCTTTTGCCCATGCGCTCACGGGCGTGTTCGCGTAGCGCATGCGCTATTTCATGTCCCATGACCATGGCGACCTCATCGTCGGTGAGGTTGAGTTTGTTCAAAATGCCATGAAAGAAAGCGATCTTTCCACCGGGCATGCAAAACGCATTGACTTGGTCCGAGCCAATCAGGTTGACCTGCCAATTCCAATCTCTGGCGCGGGGGTTCCACTCGTAGCTGAACGGAATCAACTTCATGGCAATGGCACGCAAGCGAATCACCTGTGGGTGGTCGTCGGGCGCCAACGCGTTTTTTTCTGATGCTTGCTTGAGCATTTGGCTGTACTGTGTGTAAGCACTGCTTTCCACTTCGGCGGCCGGTACCAATTTGGCAAAGCTCGACTGCTTGCCCACCTCGACGCCATCTCGGGCGAGCGAGTCCAAGCTGAACGCACCGGCCATGCAAAAGGCGCAGTGATGAAAAAAAGCACGTTTGGTCAACATAAATGGGGCTGGCTTGGCGGCGATGACAATACAAGGGTATGAACGATAACCTATCTACAACTTCTAAGCTGCCGACTTGGCAAGACACATTGCTGATTTACCTTAGCCCCTCAAGCCTGCGTATGTTGGCGCTGGGTTTTTCAGCAGGTTTACCACTTTTGTTGGTTTTGGGGACGCTGAGTTTCAGGCTTCGCGAAGCCGGTATTGACCGCGCCACCATTGGTTTTCTCAGCTGGGTGGGCTTGGCTTATGGCTTTAAATGGGCTTGGGCACCGCTGGTGGACCGCTTGCCTTTACCGGTTCTGACCCGGCTCTTGGGTCGGCGACGCAGTTGGCTGCTGCTGTCGCAAGTGGCCGTGGTGGCCGGTCTGCTGGGCATGGCGTGGAGCAACCCGCAATACGCTTTGACGCCCTTGGTGGCTTTTGCGCTGTTGGCGGCGTTTGGCTCGGCCACGCAAGACATTGCGCTGGATGCTTTTCGCATCGAGTCGGCGCAAGCGCGTTTGCAAGCGGTGCTGGCCGCCAGCTACCAAACAGGTTACCGCTTGGCCATGATTTGGGCGGGTGCGGGTGTGTTTTGGATTGCGGCACGGGCTGAAGTGGGCGGCTTGCCCGCTGGGACCTACCAAGATGCGGCATGGAGCGTGGCCTACACCGCCATGGCCTTTTCCATGTTGGTTGGCATGGTGACGGTCTTGTTTTCCAAAGAACCGGCGCACACCGTACTAGCCCCTGCCCGCAGCTTGCGTGAATGGCTGCAAGTCGCGGTGTTTGAGCCGTTTGCCGAGTTCATCCAACGCTACCGTTGGCATGCGGTGTTGTTGCTTGCCTTGATTGGCACTTACCGCATCAGCGACATCGTCATGGGCATCATGGCCAACCCGTTTTATGTGGACATGGGTTACACCAAAGAAGAAGTGGCGACCGTCACCAAGTTGTACGGCGTCATCATGACCTTGGTGGGGGCCTTTTTGGGCGGCGGCTTGGTGCTGCGCTTTGGTGTGATGCGGGTGCTGATGCTGGGCGCGGTTTTGAGCGCATTGACCAACTTGTTATTTGCTTGGCTGTCTTTGCACGGCCACGATGTGTATGCCTTGATCGCGGTGGTGTCGGCCGACAACTTGGCCAGCGGTATTGCCTCTGCGGCCTTCATCGCCTATTTGTCGTCGCTGACGAATGTGCAATACTCGGCGACCCAGTACGCTTTGTTCAGTTCGCTGATGCTGCTGTTACCCAAGTTTTTGGCGGGTTTTTCCGGTGTGGCTGTGGACGCCGCGGGCTATGTGTGGTTTTTCGCGGGTACCGCAGCTTTGGGCTTGCCTGTGCTGTTGCTGGTGTGGTTGGCCAGCCGCTATCACCAATCTGCTTGATGTTCTTCATTGCAAGGGGCCGTCATTGCGAGCGAAGCGAAGCAATCTCTCAATGCCGCTCTAGTGCGTAAGCCAGCCCAAGCCTTACGGCCGCCGCCTGCAAACGCTTGTCGCGTGTCCAGAGGTGGACACCATGGAGTTTGGCAGAGGCACACAAATGAACATCCACATAGCCAATACCCAGCCCAAACAGTGATTGCGCTTGTATGAAGCCCAGCACCTCTGCTTCGCTCGCCACTGAAGCGCTGGGCAAATCTGCGAGCAAGGCCAATACCATCGAGCGGGATTTCAAATTGCCACAAGCAAGTTCACCCACCACCATGGGGTGGCACATCACCTGTGCTTGAGCCAGCAGCTGTTTCAAACTTGAATCGCCCTGACGCAGATGGTCAATCCAAACAGAGGTGTCGACCAAAATCATGGTGGAGTCGGTTGGCGGCGAGGGATATCTGTCAATTCGGGATCGGACGCACCCAACGCCGCCAATCGACGTGCGCTTTCTCTTTGAACCAATGCCAACAAGGCCTCATGAATCAAAGGACCACGCTCATTCACACCGCTGATTTGTTGCGCTTTGAGCAGCAAGTCGTCGTCTAAGGTCAAAGTCGTTCTCATCGTGATTAAGTGCTCCTTTGCATCAATTATTGCACCATATGATGTCTTTATTGATGTATTTAGGGTTTTCTGCTGCTTGTCTGCGACACAAGATATGCTCAAGCTTGCTTGCTTGCCACGCCTTTTTTTTCGGAGACACTGCCCATGATTCAGCTTTTACCTACTCGCCGCCTGTCCCTGCTTGCCGCCGCCTTGCTGCTGCAAGCAGGATGGGCATGGTCGCAAGCCTTGCCTGTCGCCTCCCCTGAATCTGTTGGTATGTCCTCCAAGCGTTTGGAAAAGATTTCACTAACCATGAAGGCGGAAGTAGAAGAACAGCGCTTACCCGGCGCAGTGGTGATGGTGGCGCGTAAAGGCAAGTTGGTCTATGCCCAAGCCTTTGGCAAACTGAACAACGGCACAGATGCACCTATGCAAGTCGATTCGTTGTTTCGCATTTACTCCATGACCAAGCCCATGGTCTCTACCGCCTTGATGATGTTGGTGGAAGAGGGCAAGGTGCAACTCACCGACCCTGTGTCCAAGTACCTGCCCAGCTTCAAAAGCCCTATGGTCAGCGTGGCTGCGCACGACCCTTTGTACAACGGCGTGAGCTTCAAACTGGTGCCTGCTAACAAAGAGCCCACCATCCAAGATTTGCTGCGCCACACCTCGGGGCTGGCCTATGGCGAGCTCACCAAAAATACCTTGGTGAAAGACGCTTACACCCAAGCCGGCATTTACCAACCCAGCATCGACTTTGATGCGCGTACCCCCAGCAGCGCTGAAATGGTGGAGCGCTTGGGCAAAGCGCCGCTGGCACAACAACCTGGCACCGTTTGGGAATACAGCTTGTCGGTGGATGTGCAAGGTCGCATCATTGAAGCGGTGACGGGTCAGCGTTTGGGTGATTTTTTGCAAGCGCGGCTGTTTCAACCTTTGAAGATGAAAGACACCGGCTTTGCTGTGAGTGCGGCCAACTTGCCCCGCTTGGCTGAGCCTTTCCCCAAAGACCCTGCCACTGGTGCGGCGGTAAAGCTGATCGATGTGAGCCAAACCCCCGGCAACGATTCAGGTGGTGCTGGTGCTGTGAGCACTGCGGGCGACTATTTGCGTTATTGCCAAGCAATGCTGGACGGTGGGCAGCTCGATGGTGTTCGAATTGTGTCGCGACCCACAGTACGCCTCATGACCTCGGACCATTTGGGTAGCAGCATTGCCACACCTGTGTCGCCCGGGCAGTTGCTTTTAGGCACCCCCGGCTACAGCTTTGGCCTAGGGTTCTTGGTACGCCAAGGCGATGGCATCGCTGCGGTGCATGGCAGCGCAGGCGAATTCATGTGGGCCGGTTATGGCGGCACGTATTTTTGGGCAGACCCCAAAGAGCAGACCTGCGCGGTGCTGATGACCCAGTCCAGCGGCCCCTCACGGGTGGTTTACCGCCGTATGATGAAAGCCTTTGTGGCACAAGCCTTGGTGGATTGATGATTCGTCGGGATCTGACCCCGATTAATTTGAAGAGACAGGTACGCGGGGCGCTAATGCGCACATCAACTCATAGCCCACGGTGCCGGCTGCGGCAGCGACTTCGTCAATGCACAGCACCTCTTCCGTGCTGGCTTGGCCCCATAAAGTAACTTCTGTGCCCAGCTGCGCTTGGGGCAGGGGCGTGAGGTCGACACACAGCATGTCCATGCTGACCCGCCCCACCGTGGCACAGCGCACACCACCGACCAACACCGGTGTGCCACTGGGGGCATGGCGCGGGTAACCGTCTGCATAACCGCAAGCCACCACGCCGATGCGCATGGCATGAGGCGCTTTGAAGAGGCCGCCATAGCCCACCTCGTCGCCCGCCTTCAAGTCTTGCAAGCCAATGAGGCAGCTGCGCAAACTCATGGCGGGCAGCAAACCCCAATGCGCGGCACTGTGCAAGGGGTGGTCGGGCGCACTGCCATACAAGGCAATGCCGGGGCGCACCCAATCGCCCAACACAGCTGCATCAGCGCCGTGGCGCAACACAGCGGCACTGTTGGCCAAGCTGCGCTCACCAGGTAAATCGTGGCTGGTGTGGTGAAACACCTGCAACTGTTCGCCCACACCGACCGCGTCATCGGCATGGGCGAAATGGGTCATCAAGGTGATTTCATCCACCTGCGGCAAAGCGTTCAAGCGCACCCAAGCAGACCGAAAACGCTCTGGCGCAAAACCCAAGCGGTTCATGCCACTGTTCATTTTCAAAAACACACGCTGAGGCACTTGGGATTTGTGGCGACTCAGCATGTCAATTTGCGCTTCGGTGTGCACCACATGCCACAAATCGAGTCGGGAACACAGCTCCAAGTCGCGCTGCTCGAACACACCTTCCATCAACAAAATCGGGCCGCGCCAGTCCAGACCGCGCAAAATCTGGGCCTCTGCCAAATCCAGCACCGCAAAACCGTCTGCAGCGCGCAGGCCTTCAAACACCCGCGCCACACCGTGGCCATAGGCATTGGCTTTGACCACCGCCCACACCCGGGCATCACCGGCGGCAAGCCGTACCCGCGCAAGGTTGGCTTTCAAGGCCTGTGTGTGGATGACGGCATGGAGAGGACGGGGCATGGGGTCAATTGTGGCAGGCTCGGTGACGCTCAAACGGCGTGATATAACTCTCAAGGACTCAGGGGCTGTCGCTCCCATTTCACCTTTCATGCCCTCTTCCTTGAACCGCCTCACCTACTTTTCTCTGTCCTCATGAAGCGCGGTTTTTACACCATCATGGCAGCGCAGTTTTTCAGCTCTTTGGCTGATAACGCCTTGTTTGTAGCTGCTGTCGAATTGATCAAAGCAGGGGGCGGTGCCGAGTGGCAACGCGCAGCCTTGGTGCCCATGTTCGCTTTGTTTTATGTGGTGCTTGCCCCGTTTGTGGGCGCCTTTGCCGACTCGCGCCCCAAGGGGAAAGTAATGTTTCTGAGCAATGGCATCAAGGTACTGGGCTGCTTGATGATGTTGTTTGGCTCACACCCTTTGCTCTCCTACGCTATCGTGGGCTTGGGTGCGGCGGCGTATTCGCCTGCCAAGTACGGCATCTTGACCGAGCTACTGCCTTCTTCCTTGTTGGTCAAAGCCAATGGTTGGATTGAGGGCCTGACCATCGCCTCCATCATCTTGGGGGTTTTGCTTGGCGGTCAATTGGTAGGCCCCCACGTCTCAGCTTATTTGCTGAGCTTTGATTTCCCACTGATTGACACCCCTATTGACACCTCACCTGAAGCTGCTATTTGTGTATTGGTCTTTTTATATGGCCTAGCGGCTTGGTTCAACACCCGCATTCCTGACACCGGTGTGGAGATGATTCCACTCAAGGCCAATGCGCAGCATTCCTTGGGCTACCACTTGCTAGCCTTGGTACCCGATTTTTGGCAGTGCAACCAACGCTTGTGGCGCGACAAATTGGGCCAAATTTCCTTGGCCACCACCACCTTGTTTTGGGGTGCCAGTGGCAACCTGCGTTACATCGTTCTGGCATGGAGTGCGGTGGCCTTGGGCTACACCACCACCCAAGCATCTTCTTTGGTAGGTGTCATCGCCATAGGCACCGCTGTGGGTGCGGTGGTGGCTTCGATGCGTACAAGTTTGGCAGACGCGCCGCGCTTGATGTTCTTGGGCATAGCCATGGGCCTGCTGGTGCTGGTGATGAATTTCATCGACAATGTGTGGGTGGCCGCACCGTTTTTCATTTTGCTGGGTGGCTTAGGTGGTTTTTTGGTGGTGCCCATGAATGCTTTGCTGCAACACCGTGGTCACAACCTGATGGGTGCAGGTCGCTCCATCGCGGTGCAAAACTTCAACGAGCAAGCCTGTATCTTGGCGCTGGGTGGCTTGTATGCCGGGGCATCAGCCATGGGCTTGAGCGCCTTCAACGCCATCGTTTGCTTTGGCCTTATCGTGGCGGGCAATATGTGGCTCATCCAACGCTGGCACCAAAGCAACTGCAAACACCATGCCCAAGAGGTAGAGCGCTTGCTCGATATCGCCCGCCAAGACCCCTCTCACTGATGCCATGACCACCACTTGGGGGCCGGTGCTGGGCCTGCTTTTCAATGCACTGGTGTTTGGTCTGAGTTGGTGGCCTTTGCGCGAGATGCAGGCGCTGGGCCTGCACCCTTTGTGGGCCACCGCTTTCATGTACGGTTTTGCCTGTGTGTGCATCACCTTGCTGCGCCCCCGCACCTGGCTCAGCATGGCGCAACACCCCACCTTGTGGTGGTTGTTTCTAGGCTCGGGCTTGACGAATTTGGGCTTTAACTGGGCCGTCACCTTGGGCGATGTGGTGCGGGTAGTGCTGCTTTTTTACACCATGCCTGCATGGTCGGTGTTGTTTGCTTGGTTGCTGTTGGATGAGCGCCCCACCCGCTGGTCGCTGCTGCGCTTGGCCCTGGCCTTGTGCGGCGTGGCGCTGGTGCTGAAAACCCCCGAGATGGATTGGCCTTGGCCCTCCTCGGCCATGGATTATTTGGCGCTGTTGGGTGGCGCCAGCTTCGCCCTGAACAACGCCATGCTGAAAAAGCTGTCCTACCTGCCCGAGGCCGATCGCATGGCGGGCATGTTTGGCGGGGGCATGGCCTTGACCGCGTTGGCCGCACTGGCCGGCGCACCTTCTGGTTGGGTGGTGAGGCCACCAGACTTTACATGGTGGCCTTATGCCTTGGGCTTGGCTGTGCTGCTGCTGGCCTCCAACCTGAGTTTGCAGTTTGGGGCAGCGCGTTTGGCGGCCAGCACCACCGCCTTGGTGATGCTGTCGGAAATTGTGTTTGCCACGCTTTCATCGGTGGCGCTGGGCGCTTCTGAACTCAGCTCCCGCAAGCTGTTGGGCGGCTTACTGATTGTGTTGGCGGCGGCCTTGGCGGCTTGGCCCAGCAGGGACAAGCCAGATTAGCGACAATGACGTTCTAACTTGTGGAGAAAACAGATGGCCAATGTTTATGATTTTGAAGCCCAAACCATCGACGGCCACACGGTCGCCCTCAGCGACTACCAAGGCAAGGTTCTGCTGATTGTCAACACCGCCAGTGCCTGTGGCTTCACGCCCCAGTTTGCAGGGCTGGAGAAATTGCACCAAGAATTTGCCAGCCAAGGTTTGGTGGTGCTGGGTTTTCCCTGCAACCAGTTTGGCAGCCAAGACCCTGGCAGCAACGAAGAAATTGGGGCTTTTTGCCAAAAGAACTATGGTGTGTCGTTTCCCATGATGGCCAAAACCGAGGTCAATGGCGCCCAAGCGCATCCGCTCTACCAATGGCTCAAAGGCCAAGCACCCGGCTTACTGGGCAGCGAAGGCATTAAATGGAACTTCACCAAGTTCTTGGTTGCCAAAGATGGCACCACTGTCAAGCGTTATGGCTCCATGGACACCCCCGCCTCGGTCAGCAAAGATATTGCCGCAGCTTTAGCCATTTAGGGGGTTTTCTTAAATGCGAGCAGTACTTTAGGTTTTAAAACAACCTCACCATAGTTATCATGCAGACATGCATGCTTTGGCTGGACTTTTTGCCCGACACTGGCCCGATGATTTATTGAGTCAGCGGCATTTTGTATTGCGCAGCTATATCTGCTTCGCCATGCTGATCATTGGCGGGTTTTGTTTTGTATCTGGCCCTTTTGAACATGTTCCGCTCAGCTTGCTGAGCATGGCCGCGCTGTCCTTGATCGGCGTCCTTTATATCTGGCGCAACTGGCCTGTCGCGGTGGTCACCCACGCATTGCTGACAGTGTGCTTCTCGCTGATTTACATTGTCTGTATGAATACCGGTGGCTTGGCCTCGCCACAAATTTTGTGGCTGGGCATTTTGCCCCTGCCCAGCTTGGTCTTGTTGGGCTTCAAAGAAACCTTTATTTGGGTGGCTGTGGTGATGAGCGCCATTGGCAGCTTGTTTGCGTTGACGTTTTTTGGGTATTTGCCCAGCGATTTTGCTTTCAAAGAACAGCACCTCAATTGGGCGACGATCTCTTTGATGTGCGTGGCGGCCAATGTGTTTTGGGTGCCGGTGTTTTATTACGTGTTGAACAAGCAGCAGTTGGTCAGCCTGAAAGAAAGAAACTTTGAATTCGAAGGCAGCCGGCAGGCTTTGCTGAAATCAGAAGCCTATAAAGACGAATTTGTGGCGGCCGTTGGTCACGAATTGCGCACACCCATGAATGCTATTTTGGGTTTCAACGATGTGTTGCTGGAAAACATGCAACTCACCCCCCAAGAGTTGGAAACGGTTAGGCTGATTCGCCAGTCCACGGACAAGTTGCTGAAATTGGTCAACCAAATTTTGGACTTTTCCCAGTTGCAAGCCGGTCGTTTGGTGCTCAACCCCACACCCGTCAAGGTGTCCGACGCCTTAGCGCAATGCCGCGCCACCTTCTTACCCGCCCCAGACAGCCCGGTCAGCTTGGTCACCGAGCTTGACCCCAGCATCCCCGACTGGGTCAGCTTGGATGCGGTCCGCGTGAAAGAGGTGTTGTGCCATTTGCTTGACAACGCTTTCAAGTTCACCACCCACGGCGAGGTGCGGCTGCGCTTGTCTCACCTTGAAAATGAATTGCTGTTCGAGGTCATTGACAGTGGCAGCGGCATACCCAAAGAATTGCAGAAATATATTTTCAAGCGCTTTGAACATGCTGACCAAGCCACGGTGCGCCAATTTGGCGGCACCGGCTTGGGCTTGGCGATCTCTAAGAAATTGGTGGCATTGTTTGGCGGCAGCATAGGCCTTGAAAGCACGCTGGGTGAAGGTTCGCGGTTTTGGTTCACAGTGCCTTTGGTGGCCTGTGCAGCGCCTGCGTCACACGCACTCAGCACCCATGCGCCAGACCTGAGCAACTACGCGATGCGCATTTTGATGGTCGACGACAACCCGGTCAATTTGCAAGTGGCACGCTATATATGCCAAAGCATTTGGCCTTTGGCCAACATCGTTGACACCGCCAGTGGCCTGCAGGCGCTTGAACTGCTCAAGCAGTCGGCGTTCGATGTGGTGTTGATGGACATGTTCATGCCTGGCATGAACGGGCCGCAAACCTGCCAAGCCATACGCCATCAGTTGGTCGATCCCATCTGCCATATCCCCGTGATTGGTTTGACCGCCAGCACCCACGCCCAAGACCGTCAACTGTGTTTGGAGGCTGGCATGAACGAGGTCTTGCCCAAACCCATGGACAAAGTCAGCTTGGCCGCCACCGTCAACAGCTTGGTGCATGCCGCCATGTCTTCCCGAACCGCCCATGCCGTCTGAACAAGCCGTCACCTTTAAATCAGCTTGGTGGGAAGCGATTCTTCCTATGTGGCTGCCGGATAAATTTCGCACCACCCACCTAGGGCCTTTTTTGATCATCGTGTGGGCTATTTCAGTGGGCCTGTTTCTGCTGTCTTTTCTCAACCCCAACAGCACCTCTCAGACCACCTTGCTTCTCACCGCTTGCGCATTTTTGGTCTTGAGTGGCGCGGCCATCATTGGCCTGCCCGTGGGCTTGGCGGTGCACACTGGCCTGGTCATCAGCAGCTTGCATTTGCTCAACGAGGCTTTCTATTCAGGCGGCATGTTTTCGGTGGCCATAGCCTGGTTTGCCTTGTTGCCTTTGCTCCCCCTGTTTGCCATTGGCGTAGCCCATGCAGTGGCGTGGTTTACCGTGTCCTTGCTTTGCTATGCGGGTGTGTGGTGGGCCAGCGCCGAGGGCTGGTACCCGCAGCACTTCACCACCAACAGCTCCATTCAGCTCTATAGCGGCCTGAGCTACTTGATGAACTGTCTCATCATGCTGGGCCTGCCGCTGTTGTCCGAGCGGGTATTTCAAAACAACCTTGAGCGCACCCATGCCCATGAGCAAGAACTGTTGAAACTGCGCGCTGATTTGCTGCGCTCGCAAAACTTTAAAAACTCTTTCATCTCTACCCTGAGCCATGA